>Ga0207111_10218_pt1 | contig 14637 bp, 10 predicted proteins | sample Alteio_BWMinHeat_71_FD_153577 | JGI IMG/M metagenome (GOLD analysis project Ga0207111, IMG submission 153577) | Enriched cells from forest soil in Barre Woods Harvard Forest LTER site, Petersham, Massachusetts, United States -... | ecosystem: Environmental > Terrestrial > Soil > Temperate forest >... | reverse complement strand
CCGATTACCTCCCCAAGACAACGAAGGATGTGGATGAGCTGTGGCGCACCGTAACCGCCTACGTCGCCGGATTTCAGAACGTGCACTTGAAGTCGTTGCTCGAAGCCTTCATGGGCGATCCGCAAATCGCCGAGGCTTACCGGCAGGCTCCGGCGGCGAAGTCTCTGCACCACGCCTTCATTGGAGGATTGCTGGAGCACGTGGTCTCGCTGATGAAGCTATGCGAAACAGTCGCGCCCCTCTATCCGCAGATCAATCGCGATCTTCTGCTCGCAGGGGCCTTCCTGCACGACATCGGCAAGATCTACGAACTCAACTACCAGCGCTCGTTCTCCTACACCACTAAGGGGCAGCTTCTCGGCCACATGATCATCGAGCTGGAAATGCTGCACGACAAGATCGCGCTGGTCCCAGGATTTCCTGCCGAACTCAAAGTGCTCATCGAGCACTTAATCATCAGCCATCACGGCAAGTACGAATTCGGCTCGCCCAAGCTGCCGATGTTTCCCGAAGCACTCATGCTGCATTATCTCGACGATCTCGATTCCAAAATGGAAAGCATGCGCGCCCATTTTGAACGCGAACCTGATGCCGAGTGGACCAGCTATAACGGCTCGCTCAGCCGCACGCTGTTGAACTGCGAGAAGGTGCTGGCCAAGATCGCGGCTCCCGAGCAGCCGTCGGCCGAGTCTCCCGAACCCGAGCAGATCGTGATGAAGGCTGTCGCGGGAGAGAGCGAGTAAATCGAAAACACCTCTAACCACAGAGGACACAGAGTTTCACTGAGGAAAAGAAGCTTGTGGCACAGCCGCCTCTGGCTGTGTAGTTGCTGTTTACCTCTTGGCATACTGCCTAAGGCACAGTGGTCAGATTTTCTTCCCTTATTTCTTTGTGATTTCCTCTGTGGCCTCCGTGTCCTCTGTGGTGAGGGGTTTTTCATCCTGTACAATTTCGCGCGTGCTCATCTCTAAATGGATTCTGCACTTTCTCACGGCTCTTCTTCTCTCTTGCTTCCTGATCGCCACGGCGTCTTCCCAACAGCTTGATCCCAAGCTCTACCAGGGACTGCGCTGGCGGCTCGTGGGCCCGTTTCGTGGCGGACGCACAGTTTCTGTTGCCGGGATCCCGGGAAATCCGAATGTCTATTACTTCGGTTCCGTAGGCGGAGGGGTCTGGAAGACGACCAATGGCGGCATCACCTGGAATCCGATCTTCGATTCGCAGAACGTGGCATCGATCGGCGCAATTGCGCTCGCGCCTTCCGATCCGAACACCATTTATGTCGGGACCGGCGAGCCCGATCTGCGCTCCGATCTTTCCACCGGGAATGGCATGTACAAGAGCACCGATGCCGGCGCGACCTGGCAGCACATTGGCCTCGAAGATTCGCGCCAGATCGCCCGCATCGCAGTCGATCCGCAGAATCCCAGCATCGTTTTGGTTGCGGCGCTCGGGCACGCCTATGGTCCAAATGAGCAGCGCGGTGTCTTCAAGTCCAGCGATGGCGGTCAGACGTGGAAGAAGGTCCTGTTTAGCGACAGTGAGACCGGCGCCGTCGATTTGACGGCTGATCCCGACAACTCCCACACGCTGTATACGGTAATGTGGCACGCGCAGCGTCCGCCATGGAGTCAATATCCGCCCGACAATGGACGTGGCACGATCTATCGCTCGACCGATGAAGGCGAGAGCTGGACGAAACTGACCAGCAGTGGGCTTCCGTCAGGAGATTGGGGTCGCGTGGGCATTCGCTCCGCCGCAGGAGCATCAGGCAAGCGCCTGTATGCGCTGATCGACCACAAGGATACAAAGCTGGCCGGCTTTTATCGTTCTGACGACGCAGGCGCGTCATGGTCCCGTATTGGAACCGACTCCCGCATCCTCGGCCGTCTCTGGTACTTCGGCGAAATCGACGTCGACCCCAAGAATCCTGACGTAGTCTATTTGCCGAACGTCTCCATCTATCGCACCAGCGACGGCGGCAAGCAGTGGGAGGCCATCAAAGGCGCGCCCGGCGGCGACGACTATCACGCGCTCTGGATCGATCCGACGAATCCGCAGCGGATGATCACCGGTAGCGACCAGGGCGCAACCATCAGCGTCGATGGCGGCAAGAGCTGGGGCTCCTGGTACAACCAGCCGACGGCCCAGTTCTATCACGTAATCACCGACAACGAGTTCCCCTACCACATCTACGGCTCGCAGCAGGACAGCGGCACTGTGGCTATCGCCAGCCGCAGCGACTACGGCTCGATCAGTTTCCGCAATTGGTACTCGATCGGAGCGGGCGAGAGCGGCTACATCGCGCCTGATCCAACCGATGCGAATACGGTTTACGGCGGCGATCCCTACGGACCAGTGCTGCGCTTCGACCGGGTCACCGGTCAGTCTCAGGATGTATCGCCCCTGCCTATGCAAGCCTTCGGCAGCGACATCTCACAACGCAAGCTGCGTGCGACCTGGACCTCGCCAATCGTGATCTCTCCACGCGATCCCAAAACGGTCTACTTCGGAGCGCAGTATCTGCTGCGCTCCACCGACCACGGAATGAGCTGGCGAAAGATCAGCCCCGACTTAACCGGTGCGAGCGAGACTGATGGCAATTCTGGCTCAGAGATCTCATTCAGTCCCAAAGATCCAAGAATCATCAAGGCGCACACTTCGGGCGTGATCTACACCATCGCTCCTTCTCCGGTTGATGAGAACTTGATTTGGACTGGAAGCGACACCGGCAGGATCTATATCACCCGCGACGGCGGCAGAACATGGAATCAGGTCATGGCGCCGCTGAGTCCGTGGAGCAAAATCAGCCTCATCGAGGTAGGACATTTCGATGCGGGCACGGCCTATGCGGCGATCGATCGCCACCGCCTCGATGACATGTTCCCGTTGATCTATCGCACGCGCGATTACGGCAAAACCTGGACGAAGATCACAAATGGCATAGCGCTTAATGCCTTCGCACGCGCGCTGCGCGAAGATCCCAAGCGCAAAGGCTTGCTCTTCGCTGGCACTGAATTCGGCGTCTACTTTTCCATCGACGATGGTGACCACTGGAACCCGCTGCAGCTCAACCTGCCAGTTACTCCGATCCATGACTTGGTGGTCAAAGACAACGATCTCGTGGTGGCTACCCACGGCCGTTCGTTCTGGGTGCTGGACGACATTTCGCCATTGCGAGAAATCAGATCCAATGCCATGAGCGATGCGGGCTATCTGTTCAAGCCAATAAACGCGCTGCGCGTCCGGCGCAGTGTGAACAGCGACACGCCGCTGCCACCGGAAGAGCCGCAGGGTGAAAATCCACCGGCAGGAGCGATTATTTACTACGAGGTCGAACCACAAACTGCTGGCGACGTTACGCTCGAGTTCCTCGATCAATCCGGCCAGCTGGTGCGGCGCTATTCCAGCAACGACAAACCCCGCACTCCGCGCACTCCACCGCCATTCCCCAACTACTGGCTGCCAAAGGCCGAGATTCTCTCGGCTGAGCCGGGCATGCATCGCTTTACCTGGGACCTGCGCTACTCGCCTCCGCTAGCGGGAGGTGGTGGATACAGCATGGCTGTCGCGAACAAACAAACTGAGTCCCAGCCTCAAGGACCGTTCATTATCCCCGCCACCTATCGCGTGCGCCTCACCGTAGCAGGCAAGACCTATGAGCAACCCCTAGAAGTCGGGCCCGATCCACGGGTGAAGACTACGCCTCAGGAGTTCGCTCAACAGTTTGAATGGGCGAAACGCATCTACGACGGTCTAGGCGAAGCCGCAGAAACGTTGCGCGAGATCGATCAGCGTCGCGCGCAACTCAAGCAGCAGCCCAATGCGGAACTGGATCGCAAGCTCGTCGCAATCGCCGGTCACGCTCGCGGTGAAGATGACGAAGAGGGTGAATCCGCCTCCGCGGTGACGTTGCGCACGGTCAGCGCATCGCTTTCACATTTACTCGCGGTAGTCGAGAGCGCGGATGCTGCGCCGACGAAGCAGGCGACAGACGCCACCGAGGAAACGCTTAAGCAATTAGCGACGCTGCAGTCGCAGGCAAAGCAGGCGCTACATCCGTAATGTAGATGGCAGAGGTAACGAGACAGGTGAAAGGGCACGACTTCTAATCGTGCCGAAACGGTACTCTAAAGGTCGGGCTTTAGCCCTGGCATTGGGCAGCCACCAAAAACCCAGCGGCTAACGCCGGATTTTGACAGATGCTTACAGCATGACTAAAAGTCATGCCCTTTCACTTTTTATCGTTCAGGCCAAGACTTATCAAAACGTCCCATGGAACCTCTCACTCACTTCCTCACCGGCGCATGCATCGGACGGGCGGGATTCAACCGCACCACTGCCTACGCCACATTGATGGCTACGCTAACGGCTGAATTTCCTGACGTCGACATTCTCTGGAACTTTAAGGGACCAGTGGAAGCGTTGGCACACCATCGCGGTTTCACGCATTCATTCATCGGCGCGCCGGCTGACGCGGCTATTGTGCTCGGCTTCGTTTATGCCTTCCACAAATGGCGGACAGCTCGCGGCAAAGCGCCCCCGTTACCTCCGCGCTGGGGAATGCTGTTCCTGATTGGGATCGTCGCCGTACTCAGTCACATTCTCCTCGACTTCACCAATAACTACGGCGTACGTCCGTTCTTGCCTTTTAACTGGCATTGGTATTCGTGGGATATCGTGTTCATCATCGAGCCGCTGATTCTGCTGGCGCTGATTCTCGGTCTGGCTTTTCCGGCCATTCTTGGGCTGGTCGCGAGTGACATGGGAGCGCAGCGCGAGAAATTTCGCGGTCGCTGGGGCGCCATCTTCGCACTTCTCGCCATCTGCTCGTTGTGGTGGGTGCGCGACTATCAGCACCGCAAGGCCGTGACTCTGCTAAGCTCCACCGACTATCGCGGCGAGACGGTGAAGACCGCCGTCGCCATGCCATACCCGGTGAATCCGTTCGCCTGGGCGGGCGTTGTGGAGACCGAGAGTTTCTACGCCAAGGCGCCGCTCGATTCGCGCAATCGCGACGTGGACCAACTGGAGAGCGCGCAGATACTGCGCAAGCCCATAGAGACGCCAATCACACTGGCCGCGAAGAAGTCTCCGCTCGGGCTGGTGTATCTCGATTGGGCACGATTCCCGTTCCTCGAAACCGAACCACTGCAATCTCCTGAAAATGGGTATGTAGTGCGCTTCCGCGACCTGCGCTTCAACTATGTGCCGTTCAATTTCGGCGAACAACCGCGCGGCCGACCGACGCTGAGTGCGACCGTCGTGCTCGACAAGAATCTACACGTCGTGGAGATGAGCATGGGGAATCGCTCGGAGAAGCCGTGATATCTGTTCTGTCGGCTTAACAGGACCACAATTGCTGGGTTGACGAGTTCCCATCCCCGCCCGGAGAATAGAAGTTCGCCGAGGTCTAATAATGTTGGCTTATCTATTTGTCGTATTGGCTGTTGCAGTGAGACTGCTGCCTCATCCCTGGCACCTGACTCCGGTCGGGGCCGCATTGCTCTTCTTCGGCGCCAAGCGTCCCGTGCGGGAATGGATCGCTCCGCTCGCCCTTTTTGCTTCCGCAGACGTTTACCTCACCACGGTTCACTACCGCATGCACATGTCTGCCGACTATCTCGTCACGTGGGCCTGGTACGCAGCGGCGATGGGTATCGGATATCTGTTGGTCCGAAAGTCTGATCCGGTTCGAGTCGTGGGAGCGTCCTTGGCTTCTGCCATTTCGTTCTTCCTGGTCAGCAATTTTACGGTTTGGATGTTCGGGAACATGTACGCCAAGACATTCGCCGGCCTGGTGCAGTGCTACATCATGGCGATCCCGTTCTTCCGCGGAACCTTCGCTTCCGATCTGATCTACACGCCGGTGTTGTTCAGCGTTCCGTATGCATTGTCGCTAATTGACAGAAGGACGGCAGAAGAGCGGTTGCGGGGATAGGCTAGAGACCGGTGGTGCCCGGCCGCCGGTTCTTTTGCTTGGGGCTGACGTTTCGCAATGCGTGACTCAACGCGACAGAGCCTGTCAGCCCGGCCGAGGGCGGCCGGAACCACGGACTTATCGAGCTCCGGACTCCTTCGTTTGCATCAACAGCCACTCGCCCGCACGCCTGATGAACGTATCCGCAAAGCGCACGTGCGCGGTCTGCAACTTGTTCTTGCTTACCAGGACTGACTCGTCGCGCTCTCCCACCACCGTCGCGCGATCTCCATTCACCTGCACCTGCATGTTCTCCGGCTGTCCGAATGTGCCGGCGCGACCCTGATGGATATCGTCAAGAAGGTTGAACTTGTCTTCGGAATCTCCATTGGCGCTGATCAGGCGATAGTCGTCGGTTAGGATCCGTTCCAAAATGGAAACCTCTCTGCCGTTGATCGCTCCGGAAATCTCGTGCTCCAGCGAAATCAGCGTCTGCTCCACGAACTGCACCGGCTGGGCCGGTGGATTCACCGCTTGCTGCGGCGACCTCTGAGGTGCGGGAGCCTGTTGCTGCGGCCGAGATCGTTGCGGAGCGCCGTTTGCAGGCACATCCCCCGACGGCCGATTTGGATACTGCTGTCGTTGATTTGCAGACTCCTGCCCGTTGTTCCCACCCTGCGTGCGCGTCTGCTGTTGAGGCGCTGCGTCCCCGACCTCCCGCCCGTCAAAAATGATGCGTGACTCGGCGCCGAAACGCTTGTAATTCGTGTAATTGACGGTTTCAACCACGTGCACGGTCTGTTCGCTGAAGTGCAGATAGTCGTCCGACTTGGTATACGACGGGAACCAATACCTATCGTCGACTAGCTCGCGGTAGGTGGTGAAACTGGGAAACAGATTCTCGTTCTTTTCGTCGTAGATGTCGGGCACGGCCTTACCGGAAGTCTTCACAATCTGATAGCCGTTCACGTCTACCCAGATCCGTCCTTCGAAATAGCGCCGGTTTTCCTCCATCGCTTTTGGCGAAATGTCGAGGACATAGCAGTGCGTCCCACTGGTGTCTTGTTGGCCGCGATAGCGGATGTTGTAATCCGGGATTTCGTCCGTAGTGAGGACGAAGGGCATGCGATTGCGCAGGTCATCGATATCTTCAGGGGTCATGGAAATTCTCTTCAGCGTGTCGCGCGGGTTAGAAGCTTGTTTTACTACGCGCTCACCCTGGTCATTGAAGGTGACGTCGACGGTATCGTCATACTCGCCGTCGGCGAATCCGTTGTCGCTGATGGTCTGTATCCGAGAGCTTTGCCGGTAGGTGTAATGCTCGCGTGCCTGCTTGTACTCCTGCTCCTTCGCGGCAAAGCGAGAGATGATCTCTCGAACTGTGATGCCCTCAGGCAACGACGGATCGAGATAGGTATCCTCCTGCTGCTGCTGGCGCTGCGCCCAGGCCGAAACGGCGAGCAGGAGCACGACAATCATCCCTCTCGCGAATCGCCGGACACTGCGGGTCATATAGGGAAAGAACACGGAATCTGCAGATTAGATGCCCCAGGAGCGAGCTCGGCCCTTCAATTCACCCCGCCAGAGACTTTGCCCGCTAACCTGATCTATAGAAGAATAGACGTGGACGATGGCGAAAACGTCTCAAGTCCCTGCACCAGCGAAATGCCTCGAAATGTTTTCACGCAAGATCAGAGTCGAATACGAGAGCAATGGTGAACGCAAGCCATGCGAGCTGAAGTGGCTCGACAGCTTTTCCATGCGTAATTTCACGAACGATGCCGTCTTTGACGATACGCTGCCGGTAAGCGATGGCCTGATGGAGATCGGCGTCCGCGTCCCTGTAGATGCTCTACGAAGCGCGATGGAAGATTGGCTTCGTCGAAAGAGCTACATCGGCAAGCAAGATCGTCTGGTAGTAACTGAAGATTCGGGTCAGGGTTCACTGACAACTGATCACTGAGTGCTAACCGCTTCTATTTCAGCACCTCTGGTGAAAGACTCCCTCGTTCATGGTGCTTGCGCCGCATAGTGGACGGTCGAATCGACGTGGGTATGTTCAAAGTCACTGTTCGAAAGCGATATCGAAATATTGCGATTTAGCACAAACAGCGCTTTGAGCCGGAACTCGGTTCCGAAGCTGGTTGGGAACCAGACACCATCCGGCTGCCGCTTGTAACTAACGCTGAATCCCAAATCCGGAAGATTCGTGCCCAGCGCAGTTCGCACGAAGAATGGAATCTTGCGCGAGAGTTTGGTAAACACGAGTACAGGTTGGAAATCCTCTTTGTCGATGAAGGCTTCGCCGGCCCAATCAACGTCGCTCTTGTCTTTTGGTTCGAAGCCGAGGCGATAAACACTGCGTCCATTCATTGCTTGCTCACCCAGCATCTTGAACTGGTATTTCTTCTGTTCCTTCGACGAAAGCGGGAACAAGTCCACGGCCAACCCATCTTTCGATCTGTTTTCATCAGCCAGGTCTTCCCTGACGTCAGAAACTAGATCGCTTCTGAAGTCGGAAACTAGATCGTTGTCGAGGCTCGTTGACGGAGGCGCCGGTTCAGCAGAGTAGTTTAAGTACTGTCCCTTATGCCAATATTTGCCCAATAGCTGCGTCAGCTTCTTGCTCGATGCCTGCGCGCCGGGAAAGACGTCGTAATCAGCGGCCTCCTCGCACATGAGCTTTCCGTTCGTCTTCCGGCTGACGACGTGAACATGCTGCTTATAAACGTATTGCCTGCGCAGTTCCTCGGCGCGATCCTGGTTGGCGGCGACGCGCGCCATGATTTCATTGGCAGAAAGCGGTTCAACGTTCTGGGCTCGCACCCAGCCAGAGGATGCCAGAAGCACGAGAGGTAAAATCGCGAGGTTGTGACGCATGAGAAGCTCTCCACAGAACACTTACGCCAAAGGACTTGAGGAGGAGGCAAGAAATTAGCGGGGAACCAGCCGATTGGTCCCGGAACTTGGAAGAGGCTAAGGTCAGTTGCGGCGCGCGATCTGGAAGAAGCGAAGCTCGTAGGTCCCGAATGCCCGGTTACTTCTGGAAACGCAGCGATTCAGATATCTCCGGCGCGCCTGCTCCAACGCCTCGATTTGAACCATGTTAAGCAGCTGAGGAGCGCCGAGCTGACGCGCAGCTAGCGTCACTTTTGCGAAGTGTTCCACGGCCTCCATCTTCAAATAGGCGGACATCAGGTCCTCGCCGTAGGCGACCACTCCATGATTTGCCAGAAGAATCGCCTGATGATCCTGAATAAAAGGGCGAATGCTCTTCGCGAGTTCCGGGGTTCCGGTGGTGGCGTAGGGAGCAAGCGGGACCTTGCCGAGAGTCATCACCACTTCCGCGCAGATGGGCTCTTCCAGAGCCATCCCGCTGCAGGCAAACGCCGTGGCCGTGGAGGGATGGGCGTGTACGACAGCATTCACGTCGGGCCGCTGGCGGTAGATTGCCAGGTGCATGTCGGTCTCGCTGGAAGCGCTATGAACTCCCTCCAGCTTCTTGCCTTCCAGGTCGACGATCACCATGTCCTCGGCCTGCATCATGCCTTTGCTGAAGCCGGTCGGCGTCATCATGATGCGATCTTTGTCCAGACGGGCCGAGAGATTCCCATCGGTCGCGGCGACGAAGCCGTTGTCGTGGAGCATCAGGCCGAAGCGAACCAGTTCCTGGCGAACCCGCTCTTCGCCGGTGAACGATCCGCGCAGCGACGCCATCTGCTCGCGAAACATCGCCATCTGCTGCAGGGGGATCACCGCGCCCCGCAGCATGATCTCTTTCCAATGTGCCATTGCGACCTCCGACGCTACCGCATTCTTACGTTCAGATCAAAGGGAAACCACTAGAGCAATCGCAGAAACAACAATAAATGCGGCTAGCAAAGCCTGACGCAAGTGAATGCCAGCATGGAATGGCGTTCGCAGAAGCATACGATTTGTTCGTACCAGGGAGAAAGAGGGATTTCCGGCGGGGGACCGATCAGAAGCACAATGAGGAGTATTAAGCCAAAACTCGGCAGCTTCAGCGTACTGGTAGCGGCCAACTCGGGCAGGGGAGAGATCAAGACGTACAGGATGGCCCCAATCACCACCCCCAACAAGATCAGCTTGCCCCGGTTGCGCACGGAAGTAGTGTAATGCGAGTCCTCAACTTCGTCATCTGGAGTTGCGTTTGCCCTGGAGTCGCCGTTCGTATCACCCTGGCGTGGCCTAATCCCCGAAGGCAAGCGCAGGTATTTATTGAGGATGGAAGCACTTAAGTTATTACGGATTGACAACGGCAATCGACCCCACATAGCATGCGACCGCTGAAAAAACCTCAAAAATATGATGACGCTGAGGCTTGTATCCAGCCTGGAGGCAATATGCGTTTGTTGTGTCGGATGACCGTTGTTATTTCGCTGTGTATTTGGCTAGGTTGCGCCGCGATGGCGCAGGAAACCACTGGATCCATTTTCGGAACCGTGAAGGACCCCAGTGGAGCCGTCGTCCCAAACGCCAGAGTTACGCTTACGGATATTGATAAGAATGTGGCTGTCCGCAGCGTCAAAACGGGAGGGGGCGGTGAATTCGCTTTCCCTGCGCTGCCGATTGGACGCTATTCCGTCACAGTCGAAGTGTCTGGATTCCAAACCTATTCACAGACAGACTTGGTCCTCAACGTCAACGACAAGCTCACGGTATTACCGGTCCTCCAGGTGGGCTCGGAAACCCAGAAGGTGACAGTCGAAGCTTCCGCACTGCAAGTGAACCTCGAAAGCGCCGTGGCGACCGGTGTCGTAAACGGCACCCAGATTCGCGAGCTGGCGCTGGCGAGTCGTAACTATATGGAGCTCGTTACCCTTATTCCGGGTACGTCTAACTCCGGTAATTCCGACCAACTCTTTCCGGGCGCAACCGCTCCGCTGGGCACAAATCTGGCGAGTATCCAGGTGAACGGCGGACGACGTGAAGAAAACAACTGGCTGGTGGATGGAGCCGATAATCTCGACCGCGGTTCGAACCTCACCCTGCTCTCTTTTCCCAGCATTGACGCGATTGCTGAGTTCCGCGTGGTGCGCGGAGTTTACGACGCAGAGTCTGGCCGCTCAGCCGGCGCTCAGGTCAACGTCCTGACTCGCTCCGGCACGAATAGATTCCACGGTGGCGCTTATGAGTTTTTCCGCAACGACGACCTCAACGCCAACCCCTTTTTCAATAAGCGCGCGACGCCCATCGTTCCTCGCCCAAAGCTGCGCTACAACGACTTTGGCGGTACCATCGGCGGGCCGGTGTGGATTCCGAAGATTTACGAACAAAAAGATAAGACATTCTTCTTTTTCTCCGAGGAAGCGCGCCGCATCGTTACGGCGTCCAACCCGACTGCCACCGTCCCCTATTCGGGCATGATTAACGGTCAATTCCAGCATGTAATTTGCACAAAATATGCCAATGCTGCCGGCGCCGCCGGCACATGCCAGGCCTATGGCAACTCTATCCCGGCAGCGTCCATTGATCCGATTGCGGCGGCTTACATAAAGGACATTTTTTCGCTTTATCCGACGCCAAACGCAGCCACCGCAGCCAATCCTTTCAATTACCTTGCGTCGCTGGCGGGCATTTTCAATTTCCGCGAAGACATGATTAAAGTGGACCATGTATTCGGACCTAAGCTGACGGTAAATGGAAAGTTCCTGCACGATGTGAACCCCACGAGAGAAGCTGGCGGCCTCTTCCTAAACATGCCACTCGACAATATCGCGACCACCGCGACAAACTCGCCAGGACACCAATACAGCATCTCCGCGACCCTGACGCTCACACCGACGTTACTGATCGACGCGGGCTATCGCTATTCCTACGGAGCACTGATCAACCAAGCCGTGGGCGCGATCAACTTCGACAAATCGCCTGACGTCAAGTCGGCCGTGGGCAACACACTGCCCTTCACCAACCTGCTTGGCCGTGTGCCGGGAATAACGTTTCCGACGGGAACGCTTACCGCTGGCCTGTCGCCCACGGCGCCTTACAACGACTTCAATGTCAACAACACCTATTACGGAAACATGACCAAGGTCGTCGGCAAGCACACATTCCGCGCTGGCGCAATTTTCTATCACTACAACAAGCACGAGAACCAGCTTAGCGGTTCCAACAACGGCTCTTATTCGTTTGACGCCGTCAACGCGCCGAACTGCGTGCTGAATGCAAGCGGCCAGATCGTGACGTGCACGCAGCCGAACGGCAGCCAAGGCCCCCCTGCGACGGGAGTTTGTACTGGAGCAGCTTCGTCCGGCGGAACCTGCGCGTTCTCCGCCGAGCAGGCCTATGCCAATTTCCTGCTGGGTCAGCTAAGCACTTTCTCGCAGGCTAATCTGGACGTCACCGCCAACATCTACGACAACCAGTTTGAGTATTTCGCGCAGGACACCTTTCGTGTACGGCCGAACCTGACCGTGACCTACGGCATGCGACACTCTTTCTTCCGCGAGCCGACGGATGCAAGCGGCGCGGGCGGCACGAGCCGGTTAAGCAATTTCGATCCTGCGCTTTACGATCCCAGCAAGGCTCCCTGCATCACCTCAAGCGGCGTCAACGATGTGAAGCTCACGAACGGCATTCCCACCAGCAGCGCCTGCAATCCCAACTACACTCCTCTGAATGGGTTTATCTACGCCAGCCCGCCAACCTTTGCCGGATTTACCGGCACCCAGTCACCATTCGGCAGCAAGGTTGGAAAAGAATACAATCGCGCGATCGCGCCTCGCATTGGAGTCGCTTGGGATCCTTTCGGCAAAGGTCTTACGTCGATCCGCGCAGGCTATGGCTCGTACTACGACAACGGGCTCGAGTTCGGCAATCCTGAGTTAAACGTGGGTCTCAACCCGGGCTTCTTGCAGAACCTCAGCATCACTCGCAGCACGCTGGCGAGTCCGGTTGGAACCACGACTGTTGCGGCCACGCAAACACCGCCCACCATCAACGCCCGCATGCCGATCGATTACAAGTCTCCGTACTCGCAACAGTGGAGCTTGGATATCCAGCACCAGTTCGAACATAACTGGTTCCTCGATCTCGGCTACTTCGGCAATAACGGCATTCACCTTCCCGGCGTTATTGACCGGAACCAGCCGGCGGTTGCTTCCTACTTGAAGTGCACAACTGCGAGCAAGTGTTTCGCGGGACCCGTGACCGTGGCCGCTAACGGCGTCGATATTTCAAGTGGATGTCCTACGTCCCAGCCATGCGTCAATAGCACGGCCAATACCACCAAATTGAACGTACTGCGTCAGTTCGTGGGCTACGGTCCTGAGGTTGGATTCGAGGACATGTACACATCTAACTACCATTCACTCCAGGCGCAGGTGCAGCGCAAGTTCGCGGGCAATTCGTATGTGAATGTCGCGTACACCTGGTCGCACGGCCTGACCACCGATCCTGCTGACCGCTCCACGGGTGCATCCGCGCTTCCCCAGACTCCCACGGATATCCGCAACAACTACGGCCCTAACATCGCGGATCGCCGCAATGTGGCAACTGGGAGCTTCGTGTACGAACTGCCGTGGCTGCGCGCCCAACACGGCTTCGTCGGACACGCCTTAGGGGGATGGGAGTTTTCTGGTGTCCAGACGTTCCAGTCCGGGCTTCCGCTGACGGCATCCATCGGCAACGCGGGCTGCAATGCCGGAACGGGTGCGAACTGCTTCGATGCAATTGGCTCAGCTTGTTTCGGTGCAACCCCGATCGGTTGCCGTGTGAATCAGGTTGGCGATCCCAATTCGGGTGCTACTCACTCATTCACCAACTACTTCAACGCAGCGGCCTTCCAGCCCGCTCCGGCCGGCCAGTCCACCGAGCCGACCGAGCGTCCCGGTGCGATCCGTGCTCCAGGGTTCTGGAAAACCGACTTGTCTGTGTTCAAAAATATAAAGTTCACGGAGCAATTCACAGCTCAGTTCCGGTTGGAGTCATTCAACGCTTTCAACCACACCAACCCAATTTGCTGCGCCTCGCAGGCCTTCTCTTCTACGCTGTTTAACCAAGTCACCTCAACGCGCGATCCGCGCATCGTGCAGTTGGCGATGAAGTTTAACTTCTAGCCGCAGCTCGAATGTAAAATGGCCCACTCCTTAGAGTGGGCCATTTCTATGCGCATGCGAAGCACTGGATTACCAACCTTGGCAATCGAGGTTCACAGGCGGTGAATCAAGATTCAACATTATGTCAGCCACAGTGGAAAAGACTGTCTGTGCCTGACGACCGATTGACAAGCGGTGAAGAGGGCGCCGCACCTTATGATTCATCCAATGACATGAATCGCATCAACATAGATCATCTAACCGAAGCCGAACTTATAGACTTGAATCATCGCATCGTGCAGCGCCTCAGATTCCTGAGTCAGGCGCACGCCCACAAAGCCATGTTGGAATTCCGCATCGGCGATCGCGTTACATTCGAGCGTGAGGGTGGAACTCCTGTGTTCGGACTTCTGACTCGCTATAACAAAAAGTCGGTCACTGTGATTGCGGACGACGGTGGTCGGTGGAACGTGTCTCCGCGCTTGTTGCGTCTGGCTGAACCAAGCCGTGAGAGAGCAAAGACAGACGAAGACACCCATCCAACCATTGTGATTCCATTCAGGCAGAAATGAATCAGGTGGGCGAGCAGGGCGTTGGCGGCATCAGGGGATGAATAAGTTCGCGACTCACAAACCCAGCCTGGAGGAGTTTGAAGGAAAA
>Ga0207111_10204_pt1 | contig 14740 bp, 12 predicted proteins | sample Alteio_BWMinHeat_71_FD_153577 | JGI IMG/M metagenome (GOLD analysis project Ga0207111, IMG submission 153577) | Enriched cells from forest soil in Barre Woods Harvard Forest LTER site, Petersham, Massachusetts, United States -... | ecosystem: Environmental > Terrestrial > Soil > Temperate forest >... | reverse complement strand
AAGGTTTTGGTCTTGTCGGTGTAAAGGATCACCGTTGCCTCGCCTGGGGCTGTCCAGGCTCTTTCCCGCCGCCGCGCTGAGAATTCCCGTCTCAGGATTTCTCAGCGCCGTCCCCAGCGTTTCAGCAACCAGCTGCGCATGCTCCATGGCCGCACTGGAAACTGCAGCCTTGTTGGGTGAGGAAGATTCCGAATCGGCCGCCTGTGGATTCGCGTCGTACCGCATGCACGCGATCTTGTGCGGTGTCGCCGTACCCACTACGCTGAGCTGGCTGCCTGCCTGCGCGCCGAGTTCGCGCAATACTTCGCCAATGGGATTGGCTACGCTAAGACCTTGTCCGTCGCCGTCCGTTCCGCCCGCGAAGAAAAGCCCCACTGGCTGCGCGTTGGCTGCATCGAGTACCAACGCTCCGGAGTCGCCGCTGTCGGAAAATTTCTCGCCAGCGATGCCAATCTGATCGGTGAAGATCTTCGTGTAATAGGGTTGCGTCTCGGCGCAGTCTTTGAAGTAGTTGATCTTCACGCTCAGAGCCACAGTTTCAACCGTCGAACAGGTCAGCCCCGTAGTGCGCCCGCTCTTCACCAGCTCCACATTGCCCAGATTGTTGGCGGTCAGCGACTCACCCGTCCCCGCCATCGGAGGCGCGGCGCCAAGCGATCCATTCAGACCGGTGCCGGGCGCATCGAGTTGCAGAATGCTTCCGGTGGGATCGACGGCTCCCGGCGAGACAGCCGCAAGCGCGGCATCTACATTGTTGCGCGGCGTCGCGAGCGGCACAGCGTATTTGAGTGTGCCTATTGGTCGTAACGTGGAGCCCGCATGACTCAGTGGCACGCAGCCGTTGTCGATCAGGCCGGGCGCATCGATGGTGTCGCCAATTTTGGCCTGATCTGATTCGGCAAGAACATGATTATTGCTGAGGATGTATTGGCTCTTGCTCGAATCTTCAACCAGCGCGCCCAGTGTTCCCCCGCAGCAATCGGCGATATATGGTGTGCCGGCGCGGTCCTGGTAAGTGTCGTAGTCATTGTCGTTGCCACCCGACGTGCCCAGCGCCACGAATCCCGTCTGCGCTGCCTGATTGGTAGACGGGCTGCTATTGAGGCCTTCGTTGTTGAGCAGAATCTTGAGTGGAGAGCTGGTTCGCGTGCCGTTGACCGCTGCCGCGAGATAGACGGTGCTGGCTGCGGAGAGAACGGAGGGCGCGGTGTAGCTGACCTTGCAGGTCGTGTACTGGTCGAGGCTTCGCAGGCAATTGCGATTGCTGAGTGTCCCGAGGTTGGCCGCGTTTCCCCCGCCTGATGGAGACGAGCTGACCGACCATTGAATCGAGCCGGCGTCAACCTCGGCGATTTCGGCGCTGACTTCGAGCGTCGAACCGGCGGTAAGCGCGGCATTCTGCGGTAGAAGCGACTGCACGAATCCTGGTGTTACGGTGATCGATGCGGCCGCAGTCTGGGAGTTATCCTCTGCTAATTGCGCAACGACCCGCACTTGAACCTGATCTCGCGAGAGCGCGCTGGGAGGCGTGTAAAGCCCGGTGGAATCGACATGGCCCTGGCCGAGAGAGGATGCGTTTTCCCCGCCGGCGATAGACCATTTCACCTTTGCGGTCTCACCCGACGGCAGCAACGCCGTCAGCCGGACCTGTCCATTTGAATTGATTGCTGAAGAAGATGTCGTAATCGAGAAGGCGCTGCCGTTAGCGTTCACACCGCTCAACTGACCCACACCGCAGCCCGCGGCGAGCATCAGGATCGAAGGCAGTGTAATTGCAAAAAAACGGTTCAGGCGCTTGTGCATACAACGTTGTCTTTGGCCGGATTGGTCCAGCTCGCACAACATCTTAGTCTCCAGGTGCAGGAAAGGGCACTATATTCGGTGCGAACTGGTGTACGCAATGGTAATCGGATCACGAGATGACCTTGCGCAGAAAGCCTTTAAGTCCAACCATTCCCAGCAATGCCAATGAAAGCAGAAGAGCGAAGACGATGAGCAGCGAAGGCATGTGCGGCACGCCGGGTGTGAGCGCCGTGCGCAGCCCCTCGCTCATATAGACGATGGGGTTCAGAAGAACGGCGATCTGCAGCCAGCGGACCCGGCTCAGCACCGCCCAGGGATAATAAACGCAACCGAGAAATGTAATCGGTACGACTACGATCGAGAAAACCAGCCCGATCTGCTGCGGGCGCACATTGGATCCGATCGCCAGACCTAAAGCGCCCGACACCAGGCTGGCCAGAATCAGCGTGATGACCAGCATCGGCCAGCTGGCGACGTGTGCGTGTACCGGGTTGGCGGGGATCAGGTAGGCGAGCGGCAGGACCAACAGCGCCGCCAGGATGCTCTGCAGTGCGCTGAAACAAATCTTCTCAATCGCCACGGCGGAAACCGGCAACGGGCACATCACGCGGTCGTCAATTTCCCGGGTGATGCCGAACTCCTGCGACAGCGGCAGCGCGACCGCGGCGATTCCGCTGAACATGATGGCGACCGCCATCAGTCCCGGCAGCAGTACGGTGGCGAAATTTGCGCCTCCCACCGCGTTGGCCTGTCCAATGTGCGGAAAAACATAGGTAAAGACAAAAAGAAACAGCAGCGGTTGCATACCCACGCGCAGGATGAAGGGACCAACTTCACGGCGCAGCACACGCAGATCGCGCATCAGCAAACCGGCAAACGCCCGCGCATAGGGAACGCTCTTCGCGGGAGGAACGGACAGATTACTCACGCAGCTCTCTCCCGGTTAGACGGATAAAGACCGTTTCTAGGCTCGGCTCGTTGATGGAGATATCGCGCACGCCGTAGTTCTGCGCGGCGTTGACGATCTCAGGAAGAAGTCCATCTGTGCCGTGAGCAAAGAGTCGCAGGCCACCGGACTTTATTTCCACGCTTTTGATCTGCGCCATGTTTTCAAGCAAGGCGATCAGCGGTTGTATTCCATCGCTCTGCCGCAACTCGAGTTCAATCACGGTGTCCGCGCCGAGCGTGGTCTTGAGCTCAGCCGGAGCACCCAGAGCCAGCAGCTTGCCGTGATCGATGATGGCCACGCGGTCGCACAGCGCATCGGCTTCCTCCATGTAATGTGTCGTCAGCACGACCGTGATCCCTTCCTGTCGCAGCGCGCGAACGGCATCCCACATGGCAATGCGGCTTTGCGGATCGAGCCCGGCGCTTGGCTCATCAAGAAAAAGCACAGCAGGGCGATGGGCGATGGCGCGCGCAATCTGCACGCGCTGCTGCAGCCCTCCGGAAAGCTGCATGGGAAAGCTGTCGCCGCGCTCATGCAAAAGAAACTGTCGCAGTAACGTATTGGCGCGCTCGCGGCTGTCACTGTTGCTGAAGCCGAAATATTTGCAATGAAAATAAAGATTTTCGAAGACGGTGAGCGAGCGGTCGAGCGTGTTGAACTGCGGAACCACCCCGATGTTCCTGCGTGCTGCCGCCGGGCGCGCGATCACGTCGACGCCCGCGATCGAAACGCGGCCGCTGGTTGGATGGGTGCGCGTAGTGCAGATTCCGATGGTGGTCGTCTTCCCTGCCCCATTCGGGCCGAGCAAACCAAAGAGCTCGCCCTGCTCGACTGAGAGATCGATGCCATCCACCGCAGTCACACGCTGCTGCTTATCCTCGTAGACCTTGGTGAGGCCTGCAATCTCAACAATCACGAACAGGGTGCCTGCCTGAAGACGAGAGGTGACTTAACTTGGTGCGTGAGTCGATTATACGAGACAGGCGGATGTTTCCTGGGCGCGCGACGAGGAGGAGCGCTTCTGCGCTCCTCGTCGAAAGAGACTTTTTACTGCGCGTCAGGCCGCGCTTGATTTGTTATTGCCGGCAACTGCAAGGTGCGAAACCTGCGTATTCGCCGCCAACACCTTCAACTCGCCGGCATGTGCGGCACGCATCCGCTTCAATTCGCGAGCGGTTAATGGACGCATGGTCTCGGGCGAATAAAATATCTGGGCGCCGCAATCGAGACATACTTTGTAAGTCTCGTGCTCCAAGGTAAAGGGGCGTGTCAGGCGTCCATGACTGCACCCAAAGAATATCTCGTAGAAGAAATTGAAGATCGCCCGAAGTATGCTCATGGGACTAGCCTCTCCTTGTCTTCCTGCGAATGACAACTTTGTGGGGGAGGAAACCGGCTCTCGAAGCCGTCCTTGTGCACATGATTATGATGCATAATCGACAAAAGCGTCGCGTCAAAATGACGCAATTTGCTAACTCACTCGAATTACTAGCTTTCCAAAATGTGAGCCGGTCTCCATTTTGCGCAGCGCTTCTTTCGTGTTATCAAACGTAAATACTTCATCGATCACGGGTTGCAATCTATGTTGATGAATCGCCTTGTTCATCTCCTCGAAATCACTACGCGAACCTACATAAATGCCCTGTAAATTTGGCTGTTTGTGCAAAATCGGCCTGATATCCAAATGTTCGCTTGCCTCGCTCAACACGCCTATCTGAGCAATTGTCCCGCCAACGCGAACGGCCCTAAGTGATTGCATGAAGGTTCCTGCTCCGCCGACTTCGACAACTAAGTCTGCGCCAACACCGCCGGTCTGTTCAATTACCCATTTGGCCCATTCGGGAGAGACCTCGTAATTGAGACTAGCATCGAGGCCAAGTTTGGCTGCCCTCTTCAATTTCTCGTCGTGTCCTGACGTTCCCACAACCCGCGCTCCAAGCAGTTTTGCAAATTGCAGAGCGAAGATGGAAACACCGCCCGTTCCCTGGATGACGACCGTATCTCCCGCCTTTACACGGCCTGCGCGTACTACCGCATTCCAGGCAGTGAGGGCGGCACATGGTAACGTCGCTGCTTCCTCCCAGCTGAGATGATCGGGTACCGCGACAACTCCATTTTGATCAAGCACAACTGATTCGGCGAGAACGCCGTCAATATCTCCGCCGAGCGCGCCGCGTTGTTTCGCTGCAGTTGGAGGACCGTCCATCCAGTTCTGCATAAAGATACCGGCAACACGATCTCCCACTTTCACGCGCGTCACGCCTTCACCTACCGCCATCACCTCGCCTGCTCCGTCGGAACAGGGAATGCGTGGCAACGCAAGCTTCGGATTGTATTTGCCAAGCACGATCATGAGGTCGCGATAATTCAGCGAGGCTGCATGGACGTTGATCAGTACTTGTCCGCGCCCGGGCTGCGGTGTGGGACGGTCGACGAGTTCGAGATTATCGATCCCGAAAGAGGAAATTTGCCAGATCTTCATTCACGCTCCGTTACGAATGTTCAGACAATTCCATCTGATGCAGCTGAATGTACGGCGGATGCGGTCGATTTGGCGGTAGCATAGAAGTATGGCCAGAGGATGGGAGAGCAAATCGGTGGAAGAACAGGTTGCTGAGCGGGAAGAGGCGGCTGCAAGCGCGCCCAGTGCAATTCGTCAGGCGTCGGCCGCAAAGGCAGATGTTCAGCGTCAGCGTCAGGCGCTCGAGTTGCAGCGTGAGAGAATTTTGGATGAGCGTACTTCAAGTCCGCACCGCCGCGCCGCGCTTACGGCCGCCCTGGCCGATATTGAAGAGCGCCTCAATACGCTCTCGTAGTCGATATTATTCCCGAATCATTGTTGCTTGCGATTGAAGAGCAGCGAGTTCGCCTGATCGATTGTGGTCAGCACAACCCGCGCGATGTTCACGTGTGCCGGTCGTGTCGCTGACCACACGATCGCGTCGGCGATATCTTCCGGACTAAGGGGCGTGAGCCCCTGATAAACCTTGGCAGCGCGGTCCGCGTCACCACGAAAACGCACCAGGCTGAAATCTGTTTCCACCATCCCCGGATCGATGCTCGTGACTCGCACCGGCGTTCCGAGCAGATCCTGGCGCAGGCCGTCATTGAGTGCGCGCTCCGCGGCTTTGGTCGCGCAATAAACTGCGCCGTTGGGATAGGTTATCTCTCCGGCGGTTGAGCCCATATTGATGATGTGTCCTTTACCGCGCTCCACCATGCCCGGAACCACGGCGCGTGTGACATAGAGCAGACCCTTCACATTGGTGTCGATCATCTCGTCCCAATCTTCACGGTCGCCTTCGTACATCTTGTCGAGGCCGCGGCTCAATCCCGCATTGTTCACCAGTACCTCGATTGCCTGCCACTCGGCGGGAAGCGCGGCGACAGTGTTTTGCGCCGCATCATAGTCGCGCACGTCGAGTTCGATATTCTGCACAGCGGCCGCCCCGGCTTCCATCAGCTTCGGGCGCTGCTCCTCCAGGCGCTCCAGGCGGCGTGCCGTAAGCAGCAACCGCGCACCTTCCCGCGCGAAATCAAAGGCAGAGGCTTCGCCAATTCCGGCACTCGCACCGGTAATAAAAACAATGGAACCGCTCAGTTTTCTCATGCCCAGTTTTTCCATAGCTGTATCGTAAGTCACTGCTCGTTTCGCGTCATACTCTGCATCAGGCGATAGTAGCCCGATGCCCAGTCCTGATCTTTCATGCCGGCTTCGATCGCGGTTTTGAGATTTGCCTCGAAGGTATCGGCCAGCGGAGTGCGTGCATGCGCTGATGCGGCCGCCTCGCGAAACAGGCGCATATCTTTTTCTCCCAGGGCTATCGTGCTCCCCGGCTGCTCAGGCGGATCGAGCATTACTTTCCCGTAGCTCAGATAAAACGGCGATTGGAAGAGCGCGCTGTTCACTGTCTCCAGGAATATTTTCGGGTCCAGCCCCAAGGCATCCGCATACACAAAGCTTTCCGACAACGAAGCGATCATCGCGGTAATCAGAAAATTGCCACCCAGTTTGAGCGCGTGAGCGCCCGATGGAGTTTCCGAGACGACAGTAATGCCGCGGCTGAATGTTTCAAGCAGCGGACGAACCCTGGTGAGAGCAGCGGGCTCACCTGCCGCCGCAATCCACAACCGCCCTTCCTCGGCGATGTTGGGCCGCCCGAAAACAGGAGCCGCGATGAAGTGCTGGCGTGCAGCGCCATGCGCCTCCGTGATGCGCTCGGAAAGTTTCACGCTAATCGTGCTGAGTGAAACGTGAATGCTGTCTTGCGGCAGCGCTTGAATTGCACCGCCGGTGAAGAGTATGGCTTCGAGCGCCGCATCATCCATCACCATGGTGAATGCGACCTCCGCTTCCGCGACCGCTCCCGCCGGGGAATTCGCAACGCGCGCGCCTGCTCTCGCCAGCGGTTCAGTGGCCGCCGGGGTGCGATTCCAGACCGTCACTTCGTGGCCAGCCTTCAGCAGATGCCGCGCAATAGCGCTCCCCATTTTACCCAATCCAAGAAATGCAACCCGCATACCATCTCCTCTAGAAATTTCCAATATTGGATGATTGCAGATCGGTCCGGGATTGGAATTAACGTGCGCACAAAAGCAAGGCCGCCCACAAAGGAGCGGCCTTAGCGACATAGGCGCGATTACGCCTACTGCTGTGGAACGTTGGAAACGCCAGTGGCATTGGTCGGTGCCACGTTAATCTGGGCGGGCTGTGGCGCTGGAGCGGGTTGGCTCATGGCCTGACCGCCGGAGGGCGATGGGGCCTGTTCTTGCACCCCGATCGCGTTACCCGAAACTACCAGCTGAACGCGGCGGTTCTGTGCACGGCCTGAAGCATTGGCGTTATCTGCAACCGGATCGCTCTTGCCATATCCGGCGGCGCTGATATTCGTCTGGCCTACGCCCTGCGTTTGCAGATAAGTGCGCACCGCATCGGCACGCTCCTCAGAGAGCTTTTGGTTGTATTCGTCGGTGCCGACATTGTCGGTGTAGCCTTCCACCTGCAACTTCAGATTCGGATACGCCAGCAAGATGCCGGACACCTTCGCCAGCTTTTCACGGGCCTCCGGCTTCAACGCATATTGATTGAAGGCGAAGAGTACATCCGACATGTTTACGATCAGGCCGCGAGCGGTTTCGCGCGTAGCCAGCACAGCATTGAGCTGATCCTTCAGGCGCTCACGCATCTGCTCGGTTTGATCAGTTGCTGCCTGCGCCTGGTGTTGCGCCGCAGCCTGGTCGGCGCGAGCCTTCTCAGCGGCTGCTTCAGCCTCGGCAGCGCGCGCGTCGGCCTGGGCTCGCTGTGCCGCTTCCTGCTGCGCGTTAAGGGCAGACTGCTGAGCCTGCTGTTCGGCCTGCTCACGTGCATCGCGCTGGTGTTGGTCGTCCTCGGCCTTCATCTTGCGGATGGTCATAATGCGCGCATCTTCGGCGGCTTGCACGGCCTCACGCGCGTAGGTGATCTCTTCCTTGCGCTGGCTCTTGTGCACATCCATGTCCTGGGCGTTCTGCAGATCCTGCTTCGCTGTTCCCAGCGTCTCGGTGGCGTATTTTCCCGCTCCGGCCGCTTCGGCAATCTGCACAGCGTTGATCGCCTCATATAACTCCAGTGGAGATCGGTCGTCGCGTGTAATCGGATGCAAAACGGTATGTTGGCCCGCGGTTTGTGAGTACGCTCCGCGCGGCAGCAGCGAGAAGTGCGCATTCACCTGTTCGATAATTCCCTGCGTCTTGTCATTGAGCACGTAATTCTGCATAACGACAACATCGCTGGGCATGGTGACCGCATAGTACGGTTCGGCGGTAATGATCAGGCCATACGACTGCAGGTCGGTGGTGACTGTAATTTCATTCTTCGATCCTGCGGGCAGAACTTCACCCAGATTCACGGGGCGGCCTTCAGGCGTAATTGCCCATAGCACGTAAGTGAGATACTCAACGCCAAAGCTGTTCGCCGGAACCAGGCCTTCGAACTTCGCGTCGATCACCATCCGTCCCCTGCGGCTTTCCACCGTGGCCGAGCCCTTTCCTTGGGCCAGGAGACTGGTGCCCTGAAAGCCGATCTTCGTCGTGCCGCTGCGATGGAAGTAGTTGATTGCCGGGATATCGCGCCCGACTACGGTAACTTTGTATACCGGAACCCCGTCGCGCATCTCGGCCTGCGGTTGCTGCCGTTGCTGCTGCGGCCACTGCTGAGTAGCAGTCGGGTTCATCTCCTGCGCGCCGGCAATACCGCAGGCGGCGCACGAAAGAAGCGTGAGCAACTGGATCTTGTGTGTCTTTTTCATGTTTCCTATAACTCCCTTACCCTTGCCGCGAAAACAGAAAGAGTGCGGCAGGCGTGCGAGTTCTAGCTCCAAATAACTCGCAGCCCACCGATCAAGATGGATGCGTGGAATGAGGGGGGAGTGGCCCAGCTTGATAGCTGGCAGTTAGCGGAAAGATGAAATAGGTGCAGGTAAGTGTAGGTGTTTCTAAGAAAAATCAGTTATCCAAGGCAACCAATCGATGCGCGATAGCAAACATGGCAAGTTCGAGGCGTGTGGACACACCCGTTTTGTCGAAAATATTTGAAAGATGGCGCTTCACGGTCTCTTCGCTCAAGGTAAATTGCTTGGCGATGTCGCGATTGCTGCAGCCCTCTACGATGCAGCCGACAACTTCCATCTCTCGCGGCGTAAGCCCAAAGGTTTTGCGTTCCGGAACCGCGGCCTGCTGCATGAGATCGTGCAGTGCTCCGACCAGATTGACCACCCGGCGGCCGCCGATCCAGTAATCGCCCGAGGCCACGGAACGAATCGCGGTGGTGAGATGATCGGTCAGCGCGTCCTTGAGCACAATGCCGCGCGCGCCAATCTGCAGCGCCTCGATGATCTGCTGGGTGGTGATGGTGCTGGTGAGCAGGATGATCTTGACCGTCGGCGAGCCGCTCATAATGGCCCGCATCGCCTCGAGACCAGGCAACCGCGGCATGCTCACGTCGAGGAGCAGAATATCCGGCAGCAATTCCAGGGTCATGGTGATGGCTTCGTCGCCATCGCCGGCCTCGCCCACTACGTCAAGGGTTTCGTCTGCCTGCAACATGTTGCGCACGCCGATCCGGACTACCGGATGGTCGTCGGCCAACAGGATGCGCAATGGTGTGGATTGATGGGGCTTGGCCTTGAAACTCGCGGGTTTGGGTTGAATGGTCCGTGCGTTCATAATGTCAACTTGTTCAACAGAATACGCTCTAGTTCGCCACAACAGTCCAACAAATTGTTGAGTAATTGTGGCATATCTTCTTTTCGGTAAACGCCCAGCTCGATTTCGGCGGCCGCTGCAGCCAGCCGCGTGGCGCCCACCATGCCGACCCCGCCCTTGACGGAGTGCGCGATTCGCCGCACGCCAATGAGATCGTCCGCCTCTGCAGCGGCGCGAATCTGCTCGATACGTTCTCGCGTATCGTTCAGGCAAACACCATACAGCTCCGCAACCGCCTTGGCAGGCATCAGGCCGAGCAGATTGTTGAAAATGGCATCATCGAGCGCCACGGCCGGTTTCCGTGCAGCTCCGGAGTTTCTCTGCGCGTCAGGACTTTCCCCAACCCAATCCTTCTTTCCAATCGCCTTTCGCAGTGCGGCCGGGTCGAGAGGCTTCTTCAGAAATCCGTCATATCCCTCGGAGACTGCCGGCGTGGCGCTCATGGCCAGCAGCAGAGCCTCTGAGGCAGCGGCCCTGAGATCCGCAGCCAGCTCGGGACCGCAAAGGCCAGGCATTTGCACGTCGGCAAGCACGACGGCGGGGCGGGAGGCAACTTCGAGGCCGGCGATTGTTTCCAGGGCCTCCTCGCCACTCGAGGCCTGGAGCACCTCATAGCCCTCCGACTCGAGCAGCATGGCAATGACCGCCAGACTTATGTCGTCATCGTCGACGACGAGAATCGAGCAGCGATCGCGCACGAGGGGGATCCTCCTTTTTGGCGAGGATTCATGCTACGTAGAGAGTAACCGCAGTGCCTCGATAGTGATACAGGCGATTTCGGGAGGATATTTCATCGTCTGTTCATCAAATGTTTAATATCCGATTGCTTATTGTTTTTAATTTAGTCAATATGCACAAAAATCAGAATTTTTGGTCGTACTTACTTCGGATAGGCCTTATTGTTCTTCTTTTCTCCGGCTGTCATTTCGCTCAAGCCCAGTTCGAAGACGGTAGCCTTGTCGGAACCATTCATGATGCAAGCGGCGCAGCGGTTACAGGTGCAACAGTCGTCGTCACCAATAATGGCACAGGTATTTCCAACACCGTTCAGAGTAACGCCAGCGGCGACTATGAAGTTCTTTCATTGCGCGTCGGAACCTATAGCATCAAGGCCTCAGCGCCTGGCTTTGCCAACGCCCTTGCGCAGAACATCTCCGTTTTGGTCGGCAACCGGCAGCGCATCGACTTCACCCTGCAGCCGGGACAGACAGAGACCACCGTCGAAGTGACCGACCTGGCCCTGCAACTCGAGACCGAGTCCAGCCAACGCGGGCAGAACATCTCCAATTACCAGAGCGAAGGTCTGCCGCTGGTCACCCGTAATTATTCCGACCTGCTGGGACTGGTGACCGGCTCGCGCCAGGCGCCCACCGCGGCAACCACCAGCTCCATCAGCAGCCTGGTTCGTCAGGGCGCATACAACGTTAACGGCCAGCGGAGCATGTTCAATAACTTCCTGCTCGATGGCATGGACAACAACGCCTACGGCGAGAGCAACCAGGGCTTTGACAACCAGATCATCGCCGTCCCGCCGGACTCGGTTGCGCAATTCAGCGTTGTAACCAACAACGAGAGCGCAGAGTACGGACGCTCCTCTGGCGCCACCGTCAACGTGGCCTCGGCGAGCGGCACGAACAGCTATCACGCGACGGCGTATGAGTTCATCCGCAACACCGACCTGAACGCCGCCGGCTTCTTCAAGCCGAACCTGGTCAGCAACACCGGCACTGTCGTTCCTTTCAAGAAGCCTGCCTTCAACCGGAACCAGTTCGGCATGGACTTTGGCGGACCGATCCTGAAGGACAAGCTCTTCTTCTTCCTCGATTACGAAGGCTTCCGGCAGACCCTGACGCCTCTGAACGTGCTGACCCTGCCCACTCAGAATGAGCTGAACGGCAACCTGGTGGTTCCGGTAACCGATCCGCGCACCGGCATCGTCTACCCGGCAAACCAGCCCATCCCCAACACTGTCTTCGATCCCCTCTCGCGCCAGATCGTCGGAGCCTTCGGCACTTTCAAAAATCAGCTCCCGGTCTCAGGCCTGCCCTCGACTGGCCTGAACTCGAACGACTACGCGGTAGAGGCTCCTTTCACCGACAACTCCGACAAGGGCGATCTGCGCCTCGACTGGCAGATGGATCCCAAGAACTCGTTCTTCCTGCGCGTCAGCGATCGCAAGGAGACCGGCGTCAACGCCGTCACCATTCCGCTGCCGCTCGACGGCCAGACCAACGGCACCATCCGCATTCTTGATCAGCAGGTAGCCGCCGGCTGGACGCGGCAGATCGCCTCCAACCAGCTGCTCGACGCGCGCCTGGGCGTCTCCCGCACCAAGGCCGGCAAGTTCAGCCTGTCGATTGGCGACAATGCCTTCACGATTCCCGGCCTTCCCTCAAATCCGGTCGTCGCCGGCGGCCTGCCATCGGTCGGCATCACCAACTTCACCGGCTTCGGACGGCAGAGCACCAACCCGCAGTGGCAGGATCCGGCGCTCATCGACCCCAAGGTCAACTATTCGTGGGTCAAGGGCAATCACTCGTTCAAGTTCGGCTATGAGTACGAGCACATCTGGATGGCTGTGAACGACAACAATCCGCTCTATGGCTCGTTCAGCTATGGCGGAGGCTATAGCGCCGCGGGTGCCTCGCCCGTCGCCGACGACTACTGGGCCGACTTCCTCTTCGGCACGACCAGCACTTACCAGCTGGCCAACTACTTTGTGGTTCACCTGCGTCAGACGCTGGACAGCGCCTATGCTCAGGACGACTGGAAGGTGACTCCCAAGCTGACTCTGAACCTCGGCCTGCGTTGGGAGTACGGCTCGCCTTACTCCGAGCAGAATAACTTCATCTCGAACTTCGATCCTGCTTCGCAGACCGTCTTCACCATCACTCCGGGTGCGTCCGGGCCGGGAATTACTCCCGTCAACGCCGGCGGTGTCTACGGTAAGACGCTGGTGAACCCCGACTACGGCGACTTTGCTCCCCGCGTCGGATTCGCCTACTCCGTAACGCCAAAGACCGTTGTCCGCGGCGGCTTCGGCATGGGCTACGTCCACTACACACGCGCCGGCTCGGGCGACATCCTGGCGATCAACGCTCCCCAGGCGCTCTTCGTATCGGTGCCGCAATCGAAGCCTAGCCCAAGCAATCAATGCCCGGCCAATGCTCCGGCCACCAACTGCTATGTCACTTCCGGCCAGGGCTTCCCCTCTACGCTGGTGACGACCTTCAACCCGAAAACCGACAACATCACCTGGGTTCCCAAGAACACCCGGGACAGCTATGTAGAGAACTACTTCATCAGCGTGCAGCGCGAACTGGCCAAGAACATGCTGATCGACGTGGCCTACGTCGGCAACCATGGCGTGAAGCTGCAGGGCTTCATCAATGGCAACCAGAAGAACCCGGCTAATGCTTTCAACCGTCCCTTTGGCAACTGGCCGAGCGACATCACGGAAGCCGTAAACCAGTTCTGGTCGAACTACAACGCACTGCAGGTGCGGTACGAGCAGCGCTTCGTAGCCGGACTCACCCTGCTCAACTCCTTCACCTGGTCGCACTCACTGGACAATGCCAGCGCATCGCTCGAAGGCAATACGCCTTCACCGCAGAATGCCTTCAACATCGCGGCTGACTACTCGCAGTCGGACTACAACCTGCCCGTGGCCAACGTAACCAGCCTGGTCTACGAGCTTCCCTTCGGGCGCGGACGCCAGTACCTTTCGAGCGTCAACGGCGTGGAGAATGCAGTCCTCGGCGGATGGCAGGTCAGCGCGATCAACACTGCGCAGGCCGGTACCCCCTTCAACCTGACGTACAGCCCCAACACCGGGCAGGCGGTTTCGCCGCAGATCTCGGCGACCTATCGCGGCGCGAATGAATACCGTCCGAACATCGTGCACGGACAGAAGGTCACGCAGGGAGTTTCTCATCGTGCGGCGAACACCGGCTACGTAAACTACATCAACTACAACGCCTTCGTGCTGCCTCCGGTGAAGGATGCAGCCGGAAATTTCCTCAGCCCCTTCGGCAACGCTTCCCGCAACCCGGGGCGCACGCCACCCTTCAACGAAACAGATCTCGCTCTGAATAAGCGGTTCAACACTCCTTTTGAGAGCGCCAAGATCGAATTCCGCACTGAGTTCTACAACCTCTTCAACCACACCAACTACTATCTGCCGGGCACCATCGGCGGAACGCAGGGAACAACCACGGCAACCCTGGGGTCGGGCGCAACACCGCCCATCTCCGCGATTACCGGCGGCGTTCCGAACAGCGGCGGCCAGATCAACAGCACCTATGAGCCGCGCATCATTCAATTCGGCTTGAAGATCATCTATTGATCTGACAAGATGAAACCGCAACCTCAAGGGAGTCTCGTCGAGACTCCCTTTTTCTTCTCCTGCTCTGTAAATTTGAGGAGATGAGTTCCGAAGCAGACGACCTGCGCAAGGAGCTGGCTGCCCTTGGCGACCGCGTGACGCGTCTCGAAGCAAAGCTCTCTGAAGTTCTTCTCGAGCAGCGCAGCAGCCATCCATCTATCAAATCCGCCGCGGCGCCTCCCATTTCGCCTGCACAGACCGGCGCGCCAGCTGCGCGCACTCCTGCCCACTCAGACGGCTCTTCGCTCGAATCGCGCATCGGCTCGCAGCTCTTCAATCGCATCGGGATCCTTGCTGTGCTCATCGGCATGGCATGGTTTCTGAAGTTCGCCATCGACAATCACTGGATCGGCCCGCTCAGC
>Ga0207111_10212_pt1 | contig 14751 bp, 8 predicted proteins | sample Alteio_BWMinHeat_71_FD_153577 | JGI IMG/M metagenome (GOLD analysis project Ga0207111, IMG submission 153577) | Enriched cells from forest soil in Barre Woods Harvard Forest LTER site, Petersham, Massachusetts, United States -... | ecosystem: Environmental > Terrestrial > Soil > Temperate forest >... | reverse complement strand
ACGGTTTTGATTTTCTCATTAGCATCTGAAAACCATACATGTATTTTTGATTGGCTGACGAAAGTGTTTAACCGGCTAATGGATTGATTCTGTTTAATGGAAGTGGCAAGGTTTTGAAAGATGATGAAGAACCTGTTTATGTATGAACCTGAATCTATTGGAAGGTTGTAAGGAGTTCCGTCTGATAAATCATGGATGATTCCGGTAGCGCTGTCTAAAAGCATTATCGGGGAACCGTTCATGTTTTCAATTTGTGGCGCCTGGAAAGTATAGGTGTCTGTTGAAGGTGTAACTACATTAAGGGGTATGATTCTGTCGGGAGTTAGCGGAGGAAAGCATACTATTGCAAATTCATCTTGCTGCTTCACTGCTGACAGGACGAACGTACCATTACCTCTTCTCTTGTAAGCATCGTACATGATGTTTCTGCTTTCTGTTCCGAAAGAAGCAAAGCCAAGCAATATTTCATTGAACAGGTTATTTGCTTGTGAATAGGTTATCCATACTTTTGACACTAATTCCTGGGTTTTGAAGAATTGACTGTTGCTGGCGCTTCTCATGGAATTGGTGAAGTTGACATTTGAATTTGTCAGCGCTTCTACAAATATTCCCTGGCAGCTACCGATAAAACCATCAGGTATATGCCCGCCTCCACCCACACTGCCCAGCCCGTTCCAAACAGCATAATCATGGTAAGAATAGGTGTAACCGCCCGAAAGGTCATCATCCCAGTAATAGATTGACCCGCCTATTACACCGCTGTTTCCTGAAATAAATAAGTTTGCATCAATGGCTGATGGATAGGGGTTGCCAACAAGGTTGTATTTGCTGGGGGGTGTTAAAGAATTCATGGGCTGTGCAGAGGTAGTTACGGCGATGGTGTAATTGCCGTTATTCGGAACGCCGGTAAACGAAGCGTTTCCTCTACCTGTGGAAGCATAGCCCTGCCCGGTAGTCATTGTTCCTGAATAGGCAGTCCAGCCGGGATCTGGTCCTGGGTTATCATCAGTAAAAGTATGTGTTCCGTTGGCAGGGTTATAATAATATACATTTGAACCGGGGCAGGTTGCTGACGGTACGGGCGTTGACCAGTAATTATAAACTGTGGAAGAAGATGTCCCTGTTCTGTTGCAGGTAATATTTCCGGTAACACTACCACCTGCACCCGGTGTTCCTGTGCCGTGCATCAGCGATGCGCCGTCATTGAATATTACCACATTGTTAATGATTACAGATGAACCGGAAGATACATTCATGATGCCGTCAAGGGTAAAGGTTCCGTTGATGTTTTGAGTGCCCGATTTCATGAAATTGAGTGTGCCGCTGCCTGCTATGATGTTGTTGGAAACGGTAACATCTCCGCAGATGTTGAGTGTGGAGTTGTTCGTAAGTCCTGCACCTGCACCCATGATAATATTCCCGCAATTGGCTGTTGAGGAGATGATGGGGTTATTCGCCGTTACGGGAATGTAAATATTGTCGCTGCAACCGGCAGGAAAAGCATTGGTTGACCAATTGCTATTGGTGAACCAATCTGTTGTTGTACCCAGCCAGGTATTAGCGCAGGTAACATTAACGGTGATTGAATTGCTTGTAGCCGGACAAGTGCATGTTAAACTGCTTGTCATTGTGCAGGAAACAATATCGCCATTCACAAAAGTATTGTTGCTGTATGTAGCGCTACTTATTCCTACATTTGCACCGTTTAACAACCATTGATAAGTTGCAGTGCCGCCATTAACAGGAGTAGCGGTAAAAGTGATATTTGTTCCAGGGCAAATATTGTTTATTGAAGCGACAATGCTGACAGATGTGGTTAAGGTAGGGACAACTTCATAAGCGCCCATATCAGTTATAGCGCATTGCGGTCTGCTTGTTCCGACATAATCGGTAGTAGGAGCGCCGGTATTAGTACCTGCATCTTTAGCAGGGGATGATGGACAGGTTATAAATAAACCGTCATCAGCAGTTCCGTAGATATTATCCGAGCCGGCGGGATTAGCCGAGTTCACAAACAAAGGGTCGCTGCTGATGTTGCCAGTTCCGGTAAACCCGCCTTGTATATCGGAATAGGTAACATTGGCAGTTCCGAGATTATTTATTCCGGTACTGCCACCACCTGTATTCCCATATATAATGGTATTGGTTACATTGATTATTCCATTATTAACATTTGTGATGCCCCCACCGTTTGTGCTTGCATGGTTATTATAAATGGTACAGTTTGTTATATTTGCAGTAGCAGGATTAGTTGAATTAGAAGAAGAAACATATAAAGCACCGCCATAAGTACTTGCAGAATTATTACACATAACGCAGTTCGTCATATTTAGGGTTGCCGTTTTTGTAGAGACAGACATCAGATTTAGAATTCCTCCGCCAGCAGTAACAGAATTATTATAAAGCGCACAATTAGTTAGCGTAACAGTTCCAGTTAGACAAGCAATCGCACCGCTGGAAGAAGTAGTGGAATTGTCATGTAAAACGCAGTTTGTAAATGTGACAATCCCCCCTGAATTATATAATACTCCACCACTTGAAGCTGAATTATTACTAAAAACACAATTTGAATAAGTTGCAACTGCTCCTGAAGAATTATTAATAGGTCCACCATTAGCGCTATTACCGCTAAAAACACAATTGGTAACAGTACTCGTTGCCCCTAATCCGCCCGAAGTTGCTATTCCACTACAAGTATATCCTCCATTCGATGAAAATAAACAATTTGATACTGATAAATTTGCTGATAAATTATAAATTCCAGACCCTACAAAACTCGCATTATTATTTATAAACGAGCAATTGGATACAGTTGTGCCGACTCCTCTATTGTATAGAGCAGCGCCGTTATTAGCAACATAATTATTTGAAAAAATACAGTTATTTATTGTAGGGGCAGCAGTATGAATAAATATCCCTCCACCGGTTTGCCTGGAGATTGTTTTTGAACTTATTGAAGCAAAGGTGTTTTGAGTACCACCATATCCATTAGTAATTGTAATCCCATCAATAACGGGAGTATTATCAGTAATGACAAAAATCAAAATATGATAACAATTATCTGTACTAACTCCCGATGTACCAATATCACCACTTAATATGGTAATATTAGTAATGGGGTCGCGTTGGGAAAGTAGTGTTTCGGTTCCTGCAAATCCACCATAAATTGCAATACCGCTTTTCGATTGGAAAGCCCAGTCGCGGTTACTACTGCAATTTGTACATCCGGGAGGATAAGCATTAGGGTAATAAGTACCACCGGCAATCCACAACTGGGTGCTTCCGCTTGCAGCATTTATCTGGCTTTGGATTTGGGTTCCATCAGCAGCATTCGCCCATGAAGTACCATCCAATGTCCCTGCACCTGACGGAGTAATATAAACGATGGTTTGGGCTTGGGTAGTTTTAGGTACTGTAAATAAGATGGAGATTATAAGAATCAACAGGTACTTCAATATAATGGAATGTTGAATGAGATTGTTTATTTTTTTGTAAGAATATTTCATTAGAAGTGGATTTAATATTTATTTATTTTAATCTAATATCAAAGTAACTTCATTTCAGTTATTCCTTTATAATTTTCTCATTTATCATCCAGTCTTTACCTTTGGCTGAAAGAAAATAAAGCCCTGAAGGAAGCCGGGAAAGTTCTATTTCCGTTCCGGAAGTGGTCATGACTTTTGAATGGATTATTTGCCCTATTGAATTATAAAGGGTTAGGGAAACGGTTTCGGGGGATGGGAGAATGAGGGAGATGTAGAGGGAGGCGGTAGTGGGATTAGGGGAAACGGAAATGGTTGGGGAGGGAATGGTTAAGGAAGGGATTCCTGTGGTGTTTGTATAATAATCAATACAACTATCCCCTTGTGTAACCAAAGCGCCATAATAATTCCATAATTTAAATACTGAAGATGTCATATTTCCATTGTTATCAAAAGTATAAGTATATTGATAATTATTTACCCAGGTTGATCCGATTATTAGTTGGCGTAATTCATTAATCTGTCGTCCATTGGCATCATAGGTATAAATATATTGTCCGTCATTTACCCAAGCCATACTAAACCAACTTTGGAGCGCCTTATGAGAAAGATGTCCATTGGCATCGTAAGTATTAGAATCCTGACTCAAATTTACCCAATAAGTACCACTCCAATTTTGGGTTAAAGCAATGGTCTGATTTCCATTGGCATCGTAGGTATAAGTATATTTAAAGTTATTTACCCAAACTGTGCTATCCCAGGTTTGGAATAAACGACCGGTTTTATTTCCATTGGCATCATAGATCGAAGTATCTTTATAGTTAATTCCCCAAGTTGTTCCGTTCCAATGATAACCCAACACACTGGATTGATGACCGTTTGTATCGTAAGTATCATTATGTTTGGTGTAATTCATCCAAATAGCTCCGTTCCAGTTTTGATATATAATACTGGTTTGATTTCCATTACCGTCATAAGTAGCAGTATCTTGCTCATTATTTGCCCAAATCAATCCGTTCCAGGTTTGGTATAAGTGACTAATTTGATGTCCATTGGCATCGTAGCTATAATTATTCTTGCCGTCATTTACCCAAACTATTCCGTTCCGTATTTGCCCTAAATTACTTGTCAGATGACCATTTACATCATAAGTAAGAGTTTGTTTCTGATGCAAAATCCAGGAATGAGTGGCTGTATCCCACTTAAAACAAAAAATACTATCGTTCCGAAAACTGCTGCTGTTTGTTAAAGCGTCGGGTTCAGTTGTTTTTCCGGGTAAATGCAAGCTAACCGGGTTTTGGCGGTTGCCTTTGTTGCTTTGAGCAAACAGTATACTATTTGCTGCAAAAGTAAAAGTTAGGGCTGTTAGGAAAATTTTTGTTTTCATATTGGTTTGGTTGAAAATGAAAGGCAAAGATAGGAAATATAATTAAGTGGTTAATGCAATTATTTATTGAAGAATAATTTTAAATTCACCAAACAACAAAAAGAAGATTGCTCCCCCGTCAATAGGGAGTGAAGGCGGTGGAGGAGGATGGGAATAAGATGTTATTAGTGAAAATATAATTGTACTAATGATGGCAAATATTAAAACAAGATATTTTCTTTTCATATTTTTCATAATTTAGAATGGATTATTTTAAAATAACGAGCTTATCAGAATAATGTTTTTTATCTGTCAACACACTGATTCCATAAATTCCATCAGCTAAGAAAGATATGTTACCCCAAAAGGATTCGTCAAGATAGTTGGCATTGTTTAATAAAATATATTCTCTGCCAAGCATATCTGTTAGTTTAACGGTTTTGATTTTCTCATTAGCATCTGAAAACCATACATGTATTTTTGATTGGCTGACGAAAGTGTTTAACCGGCTAATGGATTGATTCTGTTTAATGGAAGTGGCAAGGTTTTGAAAGATGATGAAGAACCTGTTTATGTATGAACCTGAATCTATTGGAAGGTTGTAAGGAGTTCCGTCTGATAAATCATGGATGATTCCGGTAGCGCTGTCTAAAAGCATTATCGGGGAACCGTTCATGTTTTCAATTTGTGGCGCCTGGAAAGTATAGGTGTCTGTTGAAGGTGTAACTACATTAAGGGGTATGATTCTGTCGGGAGTTAGCGGAGGAAAGCATACTATTGCAAATTCATCTTGCTGCTTCACTGCTGACAGGACGAACGTACCATTACCTCTTCTCTTGTAAGCATCGTACATGATGTTTCTGCTTTCTGTTCCGAAAGAAGCAAAGCCAAGCAATATTTCATTGAACAGGTTATTTGCTTGTGAATAGGTTATCCATACTTTTGACACTAATTCCTGGGTTTTGAAGAATTGACTGTTGCTGGCGCTTCTCATGGAATTGGTGAAGTTGACATTTGAATTTGTCAGCGCTTCTACAAATATTCCCTGGCAGCTACCGATAAAACCATCAGGTATATGCCCGCCTCCACCCACACTGCCCAGCCCGTTCCAAACAGCATAATCATGGTAAGAATAGGTGTAACCGCCCGAAAGGTCATCATCCCAGTAATAGATTGACCCGCCTATTACACCGCTGTTTCCTGAAATAAATAAGTTTGCATCAATGGCTGATGGATAGGGGTTGCCAACAAGGTTGTATTTGCTGGGGGGTGTTAAAGAATTCATGGGCTGTGCAGAGGTAGTTACGGCGATGGTGTAATTGCCGTTATTCGGAACGCCGGTAAACGAAGCGTTTCCTCTACCTGTGGAAGCATAGCCCTGCCCGGTAGTCATTGTTCCTGAATAGGCAGTCCAGCCGGGATCTGGTCCTGGGTTATCATCAGTAAAAGTATGTGTTCCGTTGGCAGGGTTATAATAATATACATTTGAACCGGGGCAGGTTGCTGACGGTACGGGCGTTGACCAGTAATTATAAACTGTGGAAGAAGATGTCCCTGTTCTGTTGCAGGTAATATTTCCGGTAACACTACCACCTGCACCCGGTGTTCCTGTGCCGTGCATCAGCGATGCGCCGTCATTGAATATTACCACATTGTTAATGATTACAGATGAACCGGAAGATACATTCATGATGCCGTCAAGGGTAAAGGTTCCGTTGATGTTTTGAGTGCCCGATTTCATGAAATTGAGTGTGCCGCTGCCTGCTATGATGTTGTTGGAAACGGTAACATCTCCGCAGATGTTGAGTGTGGAGTTGTTCGTAAGTCCTGCACCTGCACCCATGATAATATTCCCGCAATTGGCTGTTGAGGAGATGATGGGGTTATTCGCCGTTACGGGAATGTAAATATTGTCGCTGCAACCGGCAGGAAAAGCATTGGTTGACCAATTGCTATTGGTGAACCAATCTGTTGTTGTACCCAGCCAGGTATTAGCGCAGGTAACATTAACGGTGATTGAATTGCTTGTAGCCGGACAAGTGCATGTTAAACTGCTTGTCATTGTGCAGGAAACAATATCGCCATTCACAAAAGTATTGTTGCTGTATGTAGCGCTACTTATTCCTACATTTGCACCGTTTAACAACCATTGATAAGTTGCAGTGCCGCCATTAACAGGAGTAGCGGTAAAAGTGATATTTGTTCCAGGGCAAATATTGTTTATTGAAGCGACAATGCTGACAGATGTGGTTAAGGTAGGGACAACTTCATAAGCGCCCATATCAGTTATAGCGCATTGCGGTCTGCTTGTTCCGACATAATCGGTAGTAGGAGCGCCGGTATTAGTACCTGCATCTTTAGCAGGGGATGATGGACAGGTTATAAATAAACCGTCATCAGCAGTTCCGTATATATTATCTGCTCCGGCGGGGGAAGCAGAGTTCACAAACAAAGGGTCGCTGCTAATGTTTCCAGTTCCTGTAAATCCGCCTTGTATATCGGAATAGGTAACATTTGCGGTTCCTGAATTATCAATACCTTGAGTACCACCTCCCGTGTTACCATATATGATGGTGTTTTTTACATTGATTATTCCATTGGTATTATTGAAAATTCCTCCTCCGCTTGAGGTGGCGCTGTTATTAAACAAGGTACAGTTGGTTATATTTGTTATTGCAGTATAGGTAGAATTAAAAGATATTGTATTGATTACTCCCCCGTTAATCGAAGAAGAATTATTATTAAAAACAGAGTTTGTAGCATTAAAGGTAGCTGCTCTTCCCGAAATAGATTGAATTACTGCGGCTCCTCCGTTTGAAGGGGAAGAATTATTGTATAAGGCACAATTATTTAAGGTGATAACCCCTGCTATTGAATAAAATGCTCCTCCGCCGGAAGTGGCTGAATTATCATGAATAACACAATTGGTAAAATTAGCAGTAGCAGGAAAATTTGCATTGGAAGTAATATTTAAAGCGCCACCGGCAACATGCGCTGAATTATTATAAATTGTGCTGTTGGTTACATTCAAAATAGCCGTTTTAAAAAAGGTTGATTGAATAGCCATAGCGCCTCCGCTTGAAGTGGTAGTAGTATTATTATAAAGGGTACAACCGATTATATTATAAACACCCGTTGCTCCATTTGTTGCTCCTCCTAATGGGGCTGAATTGTCATGAAAAACACAGTTTGTAAAAGTGGTAGTTCCACCAGATTCATAGAATGCCCCACCATTTTGAGTTGCCGTATTATTGTTAAAAACACAATTTGTATAAGTAGCTGTAGCCTGCGATGGTGTATTTGCAGCAGTATAAACAGCTCCTCCTTCACCGTTACCAAAACTGCCGTTTGCAGCGTTACCGGTAAAAGTACAATTGGTAACAGTACATGAGCCCAGAACGGTAAAGAGGCATAATCCTCCACAACTATTGGCGCTATTGGATGTAAATGTACAATTTGATACTGCTACATTTAGTGTGACAATATATAGTCCACCTGCAAGAAAGGCGGTATTATGGGTAAATGTGCAATTTGTTACAACGGAACCCGCTCCGCCATCGTAAATTGCTCCGCCACTTTGCCCGACCCAATTATATTGAAATATACAGTTATTTATTGTTGGGGCAGCAGTTTGAATAAATATCGCTCCACCGGATTTTCTATATATAAATGGAACTGAACTGATAGTTACATAAGAATTAGCAGAAGCCCATGCACTTGAAAAGGTAATACCATCAACAATCGGAGTATTGTCGGTATTTATTATTACCATTATGTGATAACAATTATCTGTGCTAACACCTGACACACCAATATCTCCGCTAAAGAGGGTAGTATTTGCAACAGGGTCTTGTTGGGAGAGCAGTGTTTCGGTACCTGCAAATCCGCCATAAATGGCGACGCCGCTTTTGATTTGGAAAGCCCAGTCGCGGTTGGTGCTGCAATTTGTACATCCCGGAGGGTATGCGTTAGGGTAATAAGTACCGCCGGCAATCCACAATTGGGTGCTTCCGCTTGCGGCGTTAATCTGGCTTTGAATTTGGGTTCCGTCCGCAGCATTCGCCCATGATGTACCATCCATTGTACCTGCACCTGTCATGGTAATGTAAACGATGGTTTGGGCTTGGGTGGTTTTAAACCCTGTAAGCAAGATGGAGATTACAAGAATCATTAAATACTTCAATATAACGGGATATTGAGTTTGGTTGATGCTTGAGCCGGTTGTTTTTGATAATGTGTTAGAATTTTTCATGTTGGTTAGTTTAATAAAATTAATATTCTTATTTTAAGGTTCTACTGGATTTCGTGTGAGCAGTCATTCAAGAATCTAAAAAAAATAGATTTTAAAGGTTTTTATTAAAAAACATTTTTTAACTTAAATCATTTTGTTTTCTTTACAACTCATTAGGTGTACAATACAACTCATTTTGTTTGCAAAATGAGTTGTATTGTTTGCAAAATGAGTTGTTTTGTTTGCAGTATGAGTTGTATTGTTTACAATAGGAGTTGTATTGTTTACAATAGGAGTTGTATTGTTTACAATAGGAGTTGTATTGTTTACAATAGGAGTTGTATTGTTTACAATATGGGACATACTATTTTCAGCAGGAGTTGTTTTGTTTTCAGTAAGCCGCATTTTGTTTTCAGCAGTAGTTGTTTTGTTTTCAATAAGCCGCATTTTGTTTTCAGTAAGACTTACTTTGTTTTCAGCCGGTAGAACCTCTTTTAAAGAAATCAAGGGGTTCCATTTTCAATCATTCATGCCTCTTTATTCATTCTTCACAAACTTTTTATGATAAACCATATTTCCTGATTTGACTTGCAGGAAATAAATACCCGATGGTATCTTGAGGTCAAAAGTATGTTTTGTGGAGTTTATAGTTTCCGCATATACAATATTTCCAATAAGGTCAAATACATCTAAACTATAATTATTCATACCATTTGGTAAATCGGAGACTGTAAATGTTCCGTTGTTTGGATTCGGGTATATTATGATGTGGTCATCATTGGCATTAAGATTTTCTATGCCTGTGGTATTTGTTGTTTTAGCTATAAAGATATCACCTTGAAAGCCGCTTGAATTGGCATTTATTAAAGTGTCGGAGCCAAAAATAATTGAGGGGCTGTAAAAATAGCCGGTTATATAACAACTTCCCGCCAAGTCCACTGCAACGGAATGTGCATCGTCATCGTCAGTTCCCCCGGCGCCTTTTGTCCATAGTACATTTCCACTGCCATCAAATTTTGAAAGGAATAAATCAAAGGAACCCTTATTTGTCAGTGTTGTGTTGCCAATAACAATGGTGGGGCTGTTATAAAATCCCGACACATAAAAATTGCCAACGGCATCGGCAGCAACAGATCGCGCTTCATCATATCCATTTCCTCCAAGCCCTTTCGCCCAAAGGGGATTACCTCCTGCATCATATTTTAAGATAAAAATATCGGGTGAATATACTAAGGTTAATGTATCATGATTGAATGGGAAAACCGGGCTGTAAAATCTTCCAACAATATATATATTGCCGGTATTATCCACTGTCATGGAATTGGGATACTCTTCTTGATTTCCTCCGGCACTTTTCGCCCACAGGACATTGCCTGTGGCACTGTATTTTGCAATAAAGATATCGCCTGTTCCCGCATAAGTATTTATCAATGTATCTGTTCCGAAGCCGATTTTAGCGCTGTAGAAAAACCCGGAGAGAAAAATATTCCCGGAGCCGTCAACAAATACTGATGATGCTCTGTCGTCGCCGTCGCTTCCAATAGTTTTTGCCCAAACCACATTGCCTGAACTATCATATTTCGTCAAAAAGACATCGGCAGCATTCGGGTCGAAACTGGGTACGCTTGTCAGGGTGGTTGTACCAAAGGTAATAGATGTACTTTGATAGAAACCCGCAACATATATATTGCCGGCATTATCCACCACAACTGATTTGGCAATGGCACTTTTATTACCACCGGCATATTTTGCCCATACTTCATTACCATTATGGTCGTATTTCAAAAGGAATAAGTAGTTATCGGATGCGTTTGCAGGGTTTGGATTTATCAGGGTAGAAGCGCCAAAGGTAATGGTTGGGCTTTGAAAATAACCTACCACATAAACATTCCCTGAATGGTCAACAGCGACAGAAGTAGAAATATCATAACTACTGCCTCCGGCGCTTTTCGCCCAGATTACATTTCCGCTGGGGTCATGTTTGACAACGAATATATCGCTTTTGGTACTAAAATTATTCGTTAGTATGGAAGTTCCAAATGTAATCGTTGGACTGCTAAATGTACCTGTTACATAATTATTGCCTGATGCGTCCAAAGCAATGGAATATGCAACGTCATCAAAACTTCCTCCATCCCTTTGAACCCATTGCCAGGAGGGGGCTTGGGCTTTGCAATTGATAATTGACAATTGAGAATTGAGAATTAAAAAAGTTAAAATTAGTAGTTTTGTTTTCATGTTAGTTTGGTTTTAATTGGTTATTGAACAATTGGTTTGATAGGTTTATTCTTTGACTAATTTCTGATAATGTACTTGATTGCCTGATTTGATTTGAAGAAAATAAACTCCTGTTAATAGCGTACTGCCGTCGAGACGGATTGTTTGCAAACCTGACAGGTTTACCTGTTGAGCTACTTCTCTTCCTGTAATATCATATACCTTTAATATTACCTCTGCCCCGCTAAGCGGCGGGGTAAACTGTATATCGCTGAATTGGCTGAAAGGATTGGGGTAAATGGTTATAGAATTCTGTTGTATTGCAGGACTAAGTTCGTTGATGCCGGTGTTATTATCACTATTAATGCGGGCAATGTAGTTTCTGGATGTCCCATTGTAATTAGTAAAGCTGCCGCCAATAATTATTTTTCCATCATTTTGGATGGTTGTTGTACAAACCAGAGCATCTGTACCAATACCCGGATTAAAGGTAGTATCAAGCGATCCGTCATTATTCAGGCAGGCAATGTAGTTTCTTCCGGTACCGTTATAGGTTGTAAAAGCGCCGCCGATTATTATTTTTCCATCGCTTTGGATAGCTGTTGGCCAGACTCGATGATCTGTTCCTGTTCCAGGATTAAAGGAAAGGTCAAGCGTACCGTCAGTATTCAATCGTGCAATGTGGTTTCTGATTGTGCCGTTGTATGTTGTAAAACCACCGCCGATTATTATTTTCCCATTGTTTTGAATCACTATTGAATAGATGACGTTATTCGCTCCTGAATCGGGGTTAAAGGTAAGGTCTAATGTACCATCCGTATTCAGGCGCGCAATCCTGTTCCTGTTTGTACCGTTATAGGTAGTAAAATCACCTCCAATCATTATTTTGTCATCGCTTTGAATTGCGATTGTTTTGACCTGTAAACCATTTGCACCTGTACCGGGATTAAAAGTTGAATCAAGCGTACCATCTGAATTAATTCGGGCGATGTTGTTTCTGCTTGTCCCGTAATAATTGCTAAAAGTACCTCCAATAATAATTTTTCCATCATTTTGTATAACCATTGAAAGGATATCAATAGTATTTGTATCTAAACCCGAATTAAAGCTCATGTCAAGCGTACCATCGGAATTTAGTCGGGCTATATATCTCCTTGCGGTGCCGTTAAATGTTAAAAAATCGCCACCAATCATTATTTTCCCATTATTTTGGATGGCGGTTGTAGATAAAAATCCATTTGTACCGGTTGCTGTGTTAAACGAGGTATCAAGTGTGCCGTCAGTATTCACACGGGCTATGTGTCCTCTTGAAATTCCGGCATAAGAGGTGAAACTGCCTCCAATTATTATTTTTCCGTCGGTTTGAATGGCGCTTGTTATAATACCCCATCCCGCCCCTGTCCCCGGGTTAAAACTCATGTCTAAGCTGCCAGGTTGAGCGTTGCAATTGATAATTGATAATTGATAATTGATAATTAAGAAAATGGCGAACAGTAGTTTTGTTTTCATGATAATTTAGTATTAATGGTTAATTGAATAATTGATAATGAATGGTTATTCTTTGACTAACTTCTGATAATGTACATTATTACCTGATTTGAGTTGAAGAAAGTAAATTCCTGTAGGAACATCCATCATAAATATTTCTTTTATCGACCGAAGTGTTTCTGAATAAACAACATTCCCCAACAGGTTATAAATTCTCATTTCAACACTATTTTGAACCTGAAACCCCGGATAGAAAACTGTAAACTGTCCTGTTGTCGGGTTGGGATAAACCTTAATTTCTTCGGTCAGGGTTTCTTTATCATTAATCCCTGTCAACGTACCTAATTTTGCAATAAATATGTCGCTGGAATCAACATTAGTCAGGGTGGTTGAACCAAAGACGACTGTGGAACTTTTAAAATAACCCGCCACATAGCAATTGCCGGCAGCATTCACTGCTACAGCATTCGCCTCATCATTATTTGTACTTCCGCCTCCGCTTTTCGCCCAAAGCGAATTACCTGCTCCGTCGTATTTCAAAATAAAAAAGTCATCTAAACCGGGGTTTGTATTGGTTAAGGTTGTAGCGCCAAAAGTGATGGATGTACCGTTGTAATATCCGGCAACATAAATATTGCCGGATATATCTGTTTTTATGGATTTCGCTGCTGCCGGTGCATTACTTCCGGCGCTTTTTGCCCAAACCGTATTGCCGTTTTTATCAAATTTCACCAACATCACTCCCGGGGGTGTTTAAGGTAATGGTGTCAAAGGTAATGGTGGGGCTTGAGAATGAACCGGCAATATAAACATTATCTGCTGTGTCAACAGCAATACTTCTTGCCTGATCACTGTTTACTCCACCGGCAGATTTTGCCCAAACAACATTACCTGTAGCATTATATTTTACAACAAATAATTCAAGATTAAAGAAATTAGCATTTGGATTAGTAAACGTAATGGTATCAAACGAGATGGTATGGCTTGTAAAACCACCGGATATATAAACATTCCCGGAATGATCGGTGGCGATAGAATAACCTATATCGTTTTTGGTACCTCCGGCTCTTCTTGCCCAAATCACATTGCCGTTGCTATCATATTTAGCAATAAATAAATCGTTTGACGAACCACTGTTTATGAGATTGATTAAGTGATAAGCACCAAAAGAGATGGATGGGCTGCTATAACTTCCTGCAATGCAAATGTTACCTGAAGCATCAACAGCAACAGAATATGAGAAATCAAACCATCCGCCCCCTGCGCTCCTAACCCACAGAAAATTTCCGTTTACATCAAATTTTGCAAGAAAGATTGTGCTGCCTCCATAATAAGTCGCAGTGTCGGAGCCAAAAATCAATAGCGGGTTTGTAAATACTCCGGTGATATAACTGTTGCCGGAAGCATCCACGCCAACTGAATATGCCTCATTACCTCCTGTTCCCCGTGGACTTTTAGCCCAAAGGACATTACCTTGCGAATCGTATTTAACCAAAAAAGTATTAAATTCTCCTCCATGTGGATTAACCAGGGTAATGGAGCCAAAGGTTATACTGTCGCTTGCAAAATATCCCGTAGCATAAACATTGCCGGACGCATCGGTTGCAATAGATTTTGCCTCCTCATTATGGATTCCTCCTGCGCTTTTAGCCCACAGCCATCCGGGGGATTGCGAATAAATTTGAGGAGTAAAAAAGAAAAAAATAAGAGTAAACAACAGAGGGCGTTTGGTTGGTTTCATGATTTCTAAATTTACAGGTTTTAAATTCGGGGCTAAAGTAATGCTTTTATTTTTAAACAACAACAAAATTAGGTATAGGGCAAGATAAATGCACTAAATTTGCAAGAAATTTCCTCCTTGTGGTGGTGTCATCACCAATCATCTAATTTATTTGTTGTTCGGTTTTCTTGTGATACATGATACAATTGTGGTTTTGAGAACAATCACAGGCAAAAAATATGGAGTA
>Ga0207111_10200_pt1 | contig 14962 bp, 11 predicted proteins | sample Alteio_BWMinHeat_71_FD_153577 | JGI IMG/M metagenome (GOLD analysis project Ga0207111, IMG submission 153577) | Enriched cells from forest soil in Barre Woods Harvard Forest LTER site, Petersham, Massachusetts, United States -... | ecosystem: Environmental > Terrestrial > Soil > Temperate forest >... | reverse complement strand
CGGAAGTTTGCCCCAAGGGTGAGCATGGTTCAATTGCATCAGCTTCTGCATGGTTATCGCAGCGGACATGGGCAAATCGCTGCGAGCGTGAAGCTGGGTGAACGAGATTCCGAACTCGTGACGCGCCTCAGCGATCTGTCTGGCAGTCTCTCATCCGGCATTCAATTCAGTAGCTACCTTACCGTTTATCCTTTGCCAAGCAGAACATTCTTTGCGGTGGCCCGAACATGGCCGGACCCGGACGCATCCCGCACGGGATGCGTTGTCACCCACACTCTTCTCATTCCGATAACGGTATGGGTTCAGCTTCTGGAGGTTCGTTCGCTAAATGCGTTTTTCCGTAATCCCCGGACTGACCTGAAATATAGCTTCACCGAACCGGTTGCCTTGCCGACAAAAATCGACTCTCGATCGCAATCCGAAACCAGGATCAATCTTGGGGGAGCGAAGAGATTTGTATACTCCTACTTCGGTCAGGGCGTGCGGCCTATGATCTGGTTCGACGCCGACAGCCCGGAAGAGTATTTGTGGCGCCTCCTTGAGCACCTTTGGCCCAAGCTTCGGGGCGCTTTTTCCTGCTGTACTTTCAGCTTGCAGCAGAGAACCCTTGAGGAAGGGCCCTTTGATTTATTGTTCGCGCCTTCGTCCATTTCGGCCCGATTTCTGAAGCTTTCTCCCGAGCACCTTATTAGGGGTGACGGGGCCAGCAACGATCCTCAACTGACGGAGCCCTGGTGCCAGTATTGGGCCGAAGCTCTCTTCTCGGCCAATCTAGGTATGCCGTCTGGCGAAGACGATCTTCCTGTCTGGAAGGAACTTGGCGATGATCCTACAACCTTACGCAAACTGTCGCTAATCCAGGAATTGCGCAACCGGGCGGCGCATTCGCCCACAGCCGGCGTGGGGGCGATCGATGTTGTTGAGTCACTGGCTAACGATCCCGAAACCGCTTTGCCCCTGAAGCGCCAAGTGCTTGGGAGCGCGATTGAAGCCGCCGCGACGGCAAGCCCTGCAAAGGATGCATTGACGAGCTTGCGCCTCATTGATGATCGCCTTCGTCGTGAATCATTCAAGCAAATTGCCAAGGATTTTGAGGGTCCACTCACTGCGGCGGCGGCCCGTGTGACGATTGCAAATCCGGAAGCAGCCATTGAGGCGGACGGGACTTGGCTTGCAGATAGCAGGGCAGGAACCAATAGCGCTTTTGTAAATGGCGTGGTTCAGGGTTTGCGAGAGCTAGCCAACATAACTCCCTCCCGGCTCACGGTTCTTCGCAGTCGTCCTGATATCGCCGCTGAGATTTTTCGTCTGGAGCCCACATTCGCGGCAACCTATCTCCAAGTGGGGGGTGAGGCCGCGCCGGGGGTTCTTGCAAGTTGGCTGTCGACGACGCGTGATGCAGACACGCTCCGGCGTGTTCGGAAATCTGTGCTGGCAGTATTACGGCGTGCGGACGACGAAGTGCTTCTTTCCCCGTTGCTTCGAGATCTCCTTGAGACGGAGGTCAAGGTAACGCTCGACACGCTTTCTGAAATCAGCGATGGATTTTCAGATGTTGCAACTCGTCATATCGTCACGGATCAGATCTCCTCCGTATATCCCCTTGTTGTTCGAGGGTGGGCGTCCGAAGTTCGGCGATGGTCAGGCGGCATTTCGTCCGTTGTCGCGGCAACTTACGCCCCGACGCGGTACGGGTTTGATGAACTGTTAGGTGATGGTCAGTTGGCCGCGGAGAGGCAGGCAGGCGTGCTGGCTGCGATGGTGACTGACCAGAAACCTGGCGGCGCACCCTATTGGCTTCGGGAACTCGTTTCGAAGGATGTCCGCATCATTAGCACATTGCTCCTTGCGGGGCCCGGCAGTTCTGAATCCATTGACTCCGCGCTCGCAATGATATTGAACGAAGTATCTGATGTGCCGGTAGCCAAATCAGGGGTTCTTCTTGAGCAGCTTTTGGTCGTCGAGGAAAGGCCGTTTTCTTCGCAACTATTTAGAGCGGCGGTTAAGAGCGTGATTACGTGTTACGTGTCTGAGGGCTTTGATACGCCTGCGACGTCGCTTTTTATGAATAGCCCGGCAGCGGCTCGCTGCCTTCAGAAAGTTTCGGGCCCCAATCTTATCGATTGGTTCGTGCAGAACTGCTCCAGCACGGTTGCGACGGCACGGGCATGGGAATGGATTTCTGCAGCGCCCGGCACCCTTTATCATCGATACCCTGCGGTTCTGCCGGATCTCTGTGACGCATTGCTTCGGTACTCGCGCTACCACTTCCCCGAAGGCGCTCAGTACGCGCTTTTCCAAATCCTCCGGCGGTCGCGTTCAGAGTCTGACGGCGAAGTTCGTCAATCGCTCGCGACAAAGATGCTTCGCTTTGCGTTTGACAATGTCGATTTTCCTCTCGGCAGCGTAGTTGCCGAGGCATTCGCCGATGTTTACGCCATCGCGATACAGGAGAACAAGTCCCCGTCGTTTTTTTCAATCTTCGGCTCATACGGCTGGGACAGAGGAAAGGATCTCAGAGTCGCAGTCATCGATGCGTTCTTACGGTCAAACTGGCCCTCCGGAGAACTGGCAGTGGCGGCGAGCAATGCAGGTATACTTCGAAAAATCTTTAAGCGCCTGCACCGAAAATCAAGGGGCGACGACTACATAAGGGCAATGCTCGACAACCTAGCATCACGGAACGATCCCTCAGTGTCGCGGCTGCGTGAACAACTCCAAGCGTTGGTTGCATCGCCCAATTTCTATGAAGAATGGGACTAACGAGATGGCGCTCAATTGCCATACGTGAAAGCGTCCTGTTAATCAGGTCGGCCAACACGCGACAATCGTGACTGCGTAGTCGCTTTCTAAACGGATTTATCCGGCCAGGCGGAACGCACGTTGCTGAGGATGTTGCTTCGGGAATTGCGTTGTCTTGCATCGCTATGCGACTTTGCTTAGGCGGCCCACCTCGCCTGAAATTGCTTTCCGCGTGAAGACTTCCCTGACTGTTTGGTCATAACCGGGGCTGAAAGCCGCGTCACGTGTGTGGTTTGTGTGTGGTTTGTCCTTGCCAGAAACTCATGCGTTCGGGACAATCGTGGCCTCAATGCGACGTAACGGGCGACATCGCGTCTCTAAATGCAGAAGAGTTTGGCATGCTTCCCACTGTAGAGTGTTGGAACATACAACGATCAGGTTCCTTGGTAGCCGCCCAAAACCAGTCGGGCACAGGTTATCGGTCATCCGGGAAGTCAAAATGGAAATCCCCGTACTAGTGTAGGCCGCCATAAGTTGCTTAACAAATCTTCGCGGCCTGATGGGCGTAAATGCCTCAAATATCAAGCCAGTCTGTGACGCTTGGTCGTTACAGTATTTCTGGCGGACACCACTAGTTGTTTTTGCACCGGCTGAAATTGGCCTCTACATCCAAAAGCATCTCGGATGTATATCCTGTTATACGCGCTAAACGGAGGATGTCATGGCATCAGACCTTCTCAGATTCGACAAAGGCACTGGTAAGCTCTTTCTCAAGGGCGCTGACGGCAAACCGCAGCATGTCGTCGACACTGAGACGACGAACAAAACTGTGTTTGTTCTTGTCGATGCGTCTGGCAGTATGGCAATCAAGAAGTTTGATGACGCCACGAAGGGCGCTTTGGATTTCGGCCTTGGTTGCATCAGCAAAGGATATGAGGTTGGTGTAGTCGTCTTTTCCGACGATGCTGCTGCCTCGAAGCCAACCGCAGATCCTGAAACATTCCGCTCCACGATTGACAAGCTCAAATGCACGTCTGGCGGAACCTACCTCGGATCCGCGCTCAGTCATACCGTCGATTACAAGCCTGCTTATATACTTGTCGTGACGGACGGTGAGGTTGCCGATTCCGCTCAGAGCCTCGCTGTGGCGGAACAATTGAAATCCTCCCGCACCGAAATTCTTACCATCGGCACCGACGACGCCGACCAAGATTTCCTGAAACAGTTGGCATCGCAGTCAGGTTTAAGTGTTAAGGTCGCCCGGGCTGAATTGGCACAGGCGATTAGGGATACCAGCAGGTTGCTGCGATGACTCGACGGATGAATCTTGGAGGCTTCTCTATCTGGGGCCTCATAGGGCTGTCTGCATTCAATCTCGAATCTCCCGAGCAATAGGTATCCTATTAACTCGTTCTGGTAGGGAACGCAAACTTGGGCATTTTATCTTGAAGCTGTTCAGACTATGACAGAAATCGCATGACCTACTACGACATTTTGGGCGTTCCCCAAAGTGCGTCCAAAGAGGACATTAAGAAAGCGTATCGCAAGCTCGCTCAGGATTTCCATCCCGACAAGCTGTCAGGCACTCCTCCGGCCGTCGCAAAGCTAGCGGAGGAAAAATTCAAGGATGTTCAGGAAGCATACGAAATTCTAACCAAACATCGGGCTGAGTATGATAAACAGCTTCGGGTAGTAGCGCCACCTTCGCCTCCACCTCCGCAGCCGAAAGCGCAGGCGGCAGCTCCCACTCCTCCACCTTCGCCTCGTTCAATTCCGAAGAACAGAAAGAATACGTGGGTTGTGGTCGGCGTCGTTTGTATATTCGTTGTGGCATTGATTTTATCCTCGAGCAACGCTCCAGAAGCACCTAAGTGCGGATTCTCACAATCATTCACCCAGGGATTCTCATGATCATTCACCCACCCCTGGGTTACATGTTTTCAAGTTTCTAAACGGTTTTGATCTTCAAAGCAATCATGTTCATTTTTCCTTCGAAAAAGTTGTCCTAACTTGGGCTAGCCCTGCCGCATGATCGACCCGGCTGGTGAAGCGGAGGCGGGCAATGCTGGAGAGCAACCCGTCAAGGAATAGCCAGTCTGGAAACTCATCCAAAACGATGAGCCGGGGTCGTCGATGTTTGGATCGGCGGCCCCTGGTTTTGGATAGATTTCCCCATGCCTCTAAAACTCATCAAGTAAAGTCGCCGCGAAGCGGCATCCATTGTTTCCCCCTTTCAAAGTTTGAAAGTTTCGTTTAAATGGTCGTGGTTGCATTTTCCCGAGGTCTCCCATAGTTCAGGTCGTGGCGTTTCGGCCGGTTTCCAGTGTTGCCGCCGATGCGGGAGCGGTGCGTTTGCGGTAGGACTCGCCGTCGATGACGAGCTGATGAGCGCGATGGCAGAAACGGTCCAGAGCACTCTGGGCCAGCAGCGGCTCATCGAAGATGGCCATCCATTCCTCCACGCCTCGATTTGACGTGAGAATCGTTGAACTGCGGGTGTGCCGCTCGATCAGCAGATCGTAGAAGTCGGAAGTCGCCTGACTGGAAAGCTTCCGCAGAGCGAAGTCGTCGACGATGAGGAGATCGGGACTGATGAAGGCACGCAACTCGCGGTCGAAGGAGTTATCGGCACGAGAGCGGGCCAGGGTCTTCAACAGCGGGTCTGCTTTGATGAAGCGGACGCGGTAGTTGGCGCGGCAGGCGGCATGGCCGAGAGCTTGGGCAAGAAAGCTCTTGCCGACCCCAACCGGACCGCAGAAGACGACATTCTCCTGACGTTGGATGAAATGGAGGCCGAACAGGTCGGTCAGCCGCGCCTTGTCGATGCGGATTTTGGCGGACCAATCGAAGCGTTCCAACGTGCATTCTTCCTCAAAGCCGGCAGCGGTCAAACGGTTGCTGACGTGTTTCTGATCGCGGCGCTCCATTTCGTCCGAGAGAACCAGTTCGAGAAACTGCAGGTAGTCGAGTTTTTCTTTGCGCGCATAGGCCAGCCGGTCGGGAAGCGTCGGCAACATGCCGGAGAGTTTCAAACGTTTTAACACGGTTTTCAGTTCAGGCTGGATCGACATCGGAACCTCCTGGGGTGTGAACGAAGTGATGGGCTGGGCGCAGAAACTTCAAGTCGAGAGGAGTTTGATGGCCGGTGACGGGTTGGGCTGTGGCATCGAGTTCGAGACCTTGTTGAAGGATTCGCTCCACGCCATAAACGTCGAGCAGTTCGAAACGCAGCGCGCGCTGGCAGGCGGCATCGAGGCGAGCGGCGCCGTAGCGTTCGGCCAAGCCGAGCAGCTTCTGGGCAGAACGGAGCCGGCTCCAGGGAAACTCCCCCGACAGTAATTGATCGGTGAAGTCCCCGACGGATGGTCCAAGATCCCGAGCCCGCTTGCAGTAAAACTTGGGCCAGCGCATGGCGTAGCCGGCTTTCCCCTCCGGGTAATCGTTGTAATCGGTCGAGCGTCCGCCATGCGCCTTGCGCTCGTGTGTTTTGATCAACTCGCCGTGGATGTAGATCCGGACCAGGGCGCGGTCGGCACGGACTTGGACCTTCGAACCCGCCTGCCAACGCGATGGAACCGAGTAGAGCGCACCATCGACTCGAACGTGATGGTCCGGATGAATCTTACAGTCCGTCCAGTGGGGTGGATCAAAGCGGACGGCTTGAAGCGGAATCAGGACCGGCTGCTCTTCGGTCTGGAAGACTTCGATCGGCACGCGGCGCGTCGTTCCATGAATACGACGGCCTGCCGTGTCCCGGCACCAGACCAGAGCGCGGCGCGCCACGTCGCTCAGATCGATGAACGTCTCACCCTTGAAGAAGCGCTCCCGTACAAAACGCACCGTATTCTCGATCACCGGCTTGTCTTTCGGATGCCGCGGCCGCGCCGGGTCGGGAAGAAAACCGCGGTAGTTGGCATACTCCAAAAAAGTCCGGTTCAACCGTGGTGTGCAAGGATCGGCGTTATCCAGACACGTTTTCATTCCGTCGATTACCACGCGCCGCGGACATCCGCCAAAAAACTCGAACGCTTGCTCGAAGCAATCGATGACCGTGACCAGATCCTGCCGGAAGACGGGAATGACGCAGCTCAGCCGGCTGTAACCCAACACCATCATAAAGCCGTGAACGACACGACGCCGGCCGCTGCCCAGTTCCTGCAGCAAGCCCAGCTGGCCGAAGTCCACTTCCGCAAACTCTCCCGGTGTTCCCTCGACCCGCCGAACCGTCCCCGCTGGCTTGCCGAAATCACAGTGCTTGCGGGCAAACCGGTGCAACGTGGGATACGGCACGGCCAACCCCTCGCGTCCGAGTAGCTCGTGAATCTTCGTCAGAATCAATCGTTCTTCTTTCAGCCACGACTGAATCTGCCCCTGCCGTGCCAGCAACGCCTGTTCGATCGGCCCCTGCTCGCGCGCGGCACCAGGCCGTCCCATCCGCTCCCGAATCGCCTGGAGCTTCCCTTCCTCTGGCGCATCTCCCGGCTTCAGTCCGACTTGCTGGCCCAAACGGATCAGCCGCCGTACCGTGTTCCGGTCTAAGCCTGTCGATCGCGCCACGGCCCGGATTCTCTCCCCGGCTAACCACCGCCGCATTACCTGTTCGATGTCCATCTTTCGTACCTCCCGGTATGCCATTCCGTGTCCTCCATTCACGGCACGGCTTGGCACAGTTATTGGTCAACCCGGGGGTGGGTGAATGATCGTGAGAATGTGGGTGAATGATTGTGAGAATCAGGTGGGTGAATGATCGTGAGAATCTACCGGCTCAAGTGGTCGATAGTTCGTGAGAATTCACACCTAAGCAAACGTCGGCGACTTTAGTAAGTCAACCCGGTGAGCCTTCCGCGAAATTCACAGAACAGTTTGGAGGGATTGTCCACAACCAGTCGTATAACGTTTCGGCTGAATTTGGGATCGTTGTCCAAGACGCAGGCGGCATCCTATCGGGTTGCATGGGTGTCAAACAGCCGCTTTTCGGAAGCGGCCCGCTGTCGGGTCATGCCGCAGGTTCGGATGTGTCCTTTGTCATAACGAGTGCGATTGGAGAAATCACATTCGTGGGTCGAAGACGCGCGGATGCTATTACCGGTACGTATAGGGTTGAGCACGAGAGCAGGTCGACAGAATTGGGAACATTCACTTTAGCTAAAGTCGAATCCGAAGGGCTAGCGAGCGACTTCGAAAGGCAGAAATGTCCAACGGACGCAGAAGTTCATCAACAGAAAACAACCAACAGTGTGACCCCGAATCCAATTCCGGCTCCCCAAGAGGCCACGCAAGCACCGCCCGAAAATGTCGTGCCGCAACGTCCCCTGCCTCCCTATCTCCCGCCTATTTCTCCAGAGGCCGCAGCGCGGAAACCGGCAGCTCAACAAAATCCGCCCACAAGCCCTGGCCCGTCCAGCTTGAGCGAGCCTGAACGGCAGTCGATCGAGGCGGCATGTTACATCCCTAAAATGAGTGAGGGACCGGCCGCATACAATCGATGTCTCGAAGTTCAGCTTTCCCAATTCGGAACAGGCCCAAGGCGTCCCGACCTCTCCGGCTTGAGCGAGCCTGAACGGCAGTCGATCGAGGCGGCATGTTATATCCCTAAAATGAGTGAGGGACCGGCCGCATACAATCGATGTCTGGTATATCAACTCGGACTTTTGAGCAACCCTCACCCCTACGGTCCGATGAAATGATTTTTCCTTGAATTTGGCAATGTCGTCCACACATTTAGAACGGTGCACCACTTCGATGGCAGTTCTAACGCCGCAGGGTTTACCGATCCGATCTCAACTCCAGCGGGAGCACACACGGAAAGCTTTTAGCTGCTCTTCTCCGCGGACCGCAGTAATATCGGCGCACGAATGAAAGAGTTTTCGCTCCCAAACGTTTCCGTCCGCAGCTCTGGCGGCGAATATTTCCAGGTCCACTTTTCTGATAAGCAGGACAGCGATGACCTCACGGCAATTCGAATCTCCTGACGGTGACCGCGTCTATGTTGAAAGCCAGGAACAAATGTTATGCGGGCCACTACAAAACCTGTTGCTTCATGTTGTCTGTTAGATTTAGTGCACTCTTGGATGATGGGCGCACGAATATCAAGAGAAAGGCCCAGGTGGTTGTATGAATTCCCATGATGAAGTCCGGGCATTTGTTACAGATCCTGTCCTTCAGCAACGCCTTGCAAAATATTTGACCCTGCAGTGCGTCCGCAATTCTATGCTGGAAGATCTTCATGCGGGTATCTCGCCGTCTTCCGCATCTGGGGACTATTCCGATGTCAACGTCAATACTCCCTACGGCGTGATTCCCTGGCCCAAAGTGTCGCGTCTGAATGACGACGAAATGAAGCGCCTGATGATCGACGTCGCCAATCGGGCTTATCGCTTCATACACACCCTGTTCGATGAGAACGCTGGGGGCGAAATTCTGCTCCGACTGGCAGAACGTGATCCTCTTCCCCAGTGGAACGAACCTACGCTTGTAGATCCCGACGCGTCGAAATCAGCCCCCGATTTGTTCAAGCGTTGACAGATCGGAACTCTGCAGCACTGTCAAACCATTTTCGATGTGGGTTGCGCTACGAAGGTGAGCAGGGTCGTGGTATCCGTCCCCTATCCCGGAATTCGCTCAGTCGAAGATTGCGGTTGAGCCATCTCCCACCAGCGTAAAGCCCGCCCAATATAGTGGAAGCGCTTGCTCGCCGAATTCCTGAAGGAGATCAAGCTTTGCTTGCCGCAGTGCCGAGCCCTTGTCATACCCATCGACCAGATGCTGGTAAAGGCGCTTCATTAGAGCGATCGTGTACGTGTCATCGGCTGTCCAAAGACTCGCGATTACCGATTTTGCACCAGCCAGCAGGAATGCACGTTCCAGGCTGGCGATCCCCTCTTCACCGAGCAATCTTCCGTTGCCCGTGTCGCACGCCGATAGCGTTACCAGGTCGGCTTTGAGGGGGAGATCTGTGATCTCCCGAACCTGCAACAGGCCATCTTCCCCCGAGGCGGAGGAATTGCCCAAAACCAATGCTGCCCTATCTGGGAATTGAGCGTTGCCCAAACCGTGGACGGCAAGATGGATAACTCTAAAATCGGCGAGCGGCAGGGCCTTGAATGCGGCCTCTGTGGCGTTCCTTTCGAGAAGAAGTCGCTTCGATCCATTGATGATTCCGGCGACGGCCGTCACTTCTTGTCGACTTCCTGGCAGGTCCGGAAATCTCACTGCATCCAGGTCAAAGAAATCGGCAGTCACATTGTCGTTCCGCGCTGTACCGGCACTCACCTTGGAAGTCACGACGGCGGGTCGAGGATAGATCACATCTCCGACGCCCAGAAAACTCATGGGTGCCCGAGCGGCAGAGCGGGATTGCCGCAGAAGATGAAGCACGGTTGCCGACGGAGCGTACGTTACGACGTGTGATTCCAGAACGTACTTTCCCCTCTGGTCGTTCAGCCCGTCGAACGGTAGAAGGTGCAGTTTGCCGTCCGGCACGATGATGAGTCTTGTCTTGGATTCTTGATCGACGGCCGGTCGCAAGAGCAAAGAGAAGAGTTCGTTACCGACAGCGACCTCCGGCCGCCTGGAACGTACCGCGACGAGGTAATCGTCAACCAGACCTTCAATCCGCTTTCGACCGCTTGGAATCACCAGGACCCCAGCCTCCGTCCTGGTGATTCGCAAACAATATGATCTGGACTCGCCAAGCACATACTCCAGGAGCATCTCGTCTGCATGGAGCGAAGCCTGAAGGGTTCGGAGCGAGACTGGCTTCAGGCGATCGGCGGTCGCGTTTAGAACAGATCCGTTCTTCGGAACGGGCGAAAGAAGTTGCTCCGCCTCGAAGAGTTGGTCGAGCAATGACTGCCGTTCTTCTCGATTCGCTTCGTGTATAAGCGCTATTTGAATACGGTTAATCTCATTTTGCGCTTCAACAGAGATTTCGTCGGAAGAGGACAACGTTTCTGAATCGCCACGGAGAGTGTCCGCGAGGGTGCGACCGCGAGCTTCTTCGATGACTTCGTACGCCTTGCCCGGGTTGAAAAACCTGGTTGCCGCCAACTCGAAATGACCCACGTATGCATCGCTGAGAGTCGCAATCAAGGAACTCTTGAGTTGTTTTCTGGTGACATTCACCAACAGCGCGTCGATCACGTCCGTGGCCTCGCTGTAGAGCTGATCGGCGCGCTCGAAGTTGCTTTTCCTGGCTTCCAGGCCGGCGAGTAGAGCCAAATGCTGGGGCAAATGGTATTTGTCTTCGAGGTCACGCATGACCTCGATCGCCCTTGAAGCCAGCAACTCCGCGCCATCCAGGTCACCGGTATCTCGCTGGATTTCGGCCATCTGGATCGCGCTCCAGGCGAAGACGTGCTGGAAGCCTTTCTTCTGGCTAATATCATTGGCCTCTTTCAGATTTCCAATCGCTTTGCTTGGATTCGACGAAGCTGCTCCTGTCCCTGCGACGATCAGGAGTTGAGTCAATGCCACAAAGTTGTGCTCTTCACGAGCGCGCACCAGTGCTTCTTTGAGAACGCTCTCGGATTCCGCGTTCCGGTGCAACGCAAGGAGTGCGCGAGCTTTACCCTGGTAGGCAAGAAAAGGAAATCCGATATCCGGCACCAAATATGTCGCTTTTAGCGCAACGTTGCAGTACTGAAGTCCCGCTTCGGGCTGTCCAGCTTCAACGAACCCGTTGCCGACCATCGCGGTGTAGTGAGTGGCCGCGCCGAAGTCTACCCGAAGATATTGAGACATAATTGCCTCCCGAAGCATCGCCGCGGCAGACATGATATCTCCATCCATATAAAGGATCTGGCCGATCTCCGCCTTCGCCCGTCCTTCCCATCGTTTGTCGCCAAGCCTCGTGGCGAGTTCCAGAATTTCCTTCCAGGGTTTCCGCGCGGCCATTTCGTTTGTATTTTGGTCGAGTACGGCCTTGGCCACGAGACCACGTAACATCAGCCTGGGGTCTGCTTGAACAACAGGATCTTGCAGGTGCGCGGCGACTTCGCGAGTAATCGCTGGACTCACGCCGGCATCGGCCGTTGCCCATACGTAACCAAGCCTCGCTGCAAGAGCATTCTTCCTGTCTGCGGATTGCGCAAAGAGCGATTCAGCCTTCGCATAAAGGCGTGCGGCTTCAGGCCAGTTGTACAGCATCGCGAGCCGGTCGGCTTCTGCCAATAGTGTTAGGGAACCTTGGCTGCGGGAGTCACGGCAGACGACCAGCGGAAGAAGGAGAGGCAAACCAAGAAGGATCTTCCATATGGACACAAGTCGTCTCCGAATAAACGCAATACTGACACGCGCACAGCGGAGGCTACACGCCGCCTCGGGTCGGCCTCGACAACGAGGATCTTGGCACAAGGACATCTCTCATGCGAAGCATGGGGCCTTCAGGACAATCTCAAGCGCCTTCGTGAGACGCTGCATCGCTCGCCTGTTTGCAGCGAGCAGTTTCGCAGTTCGTAATGGCGATCCCAGAGCGACTTTAAGTGCTTTCCGGCCATCGAGGGCTCCGGCATCATTCAATGCGCGATTCAAATTCGGTAACACTCGATCGATAGAGTCGGCCACGACGCGAAGGACGGCGCATGGAACCCCAGCGATTGCAGCCAACTCCAGAATTGAGTAGCTCTCCATGTCAACAACCGTCGCTCCGAATCTCGCCAGAGCGAGTCTTTCATCACGCGTCGTCGCAATGCGCGGTGACGTGATTCCGACGGCGCGGTCGCAGAGGATGCCCGAAGATGCAAGAAGCGTGACGACCGAGTTCGTGATGCCTTGTGAACAATGAAGCATCGGTTTCGTGGCTTCAGTTGACCCGCACTCTGTGTAGGATACGATCCTCCCTTCCGGCAACGATTCCGTTAGGCCCCCACACAATCCGATAACCAGTATCGCGTCGGGCTTCCCGGTAGCAGGTCTAATCGAGCTCACACTCAACGCGATTTCAGCTTTGCTTTTGGCGCCTCGTGGCCCCATGCCACCGGTAATGAGAACCACATCGTTTGTCCCGCAACGGGAAGGCGAGTTCGAATCAGATGGGACAACCATCTTTTCAATGGGTTCTCCCTCCATTGTCGAAGCAGCAAAGATGTAGACGAGACTCATCCTTCCACCTCGATCCTGCAGGATGCTCTCCCGTTCGTGCTCACCGATCCTCTTCTTCCGAGATCCAGCGGACGCGGCCTTCCTCGACCCACTGCTCACCGGTGCCAGAAACCGGACGCACCAACAAGAGCGTGCGGCCATAGCTGCGCTTGGCGTCGGCAACCGTGACGTCAATCGAGAGGTATTCACAGCGGAGAACGCCGGTTTTTCCGAGGTAGAGCGCAAGCGAACTCGCGTTCTGTTCGGCGGTTCTCATGGACCCAACCCCCAAGGAACCAAAGAAAACGTCATTTCGAGCTTCATCTCAAAAGGCCGTCCTTTCTTATCGGTTAACCGTACCGCCAGAGACGGCGCTCCATGTCAGAAGTACAACTTGAGCCCGAACTGGATAATCCGAGCGTTGCTGGCGGAACGAATTCGTCCGAACGTGCTCGCCTCGCGCCGGATATCTGGCGGCCCAAACATCGGGTGATTAAATGCGTTGAAAAGCTCGGTTCGGAATTGGAAGTAGCGATTCTCATCAACATTGAACTTCTTCGCAATCGAGAAATCAAAGTTTGCCATACCGGGACCCCGCATGATTCCAACACCCGCATTGCCGAATGCCTGGGGGGCTGGATTCGGTGTGGTAAAAGCGTCGGTGTTGAACCAACGCTCGACGGTGCGCTGCGATCCGGGTAGCTCGGGATTTCCCACGAGGTTTGGCCGGGACACACGATCGCTGCCGAGATTCAGAACGGTATTTCCGCTAAGAGTTGCAGTCAACGGCAATCCTCCCTGCACAACATGGATGCCGGCGGCCTGCCAATCTCCGAGCAACAGATTCGCAGCCTGTCTCCACGACTGCCCCCAACGCTTGGTGCGTCCCCAGGGCAGTTCATAAATGTAGCTGACCACTAAACGCTGCGTGATATCGAATTCCGCTGGACCCCGCTCGGCTCTGAGATTGCCCGGATTCTGAGGCACGCTGTATACACCGGTATCGATCCCTGGACCGACAGGGCTAGTCGATAGGTGATCGGCTCCGTCGCTTAAGGCTTTTCCCCACGTGTAGCTGGCGAGGGTGGACAATCCAGAGGAGAATCTTTTCTCCATGCTGACCTGGAGCGAGTGGTAGCTGGAAAGCTCTCGGTTCTCCGCATACTGAATATCGCCAAAACTGAAGTATGGACGTGGACCAGCCGATTGACTGCCATTCGGACGAGGGGTGACCGCCGGGGCATTGATGTTCCGCAGACCGGGCAATTTGGTTCCCTTGTTCCCGACGTAGGCAACATCAAGCAGGACGTCTCGCATGAGTTCGCGCTGAATTCCAAAACTGAATTGCTGAACATAGGGACTCCGCTGTTTTGGGTCTTGAGCACGCCGGTAGACGAAAGGTGAAAGTTTGTTGGGATCCAACAAGCCTTCCGGATAACCATTGATTAGATGGAACGGTGCGGCGGAGGCGACGGCGGTAGGCCCGAACACATTTGCTGTGATCAAGTTGTCGACCAGGAAAGGCGGATTGAATCCGAGCAGACCCTCTCGGCCTTGACGGACCGCATGACTGTAGAATACGCCGTAAGCTCCGCGGATCACCCAATGTGCCCGTGGTGAGTAGGAAAAGCCGAATCGGGGCGCCCAATCGTTTCGATCGGGATGAACCAGCGATCGCTCGAACGTGCTTCCATCCTTAGCAAACTGCATGGTCCCCGTTACCGGATCAAAGTTCGCAAGCCGGTTGTTCTTTTCCATTGGCGGGGTCGAATATTCGTAGCGGACGCCTAAATTGAGTGTCAGTTTCGACGAGATTCTATAGTCATCCTGCAAGAACGAGAAATACATCCGCTGGCTTTGATCGATGACTGTGAAAGAGGTCAAAGCTAATGCTGCGGGGAGACCGAGAAGGAGATCTCCTACCGACTTTCCGGTGAAGAGATCCGCGAAACCCATCGCGCCGATTGTCGCGGTCAGGTCGTTGATCTTCGTTTCAGTGTTCAGAAACTCAAATCCGAACTTCAACGAGTGTCGCCCTTCATGCAGTGAAAACGTCAGACGAGAATTCCAAGTCCTCGGAGTTTGGGACTGCGGCGTCGATGTATTCCGGCCGATCGCATCGTAACCCTGAAGGCCAATC
>Ga0207111_10214_pt1 | contig 14978 bp, 17 predicted proteins | sample Alteio_BWMinHeat_71_FD_153577 | JGI IMG/M metagenome (GOLD analysis project Ga0207111, IMG submission 153577) | Enriched cells from forest soil in Barre Woods Harvard Forest LTER site, Petersham, Massachusetts, United States -... | ecosystem: Environmental > Terrestrial > Soil > Temperate forest >... | reverse complement strand
CATCATTTTTTCGTTACTTCAGGCTGGCGCGGTCAAGCCGATCGTGGCAAAGACTTTCCCGCTCGCTGAGGCCGCAAATGCCTTGCGTTACCTCGTTGAGGGCCGCCCCTTCGGCAGGGTCGTTCTCACAATCTGACAGCCTTTGATAAGCGAAGGAAATACATGAACACAAAGCCAATGAAGAAGTACAAGATCGCTGTTCTGGACGATTACCAGAATGCGGCGCTTGAATGCGCCGATTGGTCGGTGCTCCGTGATCGAGCGGACATCGCCGTATTTCAAAACCACCTCGCCGATCCAGACGCGGTGATTGAGCGGTTGCTGCCCTTTGATGTGATTTGTGTCATGCGCGAGCGGACCCCACTGCCCCGCAACGTCATTGAGCGCCTTCCCAATCTCAAGCTCATTGCTTCGACTGGAGCGGTAAACGCGTCGATTGATGTTGCCGCTGCGGGCGATCATGGGATCGCAGTGGTTCACACGGGTTATAGATCGGACCCGACGATCGAATTTACCTGGGCGCTGATCTTGGCCTCCGCGCGCCATATCGTGACGGAGAGCAACTCCGTCCGATCCGGCGGGTGGCAACAAACTGTGGGCACGGATCTCCCTGGAAAGACCTTAGGCGTTCTGGGACTTGGGAACGTTGGATCACAAGTCGCGCGGATCGGGACCGCTTTTGGAATGAAGCTGATTGCCTGGAGCCAGAACATGACGCCCGAGTCCGCCAAAGCCGCGGGTGCAATCTTGGTTTCCAAGGACCAGTTGTTCGAGCAGGCCGATATCCTGACGATCCATTTGGTGTTGAGCAGCCGTACGCGCGGCCTACTAGGTGCCGCGGAGTTGGAGAGAATGAAGCCTACGGCCTGGTTGATCAATGCGTCGCGCGGGCCGATCGTCGACGAGCAAGCTTTGATCAGCGTGTTGAAGGCCAAACAAATCGCCGGTGCGGCGATTGACGTATTCGACATTGAGCCACTGCCTCCGTCTCATCCCTTCCGGACGCTGGACAACGTACTGGCAACGCCCCATATCGGTTACGTATCGCAAGGCCTTTACAAAACGTTCTACGAAGATACCGTCTCGAATATTCGGAAGTGGCTCGACACCCATTAGGGCGTGCCATCAAAGTCAAGGTCCGTGACATAGATGCTCGGGTAACGATGGAAAGATCGTGTGGAGGACTTATGAAAACGCTGATTGTTGGCGCGGGAGCATTGGGCGGAATCATAGGAGCACGTCTCCTGGCAGTAGGCGCTTCTGTCTCACTCGCAACCCGGAATGCCACGTCAGCAGAAGCGATCAGTGCCTCCGGCCTTCGCGTCACCGGCATCGGAGGTGATTTGTCTATCGAAGCCGGAGAGGTCGCTCCATTAGCTGAATATTCCGCTCCGGGGACATTCGATCTAATTGTTTTGGCCACGAAAGCGCACGACGCGATTGATGTGGCGCCGAGCCTCGCGCGATTACTTGCGCCCGGTGGCACTCTGCTTCCGATCCAGAACGGGGGAGTAGCACAGATGCTTGCAAGTCAGCTTGGGGACGAATGCGTGCTCGGCGCACTCTCAAACCTCACCGGCACAATGCTGAGGCCTGGGATATATGAGCAAAGCAATGCCGGCTACCTTCTGATAGGAGAGCTTGGCGGGGGCGAAAGCGTGCGAAGCGAACGGGTGCGCCTATGGCTTAGTCGTGCAGTAAACGTAAAAGTAACTCCAAATCTTCAAGGAGCTGTTTGGTCCAAGCTCTTGCTCAACTGCTCGGTTACCACGATTGGAGCGATCGCGGGCCTGACAATGCGTGCGTACATCGATCGACCTGAAGGACGCGAGCTGTTCTATAGAACCTACGACGAAGCTCTCTCGGTAGCACTCGCAAGCGGAGTCCGACCTGAGAAGATGCTTGTCGATCCAATCCCGCCGGGATGGAAAGGACGAACTATTTCGGGAGAAGCGCTTGATCTGTGGCTCGTTGAAATCCTGAATAGTTACGGCGACGCGAAGGCATCCATGCTGCAGGACTTCGAAAGGGGACGGACAACCGAGATTGACTTCATCAATGGGTACGTCGTAGACACTGCTCGGCAGTTCGGTCTTAATGCGCCGGTAAATACCGCAATCGTAGAGACGGTATATGCAACTACCCGCGGGCAGAGTGCTCCTGATCCCAATCTTCTGGGGCAAATCCTATACCCAGAGCCGGTTGGTCAGCACATTGCGCGGTTCGATGGAGAAAAAGATGTCCAACAAGCTTAAAGATAAGATCGCTCTCATCACAGGCGGTACCGAAGGGATTGGGTTGGCTACGGCAAAGTTATTCGCCGAGGAGGGGGCATATGTCTTTATCACGTGCCGTCGCCAGAAGGAACTCGACGAGGCCGTGAGGGCAATCGGCACTAACGTTGCGGCACATGGGACGTCCTGCAAGACGAAGCAACCAGGGACGAGTCGCAAAGCGGATCGCCAGTGTTTGGCGCGATGTTTCCTGCGTTAGCCAGGTCCGTTTTTTACCAATATTCGATAGGAGACCTTCAATATGCCCCTGAGTGGCGAGTATGAACCGAGCCGGAACGACCGAGACCGCAAACAGGTCGAACTGTATGAAGCAACAAACGGAATAGAGGGTGGCACATTAAACGGCAAACCGGTCATCATCCTGACCTTCAAGGGTGCGAAGTCCGGCAAGATTCGCAAGACACCCTTGATGAGGATCGAGCACGACGGTACATACGCTGTGGTCGCTTCCAACGGCGGCGCCCCCACCCATCCCGTCTGGTACCGCAATATCGTCGCTAATCCGCTAGTCGAATTGCAGGATGGCGCGATCAAGCAAGAGGTGCGGGCGCGCGAAGTCTTCGGCGAGGAAAAGAACGAATGGTGGAAGCGCGCAGACGCTGCCTGGCCGGATTTCCCCGCCTACCGAGCCCGCGCAGGCCGTGAAATCCCGGTGCTCCTCTTGGAGCCGCTACGGAGAAACAACGATGGCTAAAAAGCTCGAAGGTAAGATCGCGGTCATCACCGGGGGCACGGAAGGGATTGGGTTGGCTACGGCAAAGCTTTTCGTCAAAGAGGGCGCCTATGTCTTCATCACGGGCCGACGGCAGAAGGAACTCGACGCGGCCGTGAAGACGATCGGGAGCGACGTCTCTGGCGTGCAGGGAGACGTTGCCAAATTGGCCGACCTTGATCGTCTTTACGAGACCGTCGCTAAGGCGAAGGGGCAAATCGATGTTGTTTTCGCCAACGCGGGTGTTGGCGAATTTGTTCCCTTTGGCGCCGTCACCGAAGAGCACTTCGACAAACTATTCAACGTTAATGTGCGGGGAACATTGTTCACGGTGCAAAAGGCCTTACCGCTACTCAAGGATGGTGGCTCTATCATTCTCAACGGCTCCGTCGCTAGCGTTAAGGGTACTGCCGCCTTCGGCGTTTACGCCGCGAGCAAGGCCGCAATCCGCTCTTTGGTGCGAACCTGGACCACAGATCTAAAGGACCGTCGTATCCGCTCAAACGTAGTTAGCCCGGGTCCGATCAATACGCCACTGGTGAGTCGGCAATCTCCAGACGTGATTGCGCGGATTGTCTCCACCATCCCCATGGGACGTATGGGGGAGCCTGATGAAGTTGCAAAGGCGGTGTTGTTTCTGGCTTCGGATGACTCCAGTTTCGTCACGGGTATTGAACTGTTCGTTGACGGCGGCAGAGCGCAGATCTAACCGCTCATCGCGAACATATACCGACTGAGCGCAGAGTCACAAAAGTGTTGGGGATGAAGGGGAACGAACCCGATCAGTTGTCAATTAGGGAAATTGAATGAGCCGAACTAAACAGGAAAAGAACAAGACGCTCGTCCTTGAGGCTTTTGACACTCTCTTCAACAAACGGGACTACGTAGCGGCCGAACGCTAGACGGCTGAACTGAAAGAACGGATATATCAAACGCTTCAAAACAAGAACGACTTTTAGGCCTTAGCAATCGATGAAACGGAGGATATGAGATGAAGAATAACGCAATTCCAATGGGCGTCAGAACACGAATCATCTACGGTGCGATGGCGATCATGACAATCATTTTATGCATAGGAGAAAACGCAATGGCACAAACAAAATCAACGGCAGTTGTGAAGAACATCGTTATCGTCCACGGCGGCTTAGTGGATGGGTCCGGTTGGGAAGCCGTCTACAACGTCTTGAAGAAGGACGGCTACGCGGTCACCATCGTCCAGAATCCGACCGTCTCTCTGGCAGATGACGTGGCGTTTACTAAGCGTGCGATTGCCGCTCAGAACGGCCCTGTGATACTCGTCGGTCACTCGTATGGCGGCGCTGTCATCACCGAAGCCGGCAACGACCCGAAGGTAGCGGGGCTGGTTTATGTCGCTGCCTTTGCGCTCGACAAAGGCGAATCTGTATCCTTGCTGATTAAGGATCCGCCTCCTGGCACGCCTGCACCGCCGATCCTTCCGCCCGTGGATGGCTTTCTGCTGCTCGACAGAGCGAAATTCCCAGCGTCTTTCGCCGCCGATGTGAGCCCGGAAAAGGCCGAATTCATGGCCGACTCGCAAGTGCCGTGGGGTGTGAACGCGGTGGGAGGCACCATCAGCGAAGCGGCATGGAAAACGAAACCTACCTGGTACCTGCTAACGACAGAGGATAGGATGCTTCCGCCCGATGCGCAGCGGCTGATGTCGAAGCGCGCCGGTGCAAAGGTAGTCGAAGTCAAAAGCAGCCACGCAGTGTATCTGTCGCAACCCCAGGCGGTCGCTCAAGTCATCGAAGAAGCAGCAAGAGGTGCCTTGGTGGCGGCGAAAGAAGGCGCAACGAGTGCTGCTGCAGATTAGGCTTTAAGTACCACAAGTGGATTCGACGAGATGGAGGTTTCGCAGGGCGTGATTCATGCCTGCGGAATTCTTTACCTCGTCGATTCCAGCCTGACACTCCAGAAAAACAATTGGACGCCGTGCCGGAGTTGAGCTGCGGTGAGCTCAACTGTGCGAGGCGGGGCATAGATGGCCTGAGTTCAACTTGAAGAGAGAGCTGGCCTGGCACCAGCGCTTTCGCACTACGCGCAGGCGTAGTGCGAACACAAGTTGTCAAATCAACCCAACTGCGCACGGATGAGCTTACTCAGAGAGAGGATTCAATGACAACAATAATGGCGATTCGGCTGGCTTCGCTGGTCACGGCAATCAATGTCCTGGTCGCGAGCGGATTTTCGATCGCGGCGATCATCCGTCCGCAATACCTGGTCCCTGCCGAATCCGTTCGAACGCAGGCGTCGTTGCTATTGGCGATGTACGCGGCGGCGCCCAGAATTCCTCGGGCTTTGCTCGTATTGGGGGCGATCTACAAGCAGGCGACGCCTGCGTTGCTGATCCTGGGTGCGCTCGCCGGCGCCATGCAATTACTGGATGCGGGAATCGGTCTGTTTCAGCATGATCTTCGGAAATGCGCTGGGCCGCTCTTTATCGCCGTCCTCCAATTCTTCGTGGTGTATCTGCTTTACAGATCCGTGCGGATCACGCCGTAGACCAAGCTTGGATAATCGCACACTACGGCACGGTGTTCCAAGTTCGCCCCAGTTGCGCGGTGGAGCGGCAACGAACTGATGCAATTTGTTTTGGGCGAGAGCAGCCTTTTTCTCACTAGCGGTAAGGAGTCCTTATGCAGTTCACGAAATTTGGTCAGACCGGCTTAACGGTATCTCGCATGATCCTCGGAACGGGAACATTCGGAAAGCAAACAGATGAAAAAGAGGCGCATCGAATGCTCGATAAGGCGGCTGAGGCAGGGATTAACTTCATCGATACCGCTGACGTATATCCCCCTGGCGCGGAGGTCGGTGGTGCTGAAATCGTCGCAGGCCGCTGGCTCAGCAACAAGCGGGCAGGGTTTATCCTCACAAAGGGCGGCGGAAAAATGGGGCCAGCCGCTTGGGATGCAGGCAGCTCGCGAAAACACCTACTCGACGCCATCGACGCCTCCCTGCGCCGCCTAAATACGGATTACGTTGATCTTTACCAACTGCATATGGATGACCCCGTTACCCCGATCGACGAAATGGTTGGAGCTATGGATACGATCGTGCGTTCGGGCAGGGCGCGTTATATCGGCGTATCAAACTTTCTCGCCTACCGTCTGGCAAAAGCGCTTGGACGGCAGGACACGCTAAAGCTGACGCGTTTCGTTTCGGCCCAACCACGTTACAACCTGCTGTTCCGTGAAGGTGAGCGAGAACTTTTCCCGTTGGTGCAGGAAGAAGGTCTCGCGGTGATTCCGTTCAATCCTCTTGGCGGGGGGCTTCTGAGCGGCAAATACAAGCACGGGGATACGCCTGAGAAGGGTCGCTTTTCGGCGGAACTCGGCGGATTCGGGCAGGCGTATCATGCCCGGTATTGGCACGAGCGCGAGTTTGAAACAGTTGCCAAGGTTCTGGAAATCGCCAAACATCATGGAACGCCAATCACGACGTTATCAGTCGCTTGGATACTGGCGAATCCTGCCATTACTTCGGTCATTCTTGGCGCAAGCCGCGTCGAGCAACTGACCGACACCCTGGCCGCCGCGGATTACAAACTCGACAACGCATTGAAAACGGGGCTGGACGAAGTCAGCATCGAGTTCCGCAGGGGCGACGCAGGGAACTAAGGAAAGGGTGGCGCTAAGAAATGAGCATCTACTCGCCTCTCTCGCCATTCAACTAAACGCAGGACCAATATTTTTTGGGGGGGAGCCGGCGGGCTACGCTCTGAACATCACAACGGAAGAGAGCCAGCGATGCACCATGTGTCGGGCGTGATGATGCGTATCGCGCCGTCAGGGGACGTGCTCGGCAGAATCGGGCGACTGCTGGAAGAGGGGACAATACGACCAGACGTTGCGACCGTGTACGCACTCCAAGATGCAGCCCAGGCCTTGAAGGACATCGCTGAGAAACTGCCAAGGGTTCATGGGATGTCGCCAGTGAGCCGGGAGCGCCAAGACGAAAGAAACACGGCAAGATCGTGCTTTGTGTGGCCAGCGGGGTAATGGAGGAGATTGAGTCATGGTTAACTAGAAGTAGTGGCCGGAGAAACTGTTCGGCTATTGTTCGCGACCCAAAATAGACGGTGTAAGCGGAAAGTTGGCGGGAGCGACGGGACGCGAACCCGCGGCCTCCTGCGTGACAGGCAGGTGTTCTAACCAGCTGAACTACGCCCCCGCATGTATGGCTCCGCTTTTGCCGGACTGTTCCCTTCCGTTCCCCCCACTTCCCAGCTGTGTCCGAAACTGCCCGAAAGTGCCGTGACAGAGCAAGGTCAAGGCACCCGGTCTGATTAGTGACGGGAACGCGCATGTAGTCGTTGATGTGAATCCGGGCGCGGGGAAAGTCGCCTTTGGATGTGATCGACCGTCAACAAGGCCGTCGGACTCAAGATCGCCGGACTTCATTGTTAAACAGAGAGTAGACATTTCTCCTGTAACGTATTGAATTGGCGTCCCCGGCGGGATTTGAACCCGCGTTTGCGCCGTGAAAGGGCGCTGATATGTTGCATCACGTTGTAATTACAAGGTACCGGTCGCACCGTAATGCCCTGTAAATAGCAATAGGGAATACAAAAGAACCGCCGCTCTCTGTATCGTCTTTGTATCGCGAGTTTTGAGCCAAAACTCTGGAAAAAGGTGATCTGGCGATGTTGGGAACGGAAGCGCAAAGACGATTTCGAGCCAGCAAAACCGTCGCCCATATTTTCCCTGTTTGCTTGGGACTCTTCATCCGCGCAGACATTCTTTGAGCAAAGTTATTTACGCTGAGGGCCTGCGTTGTCGCGTACGTATCCTGCAGGTCGTTCCAGAAGTGACGCCGCGCCTCTGGCGATTCGCTACGAGTCCCGTTGTGCCCCGCGCTCATTAGGGTCAACGGACATTTGAGTGCGCAATCCCCGGGCGCAGGAGTAGCTGCTCAGCGGGTGTGAATGCGTGGGTGCGGATGAGCAATGTACTGACGAGCGAGGTCAAGCCTGAAGCCGCAAAAATCATGGCGAGAACAACAAATTGGTAAATGGCAGCATAGACCGGACGCGATCCGGACAACAGCATCCCCGCCATCAGTCCGGGAATCCAGACAATGCCCAGCGAACGGAGGGAATCGATCGCGGGAATCAGGCTAGCCTCAAACGACGCCTGCACATAAGGGGCTACACTCTGCCGTGGATCAGCACCCAAGGCCAGAGCAGTTTCGATCTCGCCGGTGTGCGCGAGCACGTCGGAGCGAAACCGATTGAGTGCCAGGCCATTGGTGTTCATGGCATTCGCGATCAGCATACTGCCAACCGGGATCAAGGCAGTGATCGCCGTATCAATGACTCCCAGCCAAGTCATGATCGCGATGACGGATCCGGCCCCGCACGCGATCGAATAGGTAGATACCCGAAACGATCCTGGAACGCCCTTGGCGCGCTTAGCAGAGGTAGCGCCCGCAGCGACGATCATGGCTGCAAGCAGAAACGCCCCGGTCCAGCGTGGAGCTCGAAGCATGATCACCAGCACTGAACCGACGGCGATGATTTGTACGAGCCCTCGCACCATTGCGATTGCGGCTTCGCTTTCCAGGTGAATGTTCCGCCGGCGTGCCAAAAGGACAACTGCATAGGCCACAGTGGCCGCTGCCAGAGCCTGTGCTAATCCAAGTTGCAATGGAGTTGTAAAGAATCGATTAAGCATGCAGGACCTCATTGACCGTACCGATTCCGGTTACTCGCCCGCGTTGGAGTGTCATAACCCGAGTGGCCATGCGCGCCGCTTGAGCCGTGTCGTGGGTTACGACAATGCAAGTAAGATGGGTGTCTCGGATGATGTCGCGGATAAGCGATTCGACCCCGGCTTTGGCCTCATCATCCAGGGCGGAGGTGGGTTCGTCCAGCAGAAGTACGATGGGCGAATTGGCAAGAGCGCGAGCCAGCGAGACTCGCTGCGCTTCGCCGCCAGAGAGATTGGTCACGTCCCGCGCCGCATAGCCGCCTAGTCCAACTCTGGTCAGCAATTCTTCAGCTTGTGAAGGCGAGAACTCTTCACCCCGCTGCCGCGACCCAAAGCTGACGTTTTCATACACCGTCCCGGAAAACAGGAATGGGCGCTGGGTTACCATGCCGACTTTCCGGCGAAGCTCCCTTGGCGGGATTTCACGATAATCGATGTTCTGGAAAAATACCGTTCCGGACGTCGGCTCGTCCAAGCGGTTCAGAAGACGTAAGAGGGAACTCTTGCCGGAACCACTAGGTCCGACTACAGCCAAGACTTCTTCGGGCCGGACTTCTACGCTGACATCGTCCACGATCTTCAGCGAGCCGACGTCTCGGGTTAAATGAGCAGTTGTCAGGACATTCACGAGTTTGTCTACTGCGAATTGAGAAGATAGGATTCTAACGTTTCCAAGTACTGATCCGTTCTCGATGTACGGTCGTCGCGCCTACGCTGCTAGTCTTTTGGTGACCTTGTCTCGCAGCCAAGTCCTGGCTGCATCTATATCGTCTTCGCCCAGTTCATGTCCGCCGCGATGCCAGAACATCGAAACATCCGCTCCTCCACTCTCCAGAATCGCCGCGAGTTGCTCAGTCTGATCGCGTGGAACGATTGGGTCTCGCATCCCGCCTGCGAGGAACACCGAAAGCTCGCTGAAATTTCGCACCAGATCTGGCGTGAAAGGAACCTGCGCTCGGAAGAGGACCCCCGCCGCCAAATAATGAGGATGGAGAAATATCAGGCTGGCTGCGATGTTTGCACCGTTTGAGTAGCCTGCCGCAACGAGATGTCGCTTACTGAACCCGTAATGCTCAGCCGCCAGGTCGATGAATTCCGCTAGCTCGTTCGTGCGCGCCTTCAAATCATCAAAATCGAACACGCCCTCCGCAAATCTTCGGAAAAAGCGCCGCATTCCGTTCTCCAGCACCTTGCCACGCACACTCAAAAGCGCTGCGCCGGGCCACAATTCTCTTCCGAGCCCTAACAGGTCGCGTTCATCGCCGCCTGTACCGTGCAGTAGCAGGAGCGTCGGCGAATTAGGTTTTTCGGCGGGCACAAAAATATGCACGAATCCTAGATCGTTAGGCGGCTTCATGGTCTTTTCCTTCCTCGATCCTTGGCAGTTCGACTCGGGGCAGCAACCTTTCCAATTCGGGACGATCTTCCTCAAGCCACGGGGGCAATTTTAGAGTTGTGCCGAGACGCTCCACAGTCTCGTCAGTTGCAAAGCCGGGAGGATCAGTCGCGATCTCAAACAACACGCCACCGGGTTCACGGAAGTAAATGGAATGGAAATACTGGCGGTCGATGACAGGCGTGACGTCATATCCGAGTTTCCTGAGGGTGTCCCGCCATTGCACTTGCTCGGCATCTGTTGCCGTTCTCCATGCCACGTGATGGACCGTTCCTACGGCAACGCTTCCGGGACGGCCTTCGGGAGCGCAGACTAGATCGACGATCGCACTCGGAGCACCTTCGGCAACGGCATAGCGGAATCTGTTTCCCTGTTTTGCGATCTGTTTGAAGCCCAGCATATCGGTCAACAGGGATGCGGTGCGCTCATAACGGTTTTCCGAGAGCGTTACATGATGAAAGCCGCGCACTGCGTGCTCGGTCGGCACGGGGCCTCGCTCCCATACCCTGTCGGGATTCGCATTTGACGTGCTGACGAGTTCAAGTTGAAGCCCTTCCGGATCTCTGAGAAAGAGCAGTTCCTCTCCGAAGTCCGACGTTGCCTCGTCAAATTCAACCCCGCTCTTACGCAGAAGTTCTCGCCAATATGGCAATGACTTTTCTGGCACCGCAAAGGAAGTAACGGTCAACTGCCCAGTACCGATGCGTCCCTTAAACGCACCCGGCCACGGGAAAAAGGTCATTATAGTTCCCGGATGCCCCTGACCATCTCCGTAGTACAGGTGATACGTGGTGGGATCATCAAAATTCACTGTCACTTTTACTAGGCGAAGCCCAAGGACACCCGTGTAGAAGTTGATGTTCGTTTGCGGTTCGCCCGCAATTGCCGTCACGTGATGCAGTCCCTCAATATCGGCCACAGCTCACCTCCAGCGCAGGATTGTGACTCGCGTTCACAGTTTTCTCAGGCAGTCTTCTGGAGCGCATTCCCTTAACGTTTAAGTTAATTTCCACTAGCATCCCAATCCGTCCTCTAGATTGTCCAACAACCGGGAAGTAAATCGACGGTGATGCTGTCGTGCATCTTCGAGGCCGGCAGGGCACATGCTTACACAATCTTGCACGGAATGACGGCGTCTTCGTCGAACATGTAGACAGCGCAGAGCCGATGATAGCCGTCGGCGATAATCAGTTTGTTCGTTCTCGCATCCCGCACCAGCAGAAGTGGAGAAAGCCTCTGACTGTGCTCGATCTTCTGCTTATCCTTCTTGATGTGAGAATTGCTTACACCGAGAAGGGAAAGCCCAGAAGCTCGAAAAATGTCCTTCGCCTTGAATTCTATGACCCTGGCGTGGCGCAGTCGCTTCACGAAACGGCCAGCGGTCGATTCGTCGAATAAGAGACGCAGGTAGGATTTTGCCGCCGGGTAATCATGATTCTCCGGCGTAGCCAACCAACCGATTGTGCCCTTCCAGCCCTGTACCGTCTTATTGTCGCCTCCCCTGCTACTGCCCGTCCGAGACATTGGCTTACCTACCTTCGAGCGTATTCCTGATGGTCGTCAGCGCATTTTGGAGATTCGAAACGGAGCGGCCCACCGCAGCTTTTCTAACGATTGATCCCTTCACGCCAGTCAAACCCACCTGCTCAGACCCCATCGCCATGATTAGATAGAAGCCCGGCTGCTTCGCATCATCGCCTCCGCGTATGCAGAACGAGAGATCCAACGCGGTCTCAAAGTAGTGACTCGAATAGAGCTGCTTTTCAGCGATAGCGCAGGCAACCGAGTCAGCCGGGTCTCCACGCATCGTCACCGTCTGCACCACACGCAACGTCGGCTTCAATCCAAATTTCACTCGTGCCCAATAGAACGTATCGTCGACGTTCGCCGGCTTTGCCTTGGGATAGGCAAGAAGGTAGTTGTAAAACTCCGGCAATTGCTCAGGCAGCGCTTTGCTGTAGCTGAGCATGTAGGCGAATTGTTTGGGCACAACAGTGGGGTCACGCTTGTCGTTGTAAACGCCCAAAGCCTCATTGCCGTCGCGCTGATAAGCAAGCAGGCGGTCCAGTGCCGTTTTCTGCAGGTGTTGATTCACCTGCTCACTCACATCGGGGGCAGACCAATCAAGGGATCGTTGAAGCTCTTCGATGGAGCTTGTGGGCATCTGAATCAGACAGTCGCCCGGCTTGCAGTTCTTCAACGATTCGATGTCATCCCTTTCGAACGAGAAACCCTTCAAGTCAGACATCTGCGGAGGATTGCTGAACACCCCCAGCGCCAGGTAGTTGGGTAGTTTGCGAAGGCGGTCGAAGTCGTGAGCAAACTTCACGTAGCTCTCGGGAGCAGCATGGATGAAGACTGCGCCGAATAGAAACACTTCTGCCACTTCGCGCGACGGGAGTGCTTTTGTCACGGGCTGTCCACTTCGAATTGTCGAGACTTGATCCGCAGTTAGGCCGATGTTTTCCCGGAGGAATCTTTCGAGAGCGGGATTCGCCTGAGAGGCACCGGGCAAGGCCGTCGCCAGTATGAAGGCCAACGTCGCAGCTATGAGCGGAACCCTTCGGATCATACTCAATCGGAGAATCGTGACCCTACCTCCGACTCTTGGTGTATACGTCATGGCACATCCTTTTGATTTGTCTTTCATCAAACTCAAGTCACAGAGCTACGTTTCCATCTCGGTGCCGCGCAGGAAGTGCTCAAACGGACGGGCTCTGATCGCTCCAAATATGAAACCACCCACGTGAGCCATATAGGCAACGCCACCTGACTGCACACCTGCCACCGCACCGACTTCACTGAAAAGTTGAATCACGAACCACAAGCCAATCAAAAGCGCCGCCGGGATAAAAGTGATGCGGGCGAACCAGCCAAATAAAACGAGAGTGCGGATCTGGTCACGAGGATAAGTGATGAGAAAGGCGCCCATCACCGCCGCAATTGCCCCGCTGGCACCGAGATTAGGCACCGTGGAAGTGGGCATGGCAACGACCTGAGCCAGCGACGCAGCAAGACCGCCGAGCAGATAAAACATCAGGTAGCGGAATCGTCCCATCGCTTCTTCGATCTCTGGGCCGAACGCCCACAGGAACACCATGTTGCCTATGATGTGCATCCAGCCGGCATGCATGAACATCGCGGTCAGGATGGTGATCCAGTGACGGCCGGCGGCAATATCCGCAGGAATCACGGACCACTGTCTTACGAATGGCTCCCCGCCGGCCAGTTCCAGAAGAAACACCAGTACATTCACGACGATGATTCCGCGCGTGACCACAGGAGAACGTGCGGGCTGTCGGGACGCATCTGCTAAGGGGATCAAGCCACCCATGTTCTATTCTCCGTTTCTTCACGCAAGCACTCGTTACCCATAGTTCGACTTGGAAACTGCTCAAGCGTTCGCGCCGGACTCCTCAAACTCAACCCTTCGCTCAACGACTCGTTTCCCAGGTAAGTACTCGACCGTTGGAGTGCGCCGGACTGGTTGGGGATAGAGCGTCATCAATTTCAAAACCTCGATTGGAATGTCAGAGTTTACGTGTAATCCCAACACCTTTGCGAAGTCGAAGGTGATGGGAAAATCGTGGGTCCACTTGCCTTCCGACAGCATGACGGCGAGGGTGTCGGAAACGGAATCGGAGTATTTGCCTTCGAGGAGTTCCCGGACTGTTGCCTGAATCTGAGCAATGGCCTTTTTGGCTTGATCCGCCAAGATCAGTGTCTCGTCGTCCAGCCTGTCCTTTGATTTCTCCTGCACCGCTCGCAACAACGAGGCGGCTGGATACTGCCCGAGTTGCGGATCCACAGGACCAAGCACGGCATGGTCACTCATGATGATTTCGTCGGCCGCGAGAGCGATCAGAGTGCCACCGGACATGGCATAGTGCGGCACAAGCACTGTAACTTTTCCTTTTCTGCGGTTGATTGCGCGTGCAATCTGGGTTGCGGCTAATACGAGACCTCCCGGAGTATGCAGAATAAGGTCGATGGGGATACTCGGGTCGGTCAGGTGGATCGCTCGAACAACTTCCTCCCAGTCATTGATGTCAATGTAGCGCACAATCGGGAAGCCAAGAAAACTCATGGTCTCTTGCCGATGCGCGAGCAGAATCACCCTTGATCCGCGCCTGCGCTCAATTTCAGCGATAAGTCTGCGCCGGGATGCCTCCAGCATCCGTTGCTTCAGCATCGGTTGTAAAGATGAGAATATGAAAAATATCCAGAAGAGATCGGTGATTCCAATATGGATCGTTGGTACAGCCATCTTTTCCTCCCAATACCGTTCGTCATCCAATGCGGATGCTTTCAGGGCGAATCGTCGTAAAACTAACCTGATCGCCGAACCTCCAAACACGCTGGCCGCCTTCTTAGAACGCTTCCGGTTACCCGCAGTTCCAGCGGAAGGGCGCGAACTGGCACGGACGCAGCTTTTGCTTCATCTTGGTTGACATCGTCTGCCCGTTGCCGTTCTCTGAAGTCGGCGATTGTAGCGACAACCAGGCAGAGCTTCAGTTCGATTGCGAGCATGCTGTAATCCCTTTCTGAGACTTGCACTTTGTCTCCAGGTTCATTGTCGTCCCGATTTCTCATCGGCAGTAGAAGCCGTTGCGTAACGAGCAACCGTTTGAGAGAAGGTGGGCAGGCTTGCCGCTTCATGAGCCGAGTCTTTCCCATCATCAGCTAGTAACTCACGTGCGCTCTTGTTGTAGACGGACAGGTTCAAATCGTCTTCGGGGCGAATGACCACGCCCTTCAAGTTGACCCCAGCAAATAATCCTCGGCTCCGCGAATAGGATAGAATTTCCTCCTGCATCAGGGCGTCGGTTCCGGCACTTGCGTCA
>Ga0207111_10210_pt1 | contig 15195 bp, 18 predicted proteins | sample Alteio_BWMinHeat_71_FD_153577 | JGI IMG/M metagenome (GOLD analysis project Ga0207111, IMG submission 153577) | Enriched cells from forest soil in Barre Woods Harvard Forest LTER site, Petersham, Massachusetts, United States -... | ecosystem: Environmental > Terrestrial > Soil > Temperate forest >... | reverse complement strand
TCAAGGAAATAATGGGCGGCCCCGCCACCAAAGCCAACCTCACGGCGCTCGCGGAAAAAGCCGGGGCCTTAAACGTTTCCGAAGGCGGTAAAGTCATAGAAGGCGTGTTCGACGGCCAGAACATGATTGGCCCGGACAAAAAGCAGTACCCCGTGCCCGCCAACTACGCTTCCAAATCCAAACTCGTGGAAGGCGATGTGCTCAAGCTTACCATTAGCGAGGACGGTTCTTTTATTTACAAACAAATCGGCCCTATTGAAAGAAAGAAAATGCTCGGCGTGCTTTTGGTTGACGAAAAGGGCGACTTTAAAGTCTTGGCCGAGGGCAAATCTTACAAAGTTCTATTGGCGTCTTTAACTTACTTTAAGGCCGAAGCGGGCGACGAAGTCACAATTGTCGTGCCTGAAGGCAAGCCGTCGGATTGGGCGGCGGTGGAAAATGTCATTAAAAAAGGCAGCGGCTCTTCCCATACCGACATGGAAATGGGCGAGTCCGGGTCGCGTTCCAAGGTAATAGTAGACGATGACGAAGAACTTTAACGATGGACAACAACAATCATTTACAATCAACACCATTAAGCATTCAAATCACGGGGTTTTTGGAACGTAACCCCGTGATTTATCAATTTTTGCGCTTTGCCTGCATTGGCTTTTTAAATACCGGTTTGAGTTTTTTGGTGGTTAACCTCGTCTCCAAATTTTTAGGTATCAGCCAGGGGGTGCCCTATGGGGCCATTGTGGGCGTCGGTTTTGTCTGCGCCGTCATCCAAAGTTTCCCCTGGAACAGAACCTGGACTTTTGGCGGCGAGACCGGAGTAAGCCTTTGGAAAAATGTCGTACGCTTGTTTTTGGTTGGCTGCTTAGGCATAGCGGCTTTATTGTTTGTGGCTTTGGCTTCGCGCTTTTCCGCGCCGGCGTGGTCCTATTTGATTTTTCTTGCGGGTTACCTGGTTGCCGAAGAGCTTTTCTGGAAGGGTTTTGGCTTCCATATGTCAGACTGGGACCACGTTGGACATTCTTTCACGATTTTTTTTATAGTAACCGGCATTGGGTTTTTTATTCAGTCAGGTTTAAGTGCCTTGCTTTCCACCCACATCCATGTTACGCACACTGACCTGGATAAGAACATTGCCACCGCTTTGGCCACCGGCGTTTCGATGGTTTGGAATTTTCTAGGTTATAAAGTAGTGGTGTTTAAAAAGTGATTTAAAAAATGGATTTTTTGGCAAAAATTAGCAAATTATATTTAGGCGTCGTTGCTGTTTTTTACATATTTATCGGCTTAGCCTCGCTCCCTGCTTTTCTATATTTTTTTTTCGGGGATGTTGCGCCTTATGTTGTAGTAGTCCCTTTGTCATATTTTGAAAAAGCAGTAAACTCTCCAGGTCCAGAATTTGATTGGAACGCCATTTTTATTATGGCTTTCGCGTCCATAATTTTGGGAATTATATTTTTAGTGTCTTTGCTAAATGTTAGGAAGAACAAAAGTTGGCTTTTCCCGCTATATATTATTTCTATTTTAGCTTTCGCTATCTCCTGTTATAATTTTTTTACCCTTGATTATTATTACATAAATTTATCGCTACTTAGTCTTGTGTATGGGATAAGTTATTTGCTAGGCACAATTTTTATCAATATAAGTATTAAACGAAAATCAGAGGAAATATAGAATTTTCCTTCATCGAGTGGGCTATTCCGCCCATTTTTTTAATGCTATAATGACTAAAAATCATCAATTATGCCAGTATTGTATCGTAAATATCGCCCGCAATCTTTCTCGGAAGTCCTGAACCAAAAGCCAATAGTTCAGACGCTCCAACATCAGGTCAAAAGCGGCCAGCTTGCCCATGCATATTTATTTACCGGGGGCAGGGGGGTGGGAAAGACATCGGTGGCGCGGATTTTGGCTAAGGCAGTTAACTGCTTAAAACCCCAAGACGGCGATGCCTGCGGGGTCTGCGAAAACTGCAAGGCCATTGCGACGGGCGCTTTTTTAGACCTTGTTGAAATAGACGCGGCTTCCAACACCGGAGTGGACAATATTCGGGAGTTAATTGAGCACGTCAAGTTTTCCCCCACTTCGGGCAAATACAAAGTTTTTATTATTGACGAAGCCCACATGCTCAGCAAAGGGGCTTTTAACGCGCTTTTAAAGACTTTGGAAGAGCCTCCCAAGCACGCCATGTTTGTTTTGGCCACTACGGAAATTAACAAACTGCCCGCCACCATAATTTCCCGCACCCAGAGGTTTGACTTTAAAGCCTATTCCCCGGCCCATTTGCTTGAGCTTTTACAAAAAGTTGCCCAAGCGGAAGGGCTGGAGTTCACTACGGAAGTTTTGGAACTGGCGGCTCAAAATGCCCAAGGCAGCGCCCGCGACGCGCTCTCCTTGCTGGAAAAGCTGCTTACTTTGGGGAACGGCGCCAGTTTGGAGGACAGCCGGCAGCTTTTGGGCGTAACCGACCTGGCGGTGTGCCAAAATTTGTTGGAGCTCATTGCCCAAGGAAAAGCCGCTGAAATTCCGGCTTTTTTTTCCCAAGCGGCGGAAAAAGGCCAGGATTATTTGGTATTCAACAGGGATTTTTTGGAATTTTTGCGCAAGGTTTTAGTTTTTAAAATTTCAGATTCCCGATCCGCGTCGGACCCCGATTCAACTATCGGCAAACTTGCGTCTCCTTTTTCAGTCAGCGAGCTTATTTTTATTATCCGTTTGTTTTTAAAATCTTATAAAGATTTGCCCGCTTCGCCCGACTCCGAAATCCCCCTGCTTATGGCAGCGGTAGAAGCGGCTTTAAGGAAGGCGGAGAATCTGCCTGTCGGACAGGCGGGTCGGAAAGTCGGAGAATCGGAAAGTCGGAATCCCGATAGTGCGTCTTCCTACCTACCCAAGCCGGCTATGGGGTTGGAAGCAAAAAAAAATGAAGAATTAAGAGAGGAAGGGTTGGCGACTCCTGAGTTAACATTGGCTGAACAAGAAACATTAGATACTTTTCCCCTGGAAGAACTTCAAGTTTTGTGGCCAAAAGTCATAGAAAAAATCCGGCTTATCAATAGCCCCTTGGCCAACCTGCTGAGGACGGCGAGGCTTCAAGCAGTAGAAGGGAGTAAAGTAATTTTGGGAGTAAAATTCCTTTTTAATAAACAAAACCTGGAAAATTCTAAAAACTTTAGCGTTATTTGCGAAAGTCTTAAGGACATAACAGGTAAAAATATGTCGCTTGCCGCCATCGTTGTCAAAGAAAGCAAAAGCGAGCGCGGAGATACCGCCGAAGTTTTGAGCGACGCCTTAAAAGTTTTTGGCGGAGAGATTTTGGACTAGCCGGATTGTCGGGTATTAAGCGGCCGACATCAGAGTGAGTGAATTTTCAAAGCTATTCCGGCAAAAAACCATTGGGAAAGCGGATTAAATATTAAAGCCGAACGTTTTGAGTGTTGGCTTTTTTATGTTATAATATTTAAAAGAATTCAAGAATTCCTTGATTGTAAGGTTAAGATATATAATATAAGTCGATAAAAAATATATGGATATATTGGAACCCAATCCGCCCCATCCTTTACAAATTCCCCCGAACGATTCAAGCGGCCGGTTATTTAAAAAAGTGGCCGCAATTTCAGTTATTTGCGGCCTGGTTTTTGGCAGCCTAGGCGGAGCTTTGGGCTACTATTATTTTTTTAACTCGCCTTTGGGCAGGGATTTTTTGAAAGCCCAAGCCGGGGGGGCGGCCGGGCAAAAAATTACGGTTACCGAAGACTCCGCGATTATTGACGCGGTAAAAACAGCCGGCCCGGCCGTAGTTTCTATAGTTATTTCCAAAGACTTAAATAAAATCCCGGGCTATGGAACTAACCCGTTTTCCCAAGACCCGTTTTTTAATTTTTTTTACGGCGGCCAGCAGCAGCCACAAAGTTCAACTCCCAATGTCCAGGAAATTGGCGCGGGCAGCGGCTTTTTTGTTTCCGCCGACGGGCTTATTTTAACCAACAAGCACGTGGTCTCGGACAACGCCGCCAGTTATACGGTCTTAACTCAGGACGGCAAAAAATATGACGCCAAGGTTTTGGCCCAGGACCCGGGCAATGATTTGGCTATAGTCAAAATTGACATTCATAACGCGCCCTTTTTGGCTTTGGCTGATTCGGGCAAAGCGCAAATTGGCCAGCGGGTAGTTGCCATTGGCAATTCTCTGGGCCAGTACCAAAATACCGTAACCAGCGGCATAATTTCCGGCATAGGCAGGAGAATTACCGCCGGCAGCGACATGGGCAGCGAAGAGCTCTCCGGCGTTATCCAGACCGACGCTGCCATAAATCCCGGTAACAGCGGCGGGCCTCTGCTTAATCTTGCCGCGCAGGTTATAGGCATTAACACGGCCATAGACCAGCAGGGCCAGCTGGTGGGCTTTGCCATACCTGCCAATGACGCGGCCAGGGCTTTGGCCAGTTTTCAGAAAAACGGCAAAATCGTCCACAGCTTTTTGGGCGTTAGGTACAGTATTATTACTCCGGCCATTGCCCAGGACAAAAAATTACCCTTTGATTACGGCGCGCTTATTGTACGCGGCCAGACCACCACCGATTTTGCCGTGCAGCCCGGCTCGCCGGCGGACAAGGCCGGGTTAATGGAAAATGACATTATTTTGGAAGTCAACGGGCAAAAGGTGGATGAAAACAACAGCCTGGCCGACTTGCTAAAGAATTACCAGCCGGGAGACTCCGTAAGCTTAAAAGTTTACAGCAAGGCCCAGGAAAAAACCGTGAACGTAACTTTAGCCGAATCAAAATGAAAATTCTTGGCATTGACTACGGCGAAAAAAGGATTGGTTTGGCGATTTCCGACGAGACGCTAACTTTGGCGCGCGAACTCACCACCCTTTCGCCCAAAGAAATTTGGGAGCATTTGCCTTTAATAATAAACGAAAACGACGTAAGACGGATTGTTTTGGGCTGGCCGCTGAACATGAGCGGCCAAGAAACAAAAAAAACTGAAGAAGTTGCAAGCTTTAAATTGGAACTGGAAAAGAAGACGGGCTTGACGGTGGAAATTATGGACGAAAGGCTGTCGTCGCAAATGGCAGAAGGCTTGCCCGGCGGTGACCATAATACCGACAGTTTAGCCGCGCAGATATTTTTACAGAATTACCTCAACAAACAAAAAAACAAATTTTAATGTCGGAATTCAGACAGAACCCCATCACAAAAAACTGGGTTTTAATCGCGCCTTCGCGAGGCAAGCGGCCTGACCAATACAAAACTTATTCGGTTATGCACGGCGTTCCGGAGCTGGATACCAAGTGTGTTTTTTGTCCCGGCAACGAGCATCTGAATTCGGAAATTGTCAGGATCCCCCAAGGCAAGGATTGGGAAATTAGAGTTATACCTAACAAGTTTGCCAGCTTGGAGCATACTACAGTTTACCGCCACAAAGAATTTTACGTCTCTCACTCCGGCGACGGCGACCACGAAGTTATAATTACCCGCGCCCATAACGCGCCCGTGGCTTTGCAGTCTATTGCCACGGTTGAGCTGTCTATAAAAGCTTTCATAGAAAGAATAAATCAACTCGCCAAGCACCCGGAACTCCAGTACGTGCAAATTTTCCATAACCACGGCCGGGACGCGGGCGCCAGCGTTATCCATCCCCACTATCAGCTTCTGGCAACCCCCATAGTGCCGCCGCATATCCATAGCGAAATTTTGGGCTGCTACCACTACTACCAAGGCCACAAAACTTGCATATATTGTGATATTATTAAGGAAGAAATGCTCGTGAAAGACCGTTTGGTTCATGAAAGCGAGCACTTTGTGGTAATTTCGGCTTATGCTTCGCGCTCGCCCTTTGAAACCTGGATATTGCCCAAAAAGCACTCTGCGCGCTTTGAGGACATGAGCGAAGAAGAAATAAAGCATTTGGCATTTGTGCTCAAAGTCACGCTGGGCCAGCTTTATACCAAACTTTCCGACCCGCCGCTGAATTTTTACATTCACAACATGCCGCTTAGACGCCCCGAAGGCGGCCAAGGCCACTCCGCGCACGAAGAAGCAGCTTACCACTGGCACCTGACTATTTTCCCGCGCATCACCATTTGGGCAGGCTTTGAATTTGCCACGGGCATCCCGGTCAACCCGATTCCACCGGAAGTGAGTACGAAATTTTTGAAAGGGGAGGAATAAGACAAATAAGTCCTATTTGACCTATCTGTCTTATCAATAATTTTTTATGAAAAAACTTATCATCGCTAATTGGAAACTTAATCCCACAACTTTAAAAGAAGCGCAAAAGTTGGCGGGTTCGATTTCCAAAAAGGCCAAGAATAAAGTCGTGCTCTGCCCACCCACCATATATCTTCCGCAAATTAAATATCCCAACCTTGGCGCGCAGGATTGCTTTTGGCAGGAAAAGGGAGCTTTTACTGGCGAGACATCGCCGTTGCAGTTAAAAGATTTAGGCGTAAAATACAGTTTGGTCGGGCACAGCGAAAGGCGTGCGGTGGGGGAGACCGATGGCATGGTGAATTTTAAACTGAGGACACTGATTGAGTACGGATTAACACCGATTCTGTGCATTGGTTTTGGCACCACGGTTGAACAGGATGATTTGGAAGTGGTGGATGTTTTGCGGGGGCAGTTGGACTTGGGCCTAAAAGACGTAGATGCATCCAAAGTAGTGGTGGCTTACGAGCCGGTGTGGGCTATTGGCGCCGGCAGAACCCCGACCCCGGAACACGCGGAAAAAATTGCTTTGTTTATAAAATCCAAATACGGCGTGGAAAAAGTTTTGTACGGAGGCAGCGCGAACGTTGCGACTTCGCCGGGCATGCTTAAGGAAAGAAATATAGACGGGCTGTTGGTAGGCGGAGCAAGCTTAATAGCAAAGGAATTTAATCAGATAATTAACATGTAGCGCGCCTAATTTTAGGCTGCAGTTATTTTAACCAGCCCATAAATGGGCACGTTACGCTAAACCATACTTATGATCTACATTGCCAGTGACCATGCCGGGTTTGATTTAAAGAAACTTCTTATTGAGCACCTTAAAGACCAAGATCAGGAAGTGGAAGACTGCGGACCGGGCGCTTACGATAAAGAAGACGACTACCCGGATTTTGTTTATCCTTGCGCGGTTAAGGTTGCCCAAAACCCTGGCAGTATGGGCATTGTGATCGGCCACAGCGGGCAGGGTGAGGCTATTGTCGCCAACAAAGTCAAAGGTATTAGGGCGGTGGTCTATTACGGGGGGCATGAGGACATAATCAGCCTCTCTAGACAGCACAACAACGCCAACGTGCTTTCTTTGGGCGCTGCATTCTTAAGCCCCGAGCAGGCCGAACGTGTTGTGGACTTATGGATAGAAACCGGCTTTGACGGCGGCAGACACCAACGCAGAATAGAAAAAATATCAAATTTGGAATCCAAAAATTAAGCATTGAGAGCAATGGCGCTAATAATTCCAGCTATACTGGAAACCACCAAGGAAGGTTTTTTGGACAAAGCTAGCCGCGTGGTTAAGCTCCCGGGCCTGGAAAGAATCCAGGTTGATTTTGGCGACGGGGTATTTATTGGCAGTAAATTAATTTTGCCGGCAGACATAGACGCGCTTAATCCGGCTTTTGAATGGGAGGCGCATTTAATGGTAAAAGAACCGAACGATTTTTTGGACTACCAAATTTGCGGGTTTAAAACTTTAATTGTCCATTATGAAGCATTTGCCTTGGCCGACAGTCTTAAAAAGACTTTGGACAGTATTAAAGCCATGGGTTTTAAAACAGGCGTGGCTATAAATCCGGACACGCCCGTGGATGTGCTTAAAGACGTTTACGCCGAACAATATTTAATTATGAGCGTCACCCCCGGCAAACAGGGCCAAGCTTTTATTTCCACCACACCCGACAGAATCCGCGAGCTACGCGATCTTTTACCCCATGCTATAATAGAAGTAGACGGCGGCGTCAATGAAACCAACATAAAACAACTGGCCGAAGCGGGCGCGGATTTAATATGCGTCGGTTCGGCTTTGGTAAGGGCCGAGGATATGCCGGGGGCGTATGAAAAGCTGAAGATGGAAATAAATTAGTGCAGTCTCTCCTCCTGGAACAGGAGGAGTACTCCCGCCTTTGGCGGGAGGGAGGTGGTAGTTTAATGGATTACTTATACAACAATACTGCCCAAAAAGACTTAAGACAAAAACTGCGCGGCAACCTGGGTTTACCCGAAATCCTTCTTTGGAGAGAACTAAAAGGTTCCAAGCTTGGTAAAAAGTTCCGCAGGCAATACGGAGTTGGAAAATATAGCCTGGACTTCTATTGTCCGGAAATAAGGCTGGGGCTGGAGTTGGATGGCAATACTCACGATAGCAATCAAAGTCAAGTTTACGATCTTTCCAGAACCGAGTTCATTCAAAATCAGAACATTAAAGTAATTCGTTTTCAAAACAAGGATGTTTTAAATAATTTAAATGGAGTATTGGAAGAAATAAAAAAACATTTACAATAGTCTCTACCACCCCGTCCCGACAAGTCGGGACACCCCTCCTGTCCCAGGAGGGGAACTCCGTGGATAGCTGGTGAATTTCTATTTAGCAAACACAAATGCAAAAACTTTCCGTCAACGAAATAAAAAATAAAGCCAATATAATCCGTCAGGATATCATCGAGATGTTGGTAACCGCCGGCAGCGGGCACTCGGCCGGGCCTTTGGATATGGCTGATGTTTTTGCATCGCTCTATTTTAATGTAATGGAGTATGACCCAAAGAATCCAACATGGGAGGGGCGCGACCGCTTAATTTTGTCCTGCGGCCATATTTGCCCGGTTATGTACGCCACCATGGCAGAGGCCGGTTATTTCCCAAAAGAAGAACTTTTGACTTTACGCAAATTCGGCACGCGCCTGCACGGGCATCCGCATAACCTCGCGCTCCCCGGCATTGAAACTTCCTCCGGGCCCTTGGCCCAAGGCACCAGCCAAGCCATGGGCATGGCCGTGGCTTTGAAAATGGACCGCAACCGCAACCGCATCTACCTTATTATGTCTGACGGCGAGCAGCAGGAGGGCCAGACCTGGGAAGCGGTAATGTTCGCGGGTAAAAACAAGCTCAACAATGTAACGGCCATAATGGACCGTAATAATATTCAAATAGACGGCTACACCGAAGACATTATGCCCTTGGAAGATTTGCCCGCGAAATACAAAGCCTTTGGCTGGCACGTTTTGGAAGTGGACGGGCATAACCCGCAGGAAATTATAGACGCCTGCCAGGAAGCTAAGGCTATTTACGAAAAGCCCACCATTATAATCGCGCACACCATTGCGGGCAAGGGCGTCGACTTTATGGAATACGATTACAAATGGCACGGCACCCCGCCCAACAAAGAGCAGGCAGCCGAAGCCTTGAGACAATTAAGGACGCTTGGCGGGAAGATAGAGAGCGAGATGCAATAATGAGCAACCTCAATCCCAAAATTGGGCAAAAGGATATTGAACAGGAAGCCACGCGTAAGGGCTATGGCTTAGGTGTGTTGGATTTGGGCGCGGCTGATGAAAATGTAGTGGTATTGACGGCTGATTTGGCCGAGAGCACTCAGGTTTTGGATTTCCAAAAAAAGTATCCGGAAAGGTTTGTGGAATGCGGGGTGGCCGAGCAGAACATGATGGGCATTGCCGCCGGGCTTGCGTTGTATGGCAAAACCGCGTTTGTATCATCTTACGCTACCTTTTCCCCCGGCCGTAACTGGGACCAAATGCGGGTTAATGTCTGCTACAGTATGGCCAATGTCAAAATCGCCGGTAACCACACGGGCGTTTCGGTTGGTCCCGATGGCGCGACGCATCAGGCGCTGGAAGATGTGGCCATAACCCGCGTTTTGCCTAACCTGATAGTAGAAGTGCCGTGCGATGCTATAGAAGCCCGTAAAACTACCAATGTCCTTGGCCGCATGAAAGGGCCGGCATATTTTCGGCTGGGCAGATCCAAGACGCCAATTATGACCACGGAAACTACGCCTTTTGAAGTCGGGAAGGCTGTTGTTTTTAGGGAAGGGAAAGATGTCGCCATAATCGGCTCCGGACCGGTTTTATATAACGCGCTTTTGGCGGCAATTGAACTGGAAAAAGAGGGGATAAGCGTAATGGTGGTTAACAATCATACTATAAAACCGATTGACGTGGATACCATCGTAGGCGCTGCAAAAGCTTGTGGTGCAGTAGTGACTTTGGAAGAGCATCAGATAATGGCCGGCTGCGGCAGTGCAGTATGTGAAGTACTCGCCATGAATTACCCGGTGCCGGTGGAAATGCTAGGCATGCCCAATAGTTTTGGCGAAAGCGGCCAGCCTGAGGAGTTGATAAAAAAATATGGAATGGACAAGGATGCGGTGGTTGGGGCGGTGAAGAGGGTTCTTGCTAGAAAGAAGTGACCCATCCCGGAATTTTTTGCGCATTAGGTCATCGTCAGTCGCAAAAAATATCCGGGATCCAGATATAAAATGCTTTAACCTTATTCTAATGTGGTATGTGTATATATTAGTCAGCCACAGAAACGGCACCCTTTATACAGGCTTTACAAATAACCTTATTGGCAGAACATGGACGCATAAGAATGATGTTGTAGATGGGTTTACCAAGAAATATCAAATTCATAGATTAGTATATTATGAAGCATTTGAAGACAGGGATGAGGCCATAAAAAGAGAGAAACAACTTAAGAAATGGCATAGAAAATGGAAATTAGAGCTAATTGAAAGCAAAAACCCTGACTGGAAAGACCTCTTTGATAAAATAATAGGTTAAATTATATGTACTGGACCCCGGATATTTTTCAGACGATGATATCCTTAGGCTGAAAAATTCCGGGGTGGGTACAAAAAGCACAATGAAAATTTTTAACTTACAATCGAAAAAGGGTTTGGTAGTGTGGAGCGTGGTTTTGGGAATAATTTTAAATCATGCTTTTCGTTTATTTGTTTACTCCGATATTTGTGGGCCTGTGCGATCTTCAATATTCGTCCCCGATGGCGCTTGTTCATACTCTGAAAAAGTAGGATGGCCTATTCCATCCTACGGGGGCGGACTTGCGTCGTTTACTTGGCACCTATATATTTTAAATTTCATTTTTTGGGCTTTAATAATTTATTTAGTTTTAAGTTTAATCGCATATTTTAAAAATAAATCTAATAACCTAGCACCTAAAACCTAGAACCTAATTTATGTTCGACATCATTTCCATAGGCGACCCGACCATAGACACTTTTTTAATGATCCACGATATTGAGATAAAAAATATCAATGGAGAAAAAAAGGCCATTTTGAATTGGGGCGACAAATTGCCCGTAGACCAAATGTGCCGGACCGTGGCGGGCAACGCTGCTAATAACGCCGTAGGCAGCGCGCGCTTGGGGCTTAACACGGCTTTTTACTGCGTGGTGGCGCACGACACGGGCGGCCGGGAAATTTTCCACAAAATGGAAAAAGAAGCCGTGTCCACGCGCTATATTGAAAAAAACGACAAGCACGGTACCAACGCTTCTACGGTTATAAGTTTTAAGGGCGAGAGGACAATTTTGGTTTACCACCAGCATCGGGTATACAAACTGCCGCCTTTTGTGCAATCAGCTTGGGCGTATTTGACCAGCATGGGCGAGGGGTTTGAAAAAATTTACCCCGCCCTGGCAAAATATTTGGACCGTTACAACGTTAAGCTTGGTTTTAACCCCGGCACTTTCCAGCTGCGGGCCGGTCCCAAAGCCAACAAGTTGATGCTGGAACGTACGGACCTTTTGTCTGTCAACGTAGAGGAGGCGCAGAGTTGGGTGGGGGACTGCGGCCGGGACCCCGAAGAGTTGTGCAAAAAGTTAAGCAAGCTGGGCGTAAAGGCGGTGGCCTTAACCGACGGCCGAAAAGGCGCCTACAGTTACAGCGCGGAAGGTTTTTATTATTTGGCCGAATTTCCGGGGCCGAGAATTGAAGCCACAGGCGCGGGCGACAGTTTTACCACAGCCTACATAGCCGGGCTGTTTTACGGCAAGAGCCATGCCGAAGCCCTGCGCTGGGGCCCGGTAAACGCCGGTAGTGTAGTTTTACTGGTGGGCCCTCAGGCCGGTTTGCTGACCAAACATGAAATAGAAACCACGCTGTCCAAAATGAAGGATTTTACGCCCATTGCCATTACCAACGAGAAGATAAAAAAACAGGTTGAGGAAATAGTGGCGCATAAGAAGGATTAGCATCATACTATCATCTTATCATTTTAGCATCCTATCATCTGCAAAACCCAAGGTGTTAAAATGTTAGTATGATAGAATGTTAAAACGACTCTATGGATAATCTTACAGGCTATGCCGTTAAAGACCCCAATTATGTTTTAAGATTTGCTATAATTATATTTATGGGAGTAATAGCCGTGGGCAGCGTGCTGTTTTGGAGGAGCGAGACTTTAATGGCCAGCGATTACCAGGAATTTCCCGTAACCCACGAACAGCGGAAAATAAAAAAAGAAAACGAAAAGAAGCAGGCAAAAATGATGCAAGATTTGCAAAAGAAATTTATATCTAATCAGGAAGAGCAATAATATGCGTAGTGCGCCGATTTATCGGCTTTCTTGAAGGCCCATAAATGGGCACACTACACAAAGAAAGGATGTTATTATGACAAAAAAAGTAAAAGTAGGCATTAACGGTTTTGGGCGCATTGGACGTCAGGCTTTTAAAATTGCTTTAGCTAAGGCCGAAATAGAAGTCGTGGGCATTAACGATTTGTCGCCCACGTCGGTTTTGGCGCATTTGCTTAAATACGACAGCAATTACGGGAAGTTTCCGCATGAGGTGGGCTTTGACGACACGAACATTATTGTAGACGGCAAAAAATATCTGGTAACCGCGGAAAAAGATCCAGGCCAGCTGCCTTGGGGAAAATTGGGTGTGGATGTGGTTATAGAGTCAACAGGTCGCTTTACGGACAGCGCCAGCGCGGGCGCGCACCTTAAAGCCGGCGCGCGCCATGTGGTTATATCGGCCCCCGCCAAAGACGAAGGCGTTACGCCAACCGTTGTGCTTGGAGTGAATCCCCAAGATTTTACCGGCCAGCCGATTGTAAGCAATGCATCGTGTACCACTAATTGCATTACTCCTGTGCTCGATGTTTTGCATAATAAATTTGGCATCGAGAAGGCTTTTATGTCCACCATTCACAGCTACACGGCCGAACAGAACTTGGTAGACGGTCCGCCGCCCGGAGGCAAAGCCAATGATCTTAGGCGGGCAAGAGCCGCGGCAGTAAATATTATTCCCACCACAACCGGCGCGGCAATATCGGCCACTCAAGCCATACCGGCGCTTAAAGGCAAGTTTGACGGCATGGCCTTCCGCGTGCCTACGCCTGTTGGGTCCTTATCGGACTTCACTTTATTGCTCTCAAAGAACGTCACCAAGGAAGAAGTCAACCAGGCTTTTATAGACGCCACAAAAATGTCCAAATACAAAGGCATTCTGGAAGCCAGCAATGAGCAGCTGGTTTTAACCGACATTGTCGGCAACGCAGCCTCCTGCGTAGTAGATTTGGGCTTAACCCAAGTCGTAGACGGCAACTTTGTAAAAGTCGTGGCCTGGTATGACAACGAGTTTGGGTATAGTAATAGATTGGTGGAAGAAGTAATTTTAGTGGGACAAAAGTAATGGCCATCAAGTATTTACGATCATCCCCCATAAAAAACAAAACGGTTTTGTTGCGCGTGGACGTTAACGTGCCCATAGACAACGGCAAGGTCAGTGACTCATTTAGGATTGAGCAGGTTTTGCCCACCATTGAATTTTTGCGCGAACACGGCAACAAAGTAATAATTTGCGGGCATTTGGGCAGGCCGGGCGGCAAAACTGACGAAAAACTTTCGTTAAAGCCCGTAGCGCATTTGCTGGCAGAATTGCTGCACTTAAAATTTGTCATTACCGACAGTAAAATGCCCGATTACGGTATAGGCCACTTAGTTTTTTTTACGGGGAATATAACTAAAGACAGCCACGCGGCCCCGGTAAAAGAGTCTCCGGCCAAAGATATTGTGCTTTTGGAAAATTTGCGCTTTTATCCAGGGGAGGAAGACAATGACGGAGCCTTTGCAAAAAAACTCGCCAACCTGGCCCAAGTTTACATAAATGACGCTTTTGGCGTTGACCACCACGCCTCTGTTTCTGTTTCAGAAATGCCTAAATACCTTCCCTCATATTGCGGCTTGCTTTTGGAAAAAGAAATTAAAGCTTTGGATGCGGTGCTTAAAGGCAGCAAAAGCCCATTTGTGCTTATGACCGGAGGCATTAAGCTTTCGGAAAAAGTCGGAGCTTTGGAAAACCTGGGCGAAAAAGCCGACAGGATTTTACTTGGCGGCGGGGTGGCCAACCTGATATTTAAGGCCAAGGGCTACGAAGTTGGTTTGTCGCGCATTGAAGAAGGCGAAATCAAGACGGCTTGGCGTATAGAAAAGAATTTCAAACACAAAATGGTCTTGCCCCAAGACGTAGTCGTGGCCAATGAGAAAATGGAGAAACACTCCATTCGCGTTTGCGCCCCGTTTGAGGTTGGCAAGCATGAAATGATTTTAGACAACGGCCCTAAAAGCATCTTGGCCTTTGCCGGAGAAATCAAACAAGCCAAGACTATAGTTTGGAGCGGGCCGTTGGGCTATTTTGAAAAAAAACCTTTTGACACCGCCACCATGGCCTTGGCCCGTTTAATTGGCGGCCGGGGCAAGGGACGGGCTTTTGTTGTGGCCGGCGGCGGTGACACCGTGGACGCCATACGCCAAGCCCACCAGTTTGAAAATATTGACCACGTTTCCACCGGCGGCGGAGCCATGCTGGAATTTTTGGCCGGCAAAAAATTGCCTGGGATTGAGGCGTTAAAATAAAATATGAATAAAGCTGAAAAAAAACATCTTTGGTTGGGGTTGGCTTTAATTATCGGGGCATTTGTCTATTGGTTTTTGCCTTTGGACCATACTTTATTGGTTGTTGCAAATATAGCTTTTTGGATTGGCAATATTATGTTTTTTGATTTTTTATCGAATTATTATGGCGGGTATTCCTTATTAAACACTCCAAACAGACGTAAGCATTTTTTAATACTCGGAGCTTTATACGGAATTTTACTTGAGCTGACTGCCCACTGGATCGGTAAGTTATGGTATTACCCATATTGGAGCGACATCAAATTTTTAA
>Ga0207111_10209_pt1 | contig 15236 bp, 15 predicted proteins | sample Alteio_BWMinHeat_71_FD_153577 | JGI IMG/M metagenome (GOLD analysis project Ga0207111, IMG submission 153577) | Enriched cells from forest soil in Barre Woods Harvard Forest LTER site, Petersham, Massachusetts, United States -... | ecosystem: Environmental > Terrestrial > Soil > Temperate forest >... | reverse complement strand
ACAAACAGCGCTAGATGAGCAGACGAGACGAGTGATAAGCCAAGCCCAATCAAAAGCCCTTGAAATTGCTTGCAAAGATATAAAAAGTGACAATGGCGAGGTTCGCGAAGGAGCGCTTAATCTTTTTAGAGCATTAATTGCTCAACAAATTGGTTTAAAAGTTATTTACGATACAGCATTAGAGTTGATCGCAAACGATAAATTACGTTGGGTTGGAGTTGATCTGTTGTCTGATCTGATTGATCTAGGCAGAACCTCGAGCATGTACATCAAAAGAGATTAGGCTTACTTGCGATCTGGTAATTTAAATGGGGGATTTCATGAAAACATTTCTTAAATATTTTTTAGTTCTTGGTTTAACAGCTTCATGTTCAGCAATGACACCTGATCAAAAACAAAAACTTGCAAAATTGCATCTTGTAACACAAAAGAAGCCGACGCTCTTAAAAAAGGTTCTGGTGGCTGCAGCAGCTACTGCAGGATTAGCAACGGTTGGTTTGTTAATGACAAAAACAATGCAATCACCGGTGGCATGTAAACCTTGCTCTCTTCCCTATGGAGCACCATTACCATTTGGCCCAATTGGATTTGTTTTAGGATTAGCGGGATTTGGTGCAACAGGCTGGACTGGATTACCTGTTCTTGGCTTGTTAGGTGGTTGCATAGTTGATGGATGTATCATAAGCAACGTTTATAATCGATAATGGAGGATTTCTCATGAAAACATTTCTTAAATATTTCTTAATTCTTGGATTGTTTGCTTCATCATGTGCGGCAATAACGCCTGAAGAACAGCAAAAACAGATGAATCAATTGCTTGAAGTTGTTAAGGAACAGCAAAAAGCCTTGATGAAAACGAGCGAAGCGCCGAAATCATCATTGTTACAAAAGTCGGCTGCGGTTGTTGCTACAGCAGGACTTGGCTATCTTGCATTCTCCCATCATAAAATTGTACAACAAAACGCAGAGCTTCGGGATCAAATTGCTGGCCTGAGTCGTCAAATGAGATATTTGCATGATGATTTTGCTGCTACAACTTTCATCCAAATGATGATGTCGGCATTTGGATTTGTTGGCTCTTTGTCGGCAAGTGCCGGTGTTCATAGATTATTGCAAATGGTGAGAAACAGAGGCTAATTGTTTAAAAAGCAATTTTAATTTTGTTATAAACAACACACTTATAAAAAACAAAAAAGAGACGAATGTAAAAACTCGTCTCTTTTTTGTTTTTTACGGTCTTAAATTTTTGTTAGATCGATAATCGAACCATCAGAGTGGCGTTCTGTCGAACCATTGAGAAACATTGTCAATTTCAGCAAAAAGCCGTAATGCTTTGTTCTAGAAACATTACGGCTTTTGGAAAATAGTTTCAATGAGAAAACACCGTGCCCACCCCATTTGACGTGTTACCGTAAAACATTTATGATTAATAGAAATTATTAATGTTTTAGATAAAATCCAAAAAAAATCGAGGTTTTTGTATGAAAAAAATAGTAATACTTTCTTTATGCATATTATTCGGGACCGCAAGCATTTCTACAGTTCAACCTGTTGTTGATCGACCTACGTTGGTGAAATACGCAGCATGCGGATTAATCGCATGCTATGCGCTATCTAAGTTGTACCTAGGAGCATCAAATTGGTACACCGTATACCAAGTACTTTCGCGAGAGTATCAATATGACCAGCTTTCGTTTATGGAAAAAGCGCAATACTGTTTTAGAGATGGTACATTAGTGAATTATTTGGGCCGATTTTGCAAGAAATTTTAATCAAGCTCAAGATACGTTTTTTTTAAAAAAATTTTGATATTAAAATAAAAGGGCCGATAAGACACCGGCCCTTTTTCGTGAGCTATCAAAAAATAATTATAAATTTATGGCACCACTTCGTGCTGGGCAACGATAGCATTCTTAGCGCGACAGAGCGGGCATGTTTTGTTATCAACAAGCCATGCAGCAACACAATCTTTGTGGAAGGTGTGTCCGCAGTTTAATAACCCAACTTTTTGACCTTTGACATAGTTATCAAGACACACTGAGCAGGTTTCACCAACATAATGTATTTTGTCGATGACCGACTTTAATTCTTCGCGTGCAGCTTTTTCGACTTCTGAAACATAGACGTAATTACGATAATTGTTAGACATGATCTGCTTCATGCGTTTGATAACTTTTTGTACTTTATCGCTGTAATCTGAAACAACACGTGCAGGAACTTTATCGGGATCGATACCATATTCGCGTAAGACTTTATACACCGTTTCTAAAACTTTGTTATCAAGTTCGTAGTTTTTGATAGTTGGACCATTGTTGTATGACGATGTGTTTGCAGCGTTATTGTTTGAAGAATTATTACCGGTAAACCAATCCCACCAGCTCCAGCTGCTGCCTTGGTTTGATGCTTGATTGATTGAGCCTTTTACCCGATCAATAAAAGCTGACATTTCGTTATGAACAGCGCTTTCAATCTCATTGGCTCGTATATAATCTCTATTATCATTCCGCATCGTTCTACGGAGTTTTTGCATTATTTCTTGGCCTTTACGATTATATTCAGAGACCATCGATGATGGGATTCTATCAGATGAGAGATTATTTTTTTTCAAGAGATCATGAATGGCAGTGGTTACTTTTTGATCAAGATGATATGAGAAAACAAGCGAGCGCATGGTCTGGGCAAAGCTTTCAATTTCTCGTGGTACCATTCGTTCAATTTCGCCGTCGTCAACATAGCTTCTACCATCATAATCGGCGATTCTGTTGAGTGCTGCTACAGCATCTGAAATGCGAGCTTCGTATTCAGACATCAGTTTTTGTGGAATGTTTGAAGGGGCAAAGCCAAGACTGGTCATGTAATTTCGTGCCGCGTCACGCACCTGTTGTTCAATGTAGTTTCGATGAATCATGACTGCGTTAGTTTGTAATGTTATTGCGGCAAAACAGAGTGATAATAAGATTTTATTAGATTTCATAAATCTCACTTTTTTAAAAAAAATAATTAAAAACTACCAACACCGAAGTTACTTCTAAAATTACTTTTGGGCTAGATATTTTGCTTTCAAATTACCGGGAGCCTAAAAATAATAATGGGAAATTCGTTTAAACGGGAGCTTGCTGATATTTTTTGGGGCAATAGGTTTTTTCGAGCCAATCTTTGCCTTGCCAAATGCTAATGAAGAAATATTTAGGATGTTTTTTTGATTGCCAATAACCATATTTCAATGAAAGCTGTTTCAGAGCGTCCTTTTTTCGTTTTTTTTGTTGCTCCAAAACCCATAGGGCTGCTGCCTCGCCGGTGCGTTCAACACCGCCATAGCAATGAATGAGAATTGGTTTTGGAGCAGTCTTGTAAAGATGCAAAAGCTGTAGCAGGTGCTCTTTGCTGGGAAGGCGTCGTGCGGTCATGGGGATATTATAAAATTTGAGGCCGTATTGTTTGGTAAGCGCGTCTTCTTTTTGCCACCAATCTTTATCAGCATTATTGCCCCGTAAATTAATGATTGTTTTGATATCAAATCGCTGAACATACCGTTCTAAATATTTTGGTGATAGTTGTCCTGAACGATACAAGATACCGCGTTCGACTGAATGAAAATTATCTAAAAATTTTCTGATACAGCTGATACTGTTTTTTTTAGGAGAGGGTTGTTTTTGTTTGCCTGCTTCAAGAAATGCAGGTGAGAACGTAAAAATAAAGATAATAAAAATAATACAAACATACATACATACACCCCATACAACAGATATCTGTTGTAATGGTAGCATATGCTTTTTTCAGAAAACAAGTTTCAGAAAACAAGAATCAGCGCTTAGCCCAAAAACTTTTTGAAAAAACCTGAGATCCCGCCGTCCGATTTTTGGCTGAGATCGCCAAGTTTTTCAGCATAATCAAGCAACGATTTTTTTGTTTCGTCGTTCAATTTTGTTGGGATATCGCATTGCGTAATGATGGTGAAATCACCACGTCCATGGCCTCGAAGCTTTGCAAAGCCTTTGCCTTCTATTTTAATTTCTTTGCCAACCGGGCAGCCCTTTGGAATCTTGATGGTTTCTTTTTTCTCATCTATGTTTTCGATTTCAATTTGGCATCCCAGTACCAACTGAGGGTAGGTGAGGTTGAGGTGGGTAACAAGATCATTGTTGGTGCGGAAGAATTTTTTATCGGGCTTAACGTCAAGAACCAAATACAAATCGCCTGCTTCTCCGCCAAATGAACCAGCGTCGCCTTTGCCGGTAACGCGCAGTTCTGCTTGATCAAAAACACCGGCAGGGATCGTTATGGTTAATTTTTCATGTTTTTGTATGCGTGACTGTCCGCGACATTCAGAACAGGGGGATGGGATTTTAAAGCCTTGGCCGTGACAGGTCCCGCAGGTTTGGCTGTAGGTAAAGATGCCTTGGCGATATAAAAGTTGGCCACTGCCACTGCATTGTGTACAGGTAACCGGTTTGGTGCCTTCTTTGCAGCCAGACCCTTTGCAGAGCTGACAACTTTCAAAGTGATAAATTTTAATTTCTTTTTTGCAGCCAAGATACGATTCTTTAAAACTTATTTCAATATGTTGAGAAAGATCATGACCACGTTGCGGGGTTGGCCCTGATGTTGATCGACGGCGTGGCCCTTGTTGACCGAAGAGGTTTTCAAAAATGTCGCCAAAATTTTCGAAAATATCATTAACGTTTTCGTAATGATGTCCACCAGATTGTTGAAAACTTTCATGACCAAATTGATCATACCGTTTGCGCTTTTCAGCATCCGAGAGCACATCATATGCTTCAGCTGCTTCTTTGAATTTGTCCTCAGCCTCTTTATTGCCGGGATTGCGGTCGGGATGATATTGCATAGCGAGTTTACGATATGCTTTTTTGATTTCGTCTTGGGATGAGCTTTTCTGCACCCCGAGGATTTGATAAAAATCTTTTTTGGCCATGTTTTAATCTTTAATTTTTTATTAAAAAAAACGGGAAAAATCGTACAAAACTTTAGTCTGATAGACTCAACTTGAGAGTGAGATTATAACGGCAAAAACGGGGAAGTTCAAGTAGCCGGCTTACTCCTCCTACGCCCTACGTGGCTATGGAGGACAGGCCGAAGAGCAAGTTAGCGTAGGATGGCCTGCCATTCGTAGTTTGCCGAGCCGGAAGGCCCGGATAAACGTAGAATGGTGCCGAAGAGGGGACTTGAACCCCTACCCCTTTTACGGGACTAGAACCTGAATCTAGCGTGTCTGCCAATTTCACCACCTCGGCGGTAATACTTAAGAATTGGTAAATAGCTTACCAGGAAATTGGTTTGAGGCAAGGGAAAGACAGTTTATTAGAAGTTGGATTGTGGGCACGAAAAAAGCCCCTGATTTTTTATCTCAGGGGCTTTAAGATTATTACTGGTTAAGGGTTTTGATGATTAATCATGCGTGTGATTTGTTGTTGTTTCTTGATGCTAAAGCACTCAAAGGGTTTTTGTTTCCTACGGTAACAACGTTGGTGGCCGAGCTCTTTGGGCTGTTCACATGGCGGTTGTGGACATGTATTAGGGTTATTTTCAAAGGTACATTCTTTTGTGCCAATCGCTGTTTCTTCCTTACAGATAACTTCAGCATTTTGACACAATTTATCAGCATCGCAAATTCTTACGTTTGCGGAACATTTTTCATCAGATGGAAATGCTTCAAGAATTCGGTTAAAAAGTTCACGACGATTTACGTGATGTTGAATTGGCCAATCGTTTTTGAATGATTCGCATGATAAATCGATGCTGAGGGATAGTTGCGGTTCAAATTCAGGAGCTACTAATAAGCCTACACCAGCTAGGAGCATTATAACACCAATCATGCGTACTCCTCTGGGATTAATATTATCACGGCGGTGCATAGCAGAAAGAGTATCAACGTTCACTGTTGACGTGATTAATAGTGCCGCAGCAATACTATGTAATAAAAAACGTTTCATAAGAAACCTCCATAAAATAAAGAATAAATAGGCTAATTTCTTAAGAATATCACGTAGTGATATTAATTCAAATATTAAATAAAAATTGGCAAAAAGTCATCAAAAATGGGTGATTTTCAAAGAAAACCGCTTTATTAAAAGCTTTTTTCCTGCAATAAATTCTTTATCGATTTCTTATATTTCTCACAACTTGCCTTTGAATGAAGCACATCACCCTGACGAGCGGGCAAAAAGCTGATATCGGTCGGCTTTGTTTTTAAATCTTTTTCCAATTGGGTAATCAGTTCAAATAACGTAATACTTTTACCTGAACCGACATTAAAAACTTCGCCTTTAAGATTTTGCAACATTGCTATGTTGATGTTTGCATCAACAACCTCTTTAACAGGGACAAAGTCGCGTGTTTGGGTACCATCACCAAAAATGGTTAATGGTTGTTTATTTAAAAGATAATTGGTGAATTTAGCAACAACAGCAGCATACGCGCCGTGCTGATTTTGGCGTTCGCCATACACATTGAAATAGCGGAGGCAGGCTGTATTGATGCCATAATCTTCAGCATATTTTTTACACAACTCTTCGCTTAAAATCTTGCTTTGCGCGTAAGGCGATTTTGGCATAGGGACGTCATCTTCTTTGCAAACATCGTTACGATCGCCATACACAGCTGACGATGAAGAAAAGATTAATGTTTTTATGTTATTTTTATAACAGCCTTCAAGTAAGTTTTTGGTTCCTTCAACATTGGTTGCGTTGCACAGATCAGGGTTTTTTATTGATTCAGGAACTGAAATAAATGAAGCAAGATGAAAGACCACGTCTTGATTGACGGTCGCTTTGTAACAGCTGAATGATGCTCGGATGTCTGTATACAAAACATTAATGAAGGGTAAAACTTTTTGCAGATTGCTCAACTTGCCTGCTGAAAAATTATCAAGAATGGTGACCTTGGCACCCAGCTCGACAAGCTTTTCTGCAAGATGTGAACCAATAAACCCCGCACCTCCGGTGACTAACACCCTTTTGTTGTTATAAAATTTTTTATAGTTCTCCATTACTACCTTCCTTCTTCCTTTTTTTTATTGCTGACGATCAAAGCGTATTTTGTTTTAGGCCCGATGATGATTTTTTCATAGCGATATCAGTTTGAGCAACGGCTTTCTGATGATTTTTGAGAATCTCATCTGCAGCTTTTTTTCCATCAAAAATTGCATCTTGCATACTCGAATATTTCCACTCTCCAAATCTGCCAATCGATAAAATTGCATGCTCTTGCAGCGTTGCTAAAAGTTTATCGATATTTTTTTCTCTCCATTGATCATAAATAACATACGCATGTTTTAGATGGTTGATGTGTTGAATGACAATATCTTCATGATTCAGTTTTAAATGGGTTAAGGCACTGTTAATCGATTGTTTAAGTAAATCGTGAACTTGTAATTCTTTGGTTGTTTTTGGAAGATATGATGTTTCCCCATAAATGGCGCTGTGCCCTGGTTTTACCGACGACGGCGAAAGATTATGCCAAAAACCCATACGATAAAAAGGGAACTGTTGCTCGGGATAATAGATCCAATGTTTGTCTGAAAGGGCATCTTGTGCAAAACCAAGGTTGAAATTCAGGACCGCATTACACAATAATTTCTTTGATGCTTGGGTGACCGAAAGATGTGATGGTTCTATGGTTTGCTTTAATAAAACATCAAGAGGCATGGTGGTAATCAATGTTTTGAACTGTTCTTGGTGGCCATTTTCAAAATAAACGGTTTTGGTGTTAAGATCGATCGCGGTTGTTGCATGTTTGCTGATAATGGGATTGCGCAAGCTCGAAGCTATTTTTTTGATGATAAATTCAATACCGCCGGATTTTGGATAATAAAATGAACTGTTATAGCCAACGCCACTTTCAGGTTTTTTTTCAAAAGCACCTTTTAAAATGGCATTCATGCTTGTTTGGGGCACAAATCGACCGGTCCAGGAAGGGTGAACTTTGGTAAGATCATAGGCGAGTATTTTGCCGTTGTAGGGAAAGAAAAAATGCTTACCCATACCGGCACCAAAATATTTCAAAACCCAATCTACAAAAGTTTTTGGCTCTTTCGGGGTTGTTTTGCGATTACCATATCCTTCGATACATTCAATAATAACATCGGTTGGAAGCCCGAATAAATTCATTTGAAATGGGTAATCGGTCAGCGTGTGGTGTGAATAAATGGCTGCTTTGCGTTCGATAAGATTAAAATTGGTTAGATCTGCAATAGTATCTAAGAAAGATTTAAAATACGCATCGTTGATGTGGAGAAGGTGGCCCGTGTGATCGAAGGTGAATCCATCAACTTCAATTGATTGTAATAGGCCGCCTGGTCGGTCATTCTTTTCAAAAATTTTGTAATCGAAAAAATTATTTTGCTCTAGATGATATGCTGCAGAAAGGCCGGTGAGACCCGCCCCAATGATGATTACCTCTGCCACGAAATCTCCTTTTTAACCAATATCGCGTCATTGTTTTTCTTAATAATACCAGTGTTCTAGGTTAACGCAATATGGGTAATGATCTCAAGGCAGCCGAGTAATTTTAAGAGAATTATTTTTTGGGATAGTAAACGTTCCCTTTTTAATTTTTGGCTCGAGTGTTTCAGCAAAACTGAGCACAAGATAATATTTATTTGTAGCAACAATTTTTTCATTAAGATTAAAAGTGAGTTGTTGTTTTTTTTGATCCCACATGCCATCACAAACAAGATTTTGTTCGATGGGGATCAACTGCAGATCTTTTTCTCGTTTTTGATACAACGATGCAAAAATAGTATCAATTTTTTCTCCACGCCATTGCAGATTGAGTTGGCGAAGGTTTAATGCCTTCTTGCTTTTGAGGGTGAGTGACCACATCCACGCCCATTTTTCTTGAAGATACGGGTTAGTCGCTTTGAGCTGAAATTCGCGCCAGGTGTTGGTAATGCTGAGAGAACAAAGCTGATCGAACGCAAATGATGGTTCAGGCAATGTTTTTTCGGTTGAGAGCATGATTTTTCGGTTCAATGATAAAACGACGATACAAGCAACAAAGAAGATGACGCGACGAAAGTTCATGTTCTTCTCCCCTGTGAAAATTTTTCATTTTTCTATCTGGCTATTTTTATTCTACCGTGCCGAAGTCTGCAAAGAAAAGAAAAAACATTTTTGTTTTCACGATGGCCATTGTGTACCTTGATTTAAAATTTACAGACCAATTTTATGAGCGTAAACTTTTATGTGAAGATTTACCGTATAGGTCTTGGTATTAAAATATTTTGGTATAGGAGGAATCGATGAAAATTGTAACGTTTTCATCACGATATCATCAGTTTTTTTGTGGCCGGTTGATTTTAATAGCTCAGACGTTACAACTTTGCCTTGTTCATCAAGCGTAAAGGAGACGTAGACGTTACCTTCCTGAATGTCATGGGCATATTTTTCAAAATTTTGCTTCCACGAAGCTTGCAATGCCCAGATGATTTTCGATTTATAGATGATGTGGCCTATTTCTTCAGGGCCTGATTGTATGTTGGGGTCGCCATCTTGATTGACAAGATCATTTCCGCTACCTATGTTATCGATAAATCCTTTGGTAAGGGCAATGATGTTGCGCTTTGGTTTGTCTTCGGTATGGCTGGCAGCGCCATGAACCAATGTTGTTGCTGGTTGTTCTTGTTGTGCAGGTGGGCTTACTTTGAGCTTGCCTTCCTGCATCATTTTGACCATATGGTCATATTTTTGTTGTTCTTCTTCAATGGCTTTGATGCGTTGTTCAAGTTCTTCAGGCTCTTTTTTTGCTTCGATAATGGTAGGTTTTTCGTCGACTCGGGGCGTGATTTTAGCTTCGAGCTGTTTTTTTTCAGGTATCGCTTTTTCGATTTCTTTTTCGATTTCGATTTCTTTTTGTTGGATAGGGCTTTTTTGCTGCTCAGCCGGTGATTGGGCGAGTTGCTCTTTTATTTCGGTTGCCAATGGCTGTGAAACTTCTTCCAATGGTGGTTCGGTGTTTGTTGGAATCTGAGTTTCTTTATTGGGAGGAGCGTCTTGGAAGTAGACCCACCCAAATGAAGAGTTTCCTGCTCTCAGTTGTGCTTGTCGCTTATTTTCCTGCTGCCGATAAGCTTCTATTTTTTTAGTTTCACGTTGGTGACGCTTTTCAGCTACCACCTTTTTTTCTTCAGGTGTCATATTTTTCATGAGCGATTGAATGAATGAGAGGGCGTTTTTTTGGAATCCATATTCAGAAATGAAGAAGAAATAAACCGCGTGAATAAACAAAGAAATGATGATGTAGATCGCTATTCTTTTCTTCTTGCGCGAGGGTTTAACAAAATCTTTTGATTCATGAGACATAACTCTTCCTTTCTTCTTTAATTCAGCTTACGTGGTTTGTGAAAAAAAGGTAATGAATCAAAGAATTATGCAAAAAAGTTAATCAGAGAATTTTTCGATCCAAAAGAGTTTTTGTTGTTTACAAAGCTGCCAGGCAGTTCCAAGTTGATGGCTTCCTCCATGCGGAGACATTAAAAAACGTAAAATTTCTTCGATATGTCCAGTGCTTGGAGAAAAAGAGACTTTTTCCTGAATAAGCCACCATACGATAACTCGTTTTTTGAGTACCAGATCGAATGCTCTGAATGCAGCAAGATTACCCAAAAATCGTTGATGGGTTTGATCGAACGTAAAAATATTTATGAAAATATCATGAACGAGATTTCCCAAAAAATCATTTTCTTCTCGGAGCGACTGGATCGTTGTTTCAAATTTTTTATCAAAGCGCTCATCGCAAGAATTAAGAGCTGGTAAAACATATTTGCGAATACGATTACGCAAATAATCGTCAGAAAGGTTGGTTGGGTCGTGTAAATAAGAAATATTTTGGTTATCTAGATGCTGGAGCATGTCTTGTTTATTGATATTCAACAGCGGTCGTACGTATAAACCATCGACCGGCTTCATACAAGTCAAACCATCGAGTGTTGTCCCGCGTATTAAACGCATGAAAAAGGTTTCTTGCTGATCTTGAAGATGATGGGCAAGCGCTATGAAATTGATTGCATGTTCTTGAGCAATGGTTTCAAAGAATGCGCGGCGCATCTTGCGCCCCAGTTCTTCTTGTGAGCCGTTAGGTTTATGTGAGAGCTCTAAATTTCTTGTTTGTTCAACGTAGATCTTAACTTCCAGGCGGTTACAGAGCTCCTGGCAAAAAATCGCATCTTCGTGCGAATTTGCTCGCCATTCGTGGTCAAGATGTGCGGCGCAGAGCTCGATGTTATTTTCATCAGCCAGAATTTTAAGAACATGTAATAAGAAAACAGAATCAGGCCCGCCTGATAACCCAAGCAAAACTTTTGGTTTTGAACCGGGAGTGCTTGGTTGATGCGACAGGGAGATGAGTTGTTGGGTTGATTGTTTGATGTGATTGAACATAATTTTTTCAGGTTGCGTTCGCACCCCTCCATTCAGGTATCGCTTCGCTCACCTTCCATCGGGGCGAACGGGATTAAAAAAACGTTATTGTATGGATGCATCTCCCAAAAAACCGTTCGTCCCGATCGAGGTGCTCGGCACCGAGTAGAGGGATACGAACGTTATGATGCGTCTACTTGCGATTCTTGCAGTAAAAATGTTTCGATAAAGGGCATGATGTCGCCATCAAGAACTTCATCTGGTGTTGGCGATTCAAAATCGGTTCGATGATCTTTTACCATTTTATATGGGTGTAAAACATACGATCTGATTTGAGAACCCCATTCAATCTTTTTCTTTTCAAGACCAGCTTTATGTGCCCGTTTTTCTGCTTCTTGTTTTTCTACCAGCTTTGCCATAAGCATTTTCATAGCAACTTGCTTGTTTTGTAATTGTGAGCGTTCGTTTTGACATTGCACAACAATGTTAGTTGGTAAATGAGTAATACGTACTGCAGAGTCAGTTTTATTAACGTGCTGACCACCAGCTCCACCTGCACGATAGGTATCGATACGTAAATCGTTTTCGTTGATCATGATTTTTGCATCTTCAACTTCAGGTGTGACCATGATTGCAGCAAACGATGTATGTCTCCGTTTATTAGAATCGAAAGGTGAAATGCGTACAAGACGATGAATGCCTGCTTCGGTTTTCAAGAACCCGTAAGCATTGCGCTTACGAACATAGAGCGTTGCTGATTTTATGCCAGCTTCCTCACCGCTTTGAAAGTCCAAAACATCAACTTTAAAATCTTCTCGTTCGCAAAAACGAAGAAACATGCGTAAGAGCATGCTCGCCCAATCCTGAGATTCTGTCCCGCCGGCACCAGAATTGATGGTAAGATAGCAGTTACTACCGTCTTCAGGTTTATTAAGTAACAGTTCAATTTTGACTTTATTGATCTTTTTGCACAGTGCATAGATATCGCTCTGAACTTTTTTGAGTTCGTCTTCGTTGTCATGAAAGAGCTCGATGATTTCTAGATTATCTTTATAGAGTTGCGTAACTGTTTTGTATTCCTCAACTAATGGTTTAAGTTTTCGGTGTTCAACTAAGATTTCATCACGCTTTTGATCTTGCCAAAAGTTTTCACCACCGACCTGTTTATCAAGCGCTTCAAACCGTTCAAGTAATTTTGAGTTCGTAACATAAGTTTGGATGGCTGCCAGGTTGGGTTCAGCGGCTTTTAATTGTTCGCGTAGTTCGTCGATTAACATGGTATTAAATCTTATGTAATGGTTTTTGATCAAATTTTTACATGAGGCTAAGCATAGCACATGCGTGAAGAATTAAAAATTGGGCTCAAAATATGACTTTATCGGGGTTCTTTACCCTGTGCTACCGGTAATACAATTTCGATAAATGCCTTAATTTTGAGTTGTATATCAGGTTTAAGGGGCGAATCATCAACAGCATTGGTATTTGCCCAAAACATTTTTGATTGATAGGTATTAATGAATTTTTTTCTGGCATCAAGGGACAGCCCTCCGGGTGATGTAAATGCAAGTTGGTTAAGTATTTCTTCTGTAATGAGCCACAGTATAAATCCGCGATCACCTTCTGGATCTTCTACGCCAATCCACCAAGATTCATCCATTTTACTTTTATAAAGCTTGATCTTTTTATCTTTAAAATAATGAGATTTGGTTGTTGTATGAAGAATATATCCCTTATAAACAAACTTATTCTGGATTACGAGGTCTGTATCTTGAACAGGACAGACAAGTGTTGCGATCGTTTTCTTTTTCTTTTTTTTATCTTTAATTTCTCCGCGATATTCTTTTTTTTCTTGATCAAACGTTACTTTAATCGAATAACCATCAGGTAATTCCCGTCTTACGAGCGCATCAAATCCCTTTGCCACGAGTTTTTTGAACACTTCTACGTTATGATTTTTGATAGCTCCCACGAGTGGATTGGCATAATATTGGGGGTTTGTATTTATATAAAATGCTTTCTCAAGAAATAAAGTAATGAGTTGATTGGCATGCTTGGTATCTTCATCTTTTGATGCAAGACTAAGGGGGGAATCGCCTGTATATTGATGATTCTCTGCAAACTTCATTGGTATATTACAATCAGCCTTATGTTGTATGAGTAATTTAATAATCTTAAGAAAAAGTTCACTGGAATCAGGGATATCACTATGCATTGTGAATGCTGTTCCTATCTTATGACTAGGACCACGCAATGAGTAGTAAAAAACAGCGAGATGTAGCGGAGTAGAGCCGCTATCGGTTATGCGTATATTTGGATTTGCATTTTTATCAAGCAGAAGTTTTACCATTTCTTCTCTATCTTTACAATAGCCTGCGATAGCTGCATGGAGGAGAGAATAACCTGGTTGAGGGTCGTAGAATGTAATAGTGCCTTTTGCGTTTACATCACCCCCCATATTAATGAATGATTGTACATCTTTGAGTTCAGCGGGAGAAGGAGGAGGGTAGCTTTGGTTCCAGCAAAATTTTAAAAAAAGCTGATCGGTGAGTTCTTGTCGTTCTTCAGCTGAGGGTCCTAAAGCTTTTTTTAGTTCAACAAGCTTTAGTTTTAATATTTGTAATGGCCGTATAATAGCATCGATATTTGAAGCAGAAATTTTTAATGCATAAGATGAAAAGAGAAACAAAAAGACAGGAAGTAATCTATAATTAATGTAGATCATATTTTTCCAAAGGGCGATTACTTGAATTCAAGCTATCGCCCTTTTTAATTCGATATTTTTGAAATTAACTAATTTGTTGCAGTATCATGGCATCTATCGATGCAACATATATTAATTTATATGAGGCAGGGGTTACTGACGCTGATCCAGAAACACTATACGTTTTGGTATCTGTTGGGACTTCAAAGCTATAATAAAATTGAGTTACATCACTGGGAAGCACAACTGAGATTGATCCTCCCGGATAGGTTAACGTGTAGTTTGTTGGATCGATGGGGATTTGTTGTAAATTTGATTTTCTTGCTAATACCATATTATTAATGGCTTGCTCGCTCGACGTTCCATTGGTAATTTTAAAGAATTTTGTTGCTTGAACGTTTGCAAAACAAGACATTAATCCTGCAAAGACAAATAACATCATGTGTTTTTTCATACACCTTCTCCTTGAATAAAATAAACACCAAAATATTTGAAGTACGAGATTCAATTGTTTATGATTTTCATGAAGGTATACTCAAAAAAAAATAATTAGAAAGACTTTAGAAACTTTGAAGGGAATTGCCTGAATTACAAGCAATTCCCTTAGTTTTTATTCTGAAATTAATGAGCATGAACTCATTAATGTGATTGAAGCTGCATAGCATCTATTGTTGAATTATAAATTAAAGTGTAGTAGGGGGATACAAACGGTTCTGTATTTGTTGAACTTGGTGTTCCAGTCCCAGAGACTGTATAGGTCTTGTTGTTTGCAGATACTTGAAAGCTATAAATAAATTGAGTGATACCACTCGCATTAGAAAGTTGAATTGAGAGTGAGCCTGGATAGGATAACGTATCGCTTGTTGGGCTAATTGAAATTGAAGTAACGCCATCCATTTTTGTTAATCTAATATTCGTGATGTTTGGGGATGGAGATCCATCTACATCAGAAGTCCCGTTCACAATATTAAAATATTTTGTTGCCTCGACGCTAGCAAAACATGACATTAATCCTGCAAAAATAAGTAATTTTAAATGCTTTTTCATAGGCACCCTCCTTTAATTAAATAAATAAACACGGTTATTTATTGCTTTTTTTCTTATTGAGCTCCTTGATTAGACCTCACCCCAACTTGTTGTAAATACATCGTGTCGTTTTT
>Ga0207111_10208_pt1 | contig 15271 bp, 6 predicted proteins | sample Alteio_BWMinHeat_71_FD_153577 | JGI IMG/M metagenome (GOLD analysis project Ga0207111, IMG submission 153577) | Enriched cells from forest soil in Barre Woods Harvard Forest LTER site, Petersham, Massachusetts, United States -... | ecosystem: Environmental > Terrestrial > Soil > Temperate forest >... | reverse complement strand
CTTCGGGAATGGAGGCCCTCACGGCGGCCGGCTTGGCCTTCTGGTGCACCTATGCCGCCACGGCTGAACGGCCTACATGGGCGAATTTTCTTACTGGCTGTTTTTTCGCCGGGCTGGCTCCGGTTCTGCGGCCGGAGATGATCTTTTTTACAGCGCTCGCTTCCCTGCTATTGCTGAGACAGTGGTTGCGGCTTCCGCAAGGCAAGCCAGGAGCCAAGTTATTCCTATTTCTGCTGGGAGCGTTGCTGGTGGTGACACCGCTGGCGCTCTGGTCGACATATGCGATTCACGCCTTCGGCCATGTGATTCCCAATACCAACGCGGCGAAACGCGCCAATCCGGGAGACTCGGTCGCCAAGCGGTTGCTCAGCGTCTACAGCTTGGGATATCCCCTGGTCATCGTTGAGCTTGCGGGCCTCGCGCTTTTTGCGGCGCTGCGGCCGGCAGCCACCCGCAAGGCGCTTAAGGATTCACCCCTACTGCAGATCCTGCCTCCGGGCGGGTGGTTATTCGTAATTTGGACGCTGATCACAACGGTCTTCTACATCAGCGATCACGCTTACGTGCAGACCCGCTATATCTTTGTAAACGCGCCGGGCCTACTCATTGCGGTGCTTGCCCTGAATTACCGGCGGCTTCCCTCCTGGGTTTACAGGGTTTCTCTTTCAGGCTCGCTCATCGCCGCCCTTGCAATAAGCGCGTTGACCGTATGGCCATTTGTCCGCAATAAGGGCATTGAGGATGAGGCGATTGCGCGAATGGCATCGTTTATTCGAACGCTGCCGTCGGATGCGCCTGTGGCGCTCTATTCGATTGGGGAAGTTGCTTTTGATTCGCATCATCCCGTAATTGATACGGGCGGCATTACGCGCCCCGGAGCGATACCGCATCTCGGTCGTCCCTTCATCGAAATGGTGATCTGGGCCGAATCCGAAGGAGCGAAATATTACTGGAGTCATGATCGGCCGGAACCCGGGTCGACGCTGGTGTATTCGGCCACAGTTCCGGAGTACGGCTGGTCGCTCACTCCTCGGCACTATTCGCAAAAGGGCGAGATCCGGTTGTGGAAATTACCAGATCATGCAACGCCTGAAGCAACATCCCTGCCATCAACGCACTGAGGATGATTGATAGCAGGGATGGCCGACGGGAAACCCTACAACATAGGCGATCCCGGCCCGTGGGCGATTCCTGTTCTCTGCGCCACACCGCAGGAAAAGCCCGTCTTTCTGCTTCCTTTTGCCATCGGCGGCGTCTAACAAGTAAGAAAACCAAAATAACTTGTCTGGCGTTCCTCTGATGAGTCACATCCCCTGTTTGAGGTTTTTTAAAGGGAGTGGTTCGTCAAGGAAGACGCGTCTTTATCCGGCGATCATCGAAACTCCCGGCTGTTGAAGAGTAGTTTCGCGCCGGATCGATCTTGCGGGCCATGGGCTGTTGAATTACCACCTAGAGGGTTTTTCAGGCACAGAAGCTATTACAACTAAAGCAATCGCAAGCTCCGCAACCATGAGCCCTGGCTTGGAAACCAGGGCCTTTTTTTGCCTAGTGGAGTGGCCGGGATCCACTTCCGGCAATCGCGATCGGGAACGCGAGCGATCATGTGGTTCAATGAAAAGGCGTTATTCCCTTTCAGAGGATTTCATGACATCGCGCGCCAGACTCTCGTCTCTTCTCGCCGTTTTGTTCGTTTTCGGAAACGGCTCATTGATCGCACAGACTGCGGATTCCGCGACCAGCGGAAGGGTCTCGCAAGATTCTGTTACGCAAGCATCAATAGATCACGATCTGCTCGAGGTCACGATTCCCCAGCTGGAAGAGCTTTATCGCAGCCATAAGTACACGGTTACGGAAGTCGTGCGGTGGTCTCTGGCGCGAGTTGCGAAATACAACGGCATCTATCGCGCCGTGCAGAATCTTGACGAAGCTGGAGCGCTTGCCACGGCTGCCCGTGAAGATGCGGAAGCCCAGGCCGGCGGCGACAGTTTTGTGCGCGGTCCCATGTGGGGCGTTCCGATCGTCACCAAGGCAAACACCTCCATCAAGGGCCTGGTGACCACCGATGGATGGAAAGGCTACATGATTCCAGGGCACGAGCTGGTTGCGCCGAAGGATGCGACGATCGTGGCCAAGCTGCGCGCGGCGGGAGCGGTGATTATTGGGCAAACGAATATGCCGGACTTTGCCGCCAGCGATACCAATCGCAGCTCTGCCTACGGACGCACTGGGAATGCATACGATGTGCGTTTCAGTCCCGGTGGTTCTTCAGGGGGCACCGTGACTGCTGTCACTTCGAACTATGCGTTGCTGGGTAATGGCACAGACACGGGCAATTCGATACGGATGCCAGCGGCCACCAGTTCGGTTGTCGGGGTCTTTCCCACGCGCGGCCTGGTGAGCATTGCCGGCATTGCGCCACTCGATTGGCTGCTCGACAACACTGGGCCAATTGCCCGGGATGTGACCGATGCCGCCATTGCGCTGGGTGTCATGGCGGGTGAGGATCCTATGGATCCGCGCACGGTTGGCTCGGCCGCGAAGGCTCAGCCTGGCCCATATATCCAATACCTGAAGGCCGACGCGCTCAAGGGCAAACGTTTCGGCGTGCCCGCATTCGTTATGGACGGAACGGGGATTCCCTTCCAGGGCATTCCTGCGAACTACTCTGCGAGTCAGGCAGCGGCTTATAGGGCCGCTTCCCGTATTCCTCTCCGACCCGAAACGCGAGCCGCTTTCATGAAGGCAATCGAAGGTCTGCGCGCGGCGGGCGCGGCGGTGGTTTTTGACGACTCCATCCTGCCTGACAACTTCGCGGAAACCGCGTCGCATGTCTGCACGCTTCCCTATATCCGCGAGGGAACCGAAAAATTTCTCGCCTCGTACGGGCCGCCTCAATACCACTCGGCCGAGGAGTACGAGAAAGTTGTCGGGGCTCGACTGCCGGAAACGATTATCGGCGGAATGGAGAACTCCGCTCGATCGAACGGGCCGTCCGTAGCTCAAGCGATTCTTGAGAGTGATCCGAAAGCGGAAACCGACTACTTTGTCCCACGAAGGAAAACGCTCGAAGCATACGACGAAGCGCTCGATCGGCTGCACCTGGACGGGCTTGTATATCCGGCGACTCAGATGCCTCCTCCGGATGAGACCATGCCGCAGGATGGCCGCTTGAGCGAAGGTCCGCACAGCGATACCAGCTGGGTCAACATGATCGGTGTTCCGGCGGTGGTCGTGCCGGGCGGTTTCTATCCGGATGGTCTTCCCTTTGGCCTGGAGTTGTCAGCGAGGCCGTGGAGAGATGGCGATTTACTTGGCTGGGCATACGCCTATGAGCAGGCCACAAAGCACCGCAGGCCGCCAGTGCTGGTTGAAAAAGGGCTGTTGCCGGGCGCGAGATAGAGTGCCCATGCTCTCGAAATTAATGACAATTTCTGTCATCTGCGAGCAGTATTGAACAAGCCGCCTGGTATATGTGGCAGGTACTATCTGCCATCGCAACCATGAAGGGACTCACGAGCATCTGCCGATCTGCAGCTTCCGCGTTGCTGCTTGCTATTGCGTTGTGCTCATTGGCACACGCGAAAAGGACGCAACCGCTCTGCCCTCTCCCTGAAGATGCGATTGCCTCACAGACAGTCAGGAATACCGAGTTGCTGAGTAACAGCGAAACTCGGGACATGCCCCGTTCGGCGGTGCGTTCTTCAGCAGGAGGTCATTCTCTTCCGGCATCGCGGCCACTGATTGTCATCGGCTTCATGGGTGGCCACGTGAGTGCGAACAATTTTGTTCATAGAGAAGCGCTTCTGGCTAAGGATCTGCAACAGCGCTATCCGCAGGCCCTGCATGCTTCGGTCTTTGCAAATCATGAGGGACGCACGGCGCTCGAAACAGTGCTCGAGCTTCTGGATAAGAACAAGGATGGCGGTCTGAGCGCCGGGGAAAAAGATACAGCGCGCATTGTCATCTTCGGGCATAGCTGGGGAGCATCGGAGACGGTCACACTTGCAAGGCGGCTCAACAAGCTCAGCATCCCGGTACTGCTGACGATTCAGGTTGACAGCGTGCGAAAGGCAAATGAGAACGACGAGATCATCCCGCCCAACGTGCGGGAGGCAGTCAACTTCTACCAGTCGGAAGGACTACTGCATGGCCGCCCGCTTATCGAGGCAAAGGACCCGAGACAGACGACCATCCTGGGAAACTTCGAGTCAACCTACCAGGGAAATCCCGTATCGTGCGCGGGATATCCCTGGTATGCGAGGGCTTTCATGAGGCAGCACATTGAGATCGAGAACGATCCGCTTGTTTGGAACAAAGTAGAATCCCTCATCGTGAACGAAGTTCCCTAAAACACATCGAAACGATAAGCAACTGGAACGGTTACAAAGGCCGTGTTCGGACTCGACCTACATTAGTTCCTACAGCCCTGACTGCATGGCGTGAGTGGCGTCGCTTCGGAAGTGAATGTGGATGCCGGCAGACCGGCTGCATTAAAAAGCGTCGCTTCCGGCGCGTTCGCCCAGGCATAGCGTACGAATCGAGGATGCGAGACGAGAGGACTACTGACGAATACCGTTTCGCCCTCAATCCTCGCTGTCGCGGCCACGAAACGATGATCGTCGCCAGCAATTTCAAAACAGGGAAGGCTCCACTCCTTTGAAGTCAGTTTTCCCGCAGTGTGATCGAACCAGACTCGCATCCCAGCGCCTTCGACTGTTGCTTCGCGGAAGAGCGGACCTGAATATTCGATGTTCTCACCATATGCAAGCGACCGCGCAGCCAGTGCCAGACGAGCCGCGACCGTCTGCTTGTCTGAGGGATGAACGTTGTCGGGATCGCCGACATCGAGACTGACGGCCATTGCTGTGTTGCGGAGATCAAGCGTGCGACGCTGCGCGTCGCGGACGATGCCCCACGTCTCTCTCTCATCCGACTTAAAACTCGAGATCTGTACAAATAAAAATGGAAAATTGCCCTGTTGCCACTCGCGCCGCCAGTCGGAGATGAGGGTTGAAAACACATTCTCGTACATATTGGCACGGCCGTTGTTACTGTTTGTTTCACCCTGATACCAGATAACACCCTTGATCGTGAAGGGTGTGGCAGGAGCGACCATTCCGTTGAAGAGAGCGGCGGGAGCCCAGGAATCAAGATTGGGATGCCATTCATGGTGAGGCTTGGGAGCATTTGCGTTTTTAGCAGCCAGATCTTCCCGTTGTTCTTTTTGGTGGAGGGCCGGCATGTCCTGTTGGGTATCCGCGAGTTTTGCCCAGAAAGAGAAAACAGGCATCAGCGATGCATTTGCTGAGATTCCATCCATGCTCACCCAGGCCTCGGCGGGTGTTCCGCCCCAGGTGGAGTCGATCAGGCCGATGGGCACATGTTCACGCTCTTGGATGTCACGCCCGAAGAGATAAGCGACGGCCGAAAAGCTGGCGGCGGTTTCAGGGGTGCATTGTGTCCATGTTGCCGGCTGATCCTGAAGCGGATAATTGGATGCCTTTTGGTCTATGTGGAGGAGGCGAATCTCAGGATGATTGGCATTCGCGATCTCTTGCGCGGCGTTCTTGAGAACGGCGGAGTTCGGGAAGCCGTTGAGCGGCATCTCCATGTTGGATTGGCCGGAGGCAAACCATACGTCTCCGATGAGGATGTCGGAAATTGTGATGCTGTTGGTGCCGGCGACCTGCAAATCATACGGGCCTCCGGCATGCTCGGGCGCCAGATAAACTTCCCAATGACCGAGGGGATCCGCTACGGCGGAGCGATGCTGACCGTGCAGCGTGACCGAGACGCTCTCGCCGGGATCGGCCCATCCCCAGATGTGGATGGGCGCCTCGCGTTGCAGCGCCGCATGATCGCTGAGTAATTTCGGCAGACGAACTTCCGCGCGCAAGGTCGCGGAAGCGGCGCTCAGCATGAGGAGCGCAGCATTCAGGAGAGTGAGCTTGGGCATTCCACCTCATCGGATGTCTAAAGATTCGGAAAGAGATTGTTCTCCGGTTGCAGACGCGTGCGGAGAACAAAAGTCTCTTGAAAGAAAAGATACTATTTTGCGGGGCTGAGGACGTCCTCAGCGGTGAGAAAAACCGCCGAATACAGGCAGTTTCAAGAGCGACAGAGATAGATCGCTCGCCGCAGCGCAGAAAGCCGGGGACGGCGACTAGCTATTCCGAGCGAAACGCGTTGACGGGGTCGTCGCTTGCAAGAGTGGATACCAGCGCCCTCGACGAACCATTGCGGGAGGCTGAACAAGGCACCGACGGCGGCAGCCCAAATCAGACAGCATGGTCGGCCCGGGCGGCATTGCCCGTGTCTTTCCTTCAAACCCCACTCGTGCTCTGCCGTTTATCGACAATAGCCTTCTGGAGCATGGTTTGAATTTCGATGTAATTAGCTTTCTGATCTGGATTAGCCTCTTTTTCTATTTTGCGTTCAACTGTTGCAAGAGGGGCTTTGTCGAGAATGCCGAGTTCTGGATCTGCACCGGCGTCAAGTAATAAACGCACAGCTTCTTTGTTGCCCATCGAACTAGCACCATTGAGTGGGGTTCCGTGCACGCTAAGTCGATTTGGGTCGGCTCCGGCCTTCAAAAGCATCGGCAATACGTCCGAATGGGATGAAGGAGACGCCCTCAGAGCGAATTCTAAATAGCTTTCGCCTTCGCCCTCGGGATCAGGAACTGCACCAGCTTTCAGCAAAATGCTTATTTTTTCTAAGGCCTCTTTGTTCGCACTTCCCGGCGGATTTCCACCTATCTGCAGGAGAGCCGCATGCAAAGCGGAGCCCTGTCGAGTAGTGGCGTTAACATTTAGTTTTCCCGCATCAACGACTGCCTTCAATTCCTCCGGCGTGCACGCCCCGACGAAACCGTGGAGTTGGAAAAGCGACTTTTGATCCTCTTGGCCTGCCAGATGGGCAATATCATATTTCTTCAGAGCATTATGAGCTGCCCGGTCGAGATTTCTGCGGTGTGAGGTAACCGCAGCAAAAGCGCGACCGGTCATCGACAGATTGTGAACGTCTTTAGTGTCATCTAAGTGATCAACAATCCGTTGTCCTATCTCCAACGGAAGGTCCATTAGTGGCGATCGGTCTTCCTGCTCGAGACCGCCAATTCCACCTTCTTCAGTGGAGTGAGCCTGATTCGACTCCGCAGGAGGTGGCCCGCCTGGTTTGTCCAGTTCATCTGGAATAGAGCTTGATCCGTAGTCGTGTGAAGAATCATCAATGGTGTTAGTGGACACGCTTCCCTCTGTTCGGGATAACAACTGAAATAGAGTTATATTCCCAACTCGTTGCGAAGTTTGATAGAGGGGTTATTCGGAAAGCGCGATGCATTTCCTCAACGGTGCGAAATGACGGATGGTGCGCTGCGTTGTATAAGCCGAAGACGAAAGGCACCAGCTATTCGGAGCGCAGCGCGTTGACGGGGTCGACCGTGGCAGCGCGTCGCGAGGGCAGATAGCAGGCGAGATACGCGGTCGCGACTACTCCGGCGGTGATGGTGATGTAGGTGATCGGATCGGCCGGGCTCACGTTGAAGAGCAGCGACGACATCAGCCGCATGGCTGCGAAGGCGACGACCAGACCGCAGACTACTCCGATGCCTGTCAGCCATAAGCCCTGGCGGACAAACATCGCCGTCAGCGCATTTCGCTGCGCACCCAGCGCCATGCGAATGCCGATCTCGCGGGTGCGCTGCGACACGGAATAGGAAATGACTCCGTAGATTCCGACAATTCCGAGCAGCAGAGCCATGCCTCCGGCTACACAGAGCATCACGAGCGTAAAGGAAGTCCGCGCCATTGATTTTGTATAAAGCTCGCCCAGCGTTGCCACATTCGCCAGCGGTACGTCGGGATTCACCGACCACACCTGTTGCTGGATTTCCTTCACGAATGCCTGTGAACCTGCGCGCCGGCTGCGAATGATGAAACCAATACCGCGATGCAACGACTGTTTCTCGCCCTCGAAGTTGGCCAGCATCACCGGCCAATACACCGTGGAGGGCGCAGGATGGTCTACGCCGTCGTCGTGAACATCCTGGGCAACTCCAACAATCTCTCGCCAGTCGTCGATGGAGGCCACGCGAATTCTCTTACCCAGAGCGCCATTCGCGTCATGCCAATACTCGCGGGCAAAGTTCTCCGAGATGATTGCGACCGGCCGCTTCTGATAGGTGTCAGTCCAGGTAATATCGCGACCGGCAATCAGCCGGGTTCCCAGAGTTGCGAAGGATCCGGGGGATACGAATTTGAAGCGACGTATGGGCGGAAGCTCTCCTTCGCCGTAGACGTGATCCTGCGCAAAGAGCACATCGTTGGAACTGTTCCCATCCATGGGGATGGCGGTTGAGAAGGCCACGGACGAAACACCGGGAATGGCGGCCAGCTTATCCAGGATGTCCTGCTGCATGCGGACCACCCGTTCGGCCTGTTCATTCGGTATTTGGGTCTCAGGAATGTAGAAACGAAAGCTCTGCACACTTTCCGGCGAGTTGAAGCCGGGAGAGACGTGCGTCAATGCGCGGAAGGTGCGGATCATGAGCCCTGAGCAGATGAGCAGAACCAGGGCCAGCGCCACCTGAATCACCACCAGGGCTTTCCGAGCACGATGGCGTTCACGGCTCTGGCTCAAGGCGCGGCCTCCTTCACGAAGACCGCTGGTCGCATTTGCACCTGCGTACTTGAAGACCGGGAGGGCACCGATGAGAAGGCTGGTAAAGAGCGCGAGCAAGAGCGTGAAAAGCAGCACAGGGAGATCAATCCCGATCTCATGGATGCGCGGGAGGCCGGTGGGCGCCATCGCGACGAGAAGACGCAGCGCGCCGTAAGCAAGCGCCAGACCGATCAGGCTGCCTGCAACTCCAAGGACGACGCTCTCGAAAAGGAGTTCACCGGCGATCCGGCGCCAGCCTGCGCCCAAAGCGGAGCGAATCGCGAGCTCCTGACGGCGGCCTTCGACGCGGACCAGCAGCAGGTTGGCCACGTTCGCACAGGCGACGAGAAGAACCATCACGATCGAACCCATCAGTACCCACAGCACATTGCCGATATCACCGATCACATCCTGTTTCAACGGCCGGAGATTCGGCATGATTCGCGCCTTTTCAAAGAGGCTGGCACTGAAGCCCTCAGGCGCAGGGAAACTGCGCAACACTACGGGAAGCAGCCGCGCCATGTCTGCGCTGGCCTGCTCCTGGGTGACTCCAGGCTTCAAACGGGCAAGGGCAACCTGGCTGAAGTTGCCAAGCTTGATTTTGCCGCGATCCCATTGAAAGGGGATGATCAGCGCGGCATCCTGTTGATCAAGGAAATGAAATCCGCGAGGCAGAACTCCGATGATCTCGCGCGGCTTTCCATCTACGGTGATGGAACGTCCGATGACGGACGATGCGCCGCCAAATTTGCGCTGCCAGTATCCGTAGGAAAGCAGCACGGTTTGCGGAGCACCGGCGGAATCGTCCTTGCGCGTAAAGAGCCTTCCCAGCGCCGGAGTTACACCCAGGATCGGCAACGTGCCGTCGGTTACGTCAAGCCCGGCTACGTGTTCCGGCTCTCCGGCTCCGGTCACATTCAGCTCATCGCTGCTGTAGACGCCGATGTCCTGGAGGGTGGTGTTCTGCTCGCGATCGATAAAGTAAATCGACGGCGACATATTCAGGTCCTTGATGCCGATTCCAGGCGCCGTATGCCACACGCCGATCAACTGCTCGGGATGGTTGTACGGCAGCGGCTTCAGGAGAACGCCTTCGACCACACTGAAAATGACTGTGTTCGCGCCCACTCCGATGGCAAGTGTGATCAGGGTGATCGCGGTAAAAAGACGCGCCCGGGTGAGCCTGCGCGCAACCTGCCTGAGCTGATCGTTGAAGATTGCCATTTGCCTAGCCTCCGGGCATAGGTAGTGCGAACGCACCTGGGTTAGCGGCATCCATCCTGCACGATGACGTGGCCGTAGAGGTTGCTACGCAATCAAGTCGAGGCTGGTTCCGGCAATCTCTCCAATACTTTCGGCACTGGCCGCTCCGAGTTTTGTCAGATGAGCGAGTACCTGTGTACATTTGGGTCTGATTTCTGAACGAGGCATTCGCCGGTTTCTACAAATCCGCCTGGACGATATCTTATGAATAAGAGAGTTTTTCTGAAGCTCTGTGCTTTTCTGATGGCAAAACCTGTGATCTCGCCCCTGATGGCCTGGGCGTCAGGCAACAAGCTGACAAACTGGGCAGGCAATATTGAATACAGCACCGACAACCTCTACCCTGCCGGCTCCCTTGAACAGGCGCGGAGCTTTGTCAAAACTCACGACAAGTTGAAAGTGCTGGGCACGCGCCACTGCTTCAATACCATTGCCGATAGTAAGCACGACTTTCTGTCGTTCAAGTCAATGGATGAGGTAGTGGCGCTCGATGCAGCCGCGCACACGGTCACCGTTGATGCGGGAATTACCTATGGCAAGCTCGCTCCTTACCTTCACGACAAGGGCTTTGCGCTGCACAATCTCGCGTCACTGCCCCACATTTCCGTTGCGGGAGCATGCAGCACTGCGACCCATGGCTCGGGTGAGAAAAACGGCAACCTTTCGACTGCAGTGTCTGGGTTACAGCTGGTGGATGCCGAGGGAAATGTTATTGAGCTCTCTCGAAAGAAGGACGGCGAGACGTTCAACGGCGCGGTCGTCGGACTTGGCGCGCTGGGAGTGCTCACGAAGATTACGCTCGATCTTCAACCGACATTCATGGTGAAGCAGTACGTCTATCAAAACCTTCCCTTCTCTGCGCTGAAAGACCACTTCGACGCGGTCGAGGCCAGCGCCTACAGCGTCAGCCTCTTCACTGATTGGCGCAATAAGCAGTTCAGCGAAGTCTGGCTGAAGTGTCGCGTCGATCAGGAGCCGGCCTTTCACGCAGCTCCCGAATTCTTTGGAGCAACGCTGGCGACGAAGAATCTGCACCCGATCGCGGATCTTTCTGCAGAGAATTGCACGGAGCAAATGGGCGTGCCCGGTCCATGGTTTGAGCGGCTGCCGCACTTCAAGATGGGCTTTACGCCCAGCGCGGGAAAAGAACTGCAAACGGAATACTTTGTGCCTCGTAAGAATGGCGTCGACGCTATTTTGGCCGTCGAGCGCCTGGGGGAACGCATTGCTCCTCATCTTCTGATTTCAGAGATTCGAACGATTGCCGCCGATGATTTATGGATGAGCCCTTGCTACCAGCAAGAAAGCGTGACCATCCACTTTACCTGGAAGCCAGACTGGCCCGCGGTGAAGCAACTGCTGCCGGCGATTGAACAGGCATTAGCACCATTCAACGCGCGACCGCATTGGGGAAAACTATTCACGATGCCTCCGGCGGAAGTGAGATCGCGCTACGCGAAGCTGTCCGACTTTATTCAGCTGAGCAAGAAGTATGATCCGCAGGGTAAATTCCGGAATGATTTTTTGCAGACGAATGTGTTCGGCAGCTAACCAACTTCCCTCGCGAGATCATTTCGTCGAGGAATTATGACGAAATTGACATCTCAAAGTTCGTAGCGTACTAATCTGGTTAAGAAAGATCTTGGGTGCCCGCGAGGGCATAACAGGGAAGCCGGTGAGAGTCCGGCATGGTCCCGCCACTGTGATCAGGAAAATGACTTTCCAATAGCCACTCGAATTAGCTCGGGGAAGGCGGAAAAGTCAGGAGCTTGGCAACTTCAAGCTCGCCTGTAAGTCAGGAGACCTACCCAGGATGAATTGTGATTCTTTTCCGCGTGGAAACGGGAAGCGATCGCTCATGAATCCGTGAGCTTTTGTGCCTCGTACTCCCTTTGTGAGGCGCACTTGTTCCGACCGAAGTTGATTACCCCATCTAGACCGAGCGCAATCAGCGGATTTCTGCTTGCCACGGTATTTCTCTTGTTCGCAGTGGCCTCTTCGTGGGCAGCGACCGGCGGAAGTATCTCAGGCACAGTCGTGGACCCCACCGGCGCCCTGGTAGCGGGAGCGGCGCTCGAGTTAGTTAGCACTACCCAGCACACTACCTATCAAGCTATCTCCGATAAGCAGGGACTCTATACGTTCCCTAATCTTCCGGTAGGCCACTACGATCTGACGATCAGCGCGCCTGGCTTCACTCCACAACGCAAGGCCAATCTGACGGTAGACACGGACTCGGCGCTGAGAGTGGATGTGGCGCTTGTCATCGGGGCACAGTCAGACAGCGTAACCGTCACCAGTGACGCAATCGTCCAGGTAGACACCGTTGCGACGCACCTGGGAGAAGTTGTTTCCGGCGCACAGATGACCGAGCTGCCCTTGAACGGGCGAAGCTACACGGATTTGCTGGCGATTCAACCGGGAGTCGCCCCTATCTCGACTCTGCTGCCCAGCTCAGTGATTATGGCTGGTGTGACCGGCAGCCTTGATCCATCGGGAGATCTTAATCCCGGAAATCTATCGATCAATGGGCAGCGCGAATCCTCCAACGGATTCCTGGTGAACGGCGTCGATGTGCAGGAGCACATGAATGGTGGCACCTCGATCATCCCCAATCTTGATTCGATTGAAGAGTTCCGGGTGCTGACGAACAACTTCGATCCCGAATACGGCAACTACAACGGGGGAATGGTCACAGTCGTAAGCAAATCGGGCACGGGGCAATTTCATGGCAGCGCTTTTGAGTTCTTTCGCAACACGAACCTTGACGCAAGAGGCTACTTCGATCCGACCCGATCTGCTTTTAAGCAGAACCAGTTTGGCGGCACAATCGGCGGCCCGATCAAACGCGACAAGATCTTCTTCTTCACCGACTATCAGGGAACTCGGACGACCCAGGGTATATCTACGGGAAACATCTCCGTTCCTACAGTCGCGCAGCGCAACGGAAACTTCAACGACCTCACGGGGTCCGTCAGCGGCCCCTATCTCGCATCCCTGCTCACGCAGAAGTTAGGCCGCACGGTCGCTGCCGGAGAGCCTTATACCAGCGTCTTTCCTGACGGCAATATTCCGCAAAGCGCGTGGTCCGCACCGGGCAAAAATCTGCTGCAATACATTCCGTCGCCTAACATCAGCTCAAGTCAGTTTTCAACTTCTGCTTTCTCGCAAACCGTACGCGACGATAAGGGTTCGGTTCGCATCGACGGCAATAGCCGCTTCGGTCAACTCTCCGCTTATTACTTTGTGGACGACTACAGTCTCGGCAATCCTTATCCTGGATCGGTGGCCGGAGCGAGCATTCCGGGCTTCAATGCGCTTTTCATTGGCCGAGCGCAACTTCTGTCACTCAGCGACACCAAGGTCATCGGCTCGAACATCGTCAATGAGTTTCACTTCGGATACCTTCGCAATGCAAATATCATCGGCCAGCCGAAGGGTGGTCTCGGCGTCAGCCTGCAATCGCAGGGCTTCGTCACGGGAGTGGGCACGCCGGGGATCGTAGTACAGGCGCCGCAGTTCGAAGGCGTAGAGAACATCACCTTTCCTACGTTCGTCATGGGCGTCCCGATCACCAACCTGACCCAGGTGAACAACACCTACTACGTGAGCGATGGACTATCCAAAGTTATCGGTTCGCACAGCCTCAAGTTCGGCGGCCAGTTTCACGCCGATGAGGTGAATGAGCATCCCAACGCCACCTTCAACGGAACCTTCAACATCAATGGGACTGAGACCGGTTCTCCCTACGCCGATTTTCTACTGGGAACGCCTAGCAACTTCACGCAATCCTCCGGGCAGCCTTTCTATCTGCGCAATCGCTATGCCGGCCTCTATGTCCAGGATAGCTGGCGCGCGCGAAGTGACCTGACCATCAACGCCGGCCTGCGCTGGGACGTCATCCTGCCCTGGTGGGAAAAATTCAATCAGATCCAAACATACGTAGCAGGGATGCAATCGACGCTTTACCCAGGCGCACCTCCGGGGCTGGTAGTTGCCGGCGATCCTGGAATTCCAAAAACGCTTGCGCCCACAGGCTACCGGAACTTCGCACCCAGAATCGGGTTCGCTTATTCCCCCAAATTCGATGACGGAATCGGCCGGAAAATTTTCGGAGGCAGCGGCAAAACCAGCATTCGCGCAAGTTACGGTCTCTTTTATACCGCGTTTCCTGGCCTGTCCGCCGGCATTATGTATTCCGTTCCACCCTTCGGCTTCAACTATCTCAGCCCGGGACCACCGTTGTTCGCGACGCCGTTCATCACCGCTGCAACGGGTGTCAACAATGGCCAGCGCTTCCCTTTTCCATTTCCATCACACGACGTCTCCCGGTCCAATCCCGACAACTCGGTTAACTGGGATAACTTCATCCCCCTTGCCGCGGACCCATTCTTTAACCACACCAATCGCGCGCCCTATCTCAACAACTACATGCTCTCGATCCAGCGGCAGATCACGGGGAGTGTTTTACTCACCGCAAGCTATGTCGGCAATCAGGGACACCGTATCCTTGCGCTGGTCTCGGCTAATCCCGGCAATCCAGCTTTGTGTTTAAGTCTCCCGGGTTGCGGCCCGTTTGGCGAGGACTCGACTTATACGAACAGTGCGGGCCAGACGGTACAGGGAACCCGCGTGGGACAAGGACCAGACTATGGAGAGAATACCTCCGATATTTCCATTGCTAACTCCAATTACAACGCGTTTGAGACAACACTTCGCTATCGGCATCATGGCTCGCAGTTTCTATTGAGCTATACCTATGCTAAGTCCATCGATCAGGGTTCTAACATTGGAGAACAGTTGAACCCGATCGATCCGCGACAGAGCCGGACTATCTCCGCCTGGGATCAGAAGCACAACTTTGTGGGGAGTTATACCTGGGCGATGCCGGTGGATCTACTCTTCCGTAGACGCAATCGTCTGACCGAGGATTGGAGCCTTTCAGGTACAACCGGCTTCGCTACCGGCTTTCCCGTCACACTCTTCGATAACTCGGATAACTCCCTGCTCGGGACGCTTGGCAACGGCGCGAACAACTATCTTCTCGACACTCCGCAATACCTGCCAGGGCCGCTCAAGATTAATACCAATGGACGCAACGGCCGTCCGGCGTTTAATACTGCGCTATTTCCTGAAGAGAATCTCGGTCAGCTCGGTAATGCGAAGCGCCGCATCTTCTATGGGCCTGGAATCGAGAACTTCGATATGACACTCGAAAAATCTCTTCGCCTCTTGAGGGAGCAATCGCTGACTTTTCGTGTGGAGCTTTTCAACACCTTCAATCACGCCCAGTTTTATGGTCCGGCATCCGTAGATGGACAGATCGAGGATCCCAACTTTGGTCAGA
>Ga0207111_10207_pt1 | contig 15358 bp, 10 predicted proteins | sample Alteio_BWMinHeat_71_FD_153577 | JGI IMG/M metagenome (GOLD analysis project Ga0207111, IMG submission 153577) | Enriched cells from forest soil in Barre Woods Harvard Forest LTER site, Petersham, Massachusetts, United States -... | ecosystem: Environmental > Terrestrial > Soil > Temperate forest >... | reverse complement strand
TAAATATTTGTTACACGCAACACCGCCGACAAATGTCAGTGCTTGAACTTCAGGATATTTTTTAAACGTAAGCTGTATATTATTACAAAAAATATCGCCGATACAAACGAGCAAAGAACTGGCGACTTGGCGAATTAATTCAGGAGTTAATTTCTCGGGTATTGGACCTGATTGTAAATCATATGCACCAAATTTTACGAGCGAATATAACACGGCAGTTTTAAGGCCTGAAAAACTGAACATTGGTTCATGATGGGGGTGTTTGGTTCTTGGATAGTGAAAAAAATCTTGAAAATTTACTTCTGATGCCAGTTTTTCAATCATGGGGCCACCGGGATAACTGAACCCCATAACTTTTGCGATTTTATCAAACGCTTCACCCGCAGCGTCGTCTAAAGTTTCGGTCAGAACAGTATAGTCTCCAAAATTTTTAACATAACAAAGTGATGTGTGGCCACCAGATACGGTCAGACAAATATGGGGGAAGGGGATTTGGGTGCGAGTAGATCCATCGTCATGAAGAAACGACGAAAAAATATGACCTTCGATATGGTCGACACCAATAATCTTTTTATTACCAGCCCATGCAAGACCTTTGGCAAAACAGACGCCAACAAGAAGAGAGCCTACAAGTCCAGGTTTGTGCGTTACGGCAATGACATCGATAGTATCGAGGGTGATACCGGCGTTATCAAGTGCCATCGAAAGAATTACATTAATTTTTTCGAGTTGCGAACGTGATGCAATTTCAGGTACAACACCGCCATAGATATCATGTAAGCTAATTTGTGAAAACAGCGCATGCGACAATAATTTTTTTTGACTATTATCGTAGACTGCTATGCCTGTTTCGTCACAAGACGTTTCAATCCCAAGAATAAGAGACATACTATTATTTTTCTGTAAGATTTATTTAGGGTTGTCTTTATCAGATTTTTTCTTGAGCATCATATCCCAAAACTCTTGATTTGTTTTTGTTTTACGCATTTTGTCGATCAAGAATTCCATGCCTTCGACGGTATTCATGGTGCCAATAAATTTTTGTAAAACCCACATGTTTTTTACTTCTTCTTCTGAAAGCATTAATTCTTCACGACGAGTTCCTGATGCTTGAAGATCAAATGCTGGGAAGATACGTTTATTAGATAATTTTCTGGTAAGATTTATTTCCATGTTGCCGGTACCTTTGAACTCTTCGAAAATTACTTCGTCCATACGTGAACCGGTTTCAACAAGTGCTGTCGCAAGAATGGTTAAAGAACCACCTTCTTCGACATTACGTGCAGCACCAAAGAATCGTTTTGGTCTATGAAGAGCGTTTGCGTCGATACCACCTGTTAATACTTTTCCTGATGATGGTGCAAGCGTATTGTATGCACGAGCAAGACGGGTTAACGAGTCAAGTAAGATAACAACATCAAGACCACATTCAACAAGACGTTTTGCTTTTTCAAGAACAATTTCAGCAACTTGAACGTGACGGGTTGCAAATTCATCAAACGTCGAGCTGACAACTTCAGTTTTGACTGAACGTTCCATATCGGTTACTTCTTCAGGACGTTCGTCAATAAGCAAAATAATCATGATTGCTTCAGGATGATTTTTTAAAATCACGTTGGCAAGTTCTTTAAGTAAACTTGTTTTACCCGTTTTTGGTGGCGCAACAATCAGACCACGTTGTCCTTTACCGATGGGACACATGATGTCCATGATACGGGTTGAAATAACTGACGGATCGCCTTCAAGATTAAATTTTTTATCAGGAAAGAGTGGTGTTAAATTTTCAAATACCGTGCGGGTTGAAAATGCTGCAGGTGGTTGATAGTTTACGCTATCAACGCGTTGCAATGCAAAATATTTTTCGCCTTCTTTTGGTTTTCTAATGGTACCTTTGATGACGTTACCGGTACGCAGACCAAAGCGTTTAATATGAATAGGGGAAACGTAGATATCATCTGGTCCTGGCACATAGTTAAATTTTGGAGAACGCAAGAAACCAAAACCATCAGGAAGTCGCTCCAAAATACCTTCACCATAAATTTCGATTTTTTGTTCAGATTGAGATTCAAGAATTTTATAAATAATCTCTTGTTTTTTCAAAGCACTGACATCTGCAAGTCCAACACTTTGAGCATATTTGATTAAATTAATAATGCTCATCTCTTTTAAATCTTGCACGTTCATCGATGACTTTGGCTCGCCATTATTATTATGACCGTTCGTTTGAGCAGGCGTTTGGCCATTAGTTTGATTTTGAGTTTGAGTAGTTGTCGGTGCCGGGGCCTGTGATTGTGATTGTGTCGCTGGTGGACGCTGTGCCGGTTTTTGAGTAGTGCTTTGATTTTGAGACTGAGAAGACTCAGGCTTTGTATCGGGAAGATTATTATTATTATCGTTTTTCTTATTATTATCGTTGGGTGCCATAGGATTACATCATCGTTAAGAGATTAAACAATTGACAAGCATTACTCGAGCGATGCTTTGAACTTTCTGATTAATAGTAATTATTATAAATACACAAAGTCTACGAATTTTTAAAAAAACTTACACACATAAGTTTTTTTAAAATTCGTGACTTTAAAAATTTCGGTAAATTCAAGTAAGTGCTTGTTTAGTTTCTTATGTGCCGTTATCAAAAGTAATAGGAGAAAACGGGCTTACCATAAGTTGTCTGAGAATTTATTTTTTTATAGCGAGCATCACAGGACTTGCGATATAGATCGATGAATACGTTCCTACAACGATACCTATAAGCATTACCATCGCCATTCCTCGCAATGTTTCTCCACCTAAGAAGAGAATAGCAAGTACTGAAAGTAGCGTTGCTCCGCTTGTTAAAAGTGTTCTGCTCAGCGTCTGGTTGATACTTGTGTTTGCAATATCATATTCAGAAGCACCGCGCATTTTGGTAAAATTTTCTCGAATTCGGCTAAAAATTACAATCGTATCGTTTATTGAATACCCTAAAACTGCCAATACTGCTGCAAGCACATGTAATGAAATTGGCTCGCCCGTCAAAACGAGAAATACCAAAATTGCAAGAATGTCATGTATCATGGCCATTACAGCGCCGATACCAAATCTAAACTGAAAACGAATTGCAATATATAATAATAAGATTATTAACGACAGTCCGACTGCAATGAGTGCATTCCAGGTGATGTCTTTACCAACTTCAGGACTAACCCATTGAACGTTATCAATAGTAGCGTTATTGCCGTCAACGCCTTCTAATAAATCGGATTTAATTTTTGCTTCAGCATCAGGCGTTTGAGCTCCAACAAGAACGATAAATTCTCTATTGGTTGACCCAACACTCTGAATACTTGCATCTTTCCAGCCTTTTGAGCTTAAAGAGCTGCGCAACTGAGCAATATCTATTTCTTTTTCGAATGAAACACGCAGTTCAGCACCGCCCGTAAAATCGACGTTATAGCGAAAACCGCCTTTTATGAAATATCCTGCAATACCAATCACCATGTACAAGATCGAAACTACAAGCCATACAGAACGGTATTTCAAAAAATCAAAACGGTATTTTACTGATTCAGTTGGAATTTGCATTACTTCTCCATCAATATCTGTATTTATCTGTATTTATCTGTCAGATTCTCTTTTTAAAAAAACTATTACTTAATAATTTATTACTTAATAATTATAGAAACAAATTTGCGACCTTTAAGGCCCGTATGATATTTTACTGAACCTGGTGCGGATGAAAACAGTGTATCATCGCCACCACGCTTAACATTTTTGCCTGGATGAATATGTGTTCCGCGTTGACGAACCAAAATTACTCCAGGTATGACTATTTCGCCATCAAATCGTTTACAGCCAAGTCGTTTACTATGACTCTCACGATTATTACTCGTCGACCCACCAGTTTTACTCGTTGCCATCGTAGTTCCCTTACTTAATTATTATTTATTATTTATGTACTAAAAAATATAAAGAAAATTACCTAACATAGACATTACACGCTGAAAATTTCTCATTTCCATTTATTCCCTTCAGTCTGCCCTTTTTTTTATAAAAGTCAAAATCATTTTGTGATTTCGCCCCAATTTTTGCCATTTCTGGTAGCAACTTTAAGGGGTACGTGCCAGTCGACAACCCCCTCCATCTCTTTTTTAACGATTTTTTCGACGTTTTCAAGCTCTTTTTGGTCTAATTCTATGATAATTTCGTCATGAATCTGTAATAATAGTTGGGCGTCGATTTTCTGGTCTATAAATGCCTTATCGATCCTAATCATTGCCATTTTCATGAGTTCTGCCGTCGTCCCTTGGACAGGACTATTAATGGCAATACGTTTGCCTGCTTCAAAAAGCATCCTATTTGCTTCAAAAAGTTCTGGAACATGCCGTCTGAAACCTAACCACGTTTCGGTATAGCCGGTTTTTAAAGCTTCTTGGACTGTATTTTCCATCCAGCGCGCAACATCGGGGTATTGGGCAAAGTACTTTTCGATATAGACTTTTGCATCTGCTGGTTTTATACCAAGATCTTGTGCTAACCCATAGGGGGTTAAGCCATAAATAATGCTAAAATTAATACGTTTGCCAAATTGGCGCTGCTCGTTGGTGACCTTATCGATTGGTACATCAAAAAGCTGCGATGCTGTTTTGGTGTGAATATCGATATTATGTAAGAAAGACTCGATTAAATTTTTATCGTTACTTAAATACGCTAACACCCGAAGTTCGATTTGTGAATAATCAGCGCTTACAAATAATCGCCCAGGAGGAGCAATAAACGCCGAGCGCAGTGCTACACCATAAGTACCCGATGTCGGGATATTTTGCAAATTGGGCTCCATGCTTGAAAGCCTACCCGTTGCAACCATCGTTTGGCTAAATGATGTATGCACACGCCCTGTTTTGGGGCTTACATACGTCGGTAACGGGTCAAGATAGGTATTTTTAAGTTTTGCCAGTTCACGATGTTTTAAAATTAAGCCTGGTATTGGATGTATTTTGCTTAACTCGTGCAATACTTCTTGATCGGTTGACCGATGTCCCGTTTTGCTTTTTTTAATAACGGGAAGTTTAAGATCGTCAAATAAAAGCACTTCTAATTGTTTTGGTGAATTAAGATTTAGTTCTTTAAGATTTGTGAGCTCTTTATGCTCAAACGCCGAGAATATTTTCTCTTCAATATGTGCAAAGTCTTTGGCGACATCAAGCTTAATTTCGTTAATTTTTTCGACATCAAGCATGATACCGGTTTTTTCCATCTTATATAAAACATGTGCAAGTGGCATTTCGAAATCATAAAAAAGTTTTTTGAGTCTTTGCTCTTTTTCAAGCTCTTGTTCAAAAATAAGTTTAAGTTTAAATGTTTGCAAAGCATCATGTGCGCCATACGCTGCAGCCTGATCAACAGGTACCTGATCAAATGTTTTATAGGTTTTGCCCATAAGGTCTTTAAATTTGATCATCGGTTCTTGTAAATAATGGGCTGAAAGATCTTTAAGATTAATTTTTTGCCAAGCGTTCTTAATTAAATTTGCAGCTAATATTGTATCAAAATTTGATGGTGGGAGATTAATATCGTAATTCGATAACACTAACTCATCAAATTTTGCGTTATGCAAATAAATCTTATTATTTTTATCTTCAAGTACTGGTCTGAGTTTTTGTAGCGTCTTTTCAAAATCCAATTGTGTACCGTGAAGATGCGCAAGCGGGATATAAAAACCTTCTTCAGTATCGACCGCGATTGATATCCCAACCAAACGATCAAGCAGCGGACTGGTTCCTGTCGTCTCAGTATCAAGCCCAAAATTTTTATGTTTTTTTATTTTTTCGATTAAGAGATCGAGTGCTTGGTCAGTTTGAATAACGGTACAAATCCATGGGACCGGAGGTAGAGCTGGTGGTGCTTGTTCTGTTTGTCCAATATCAGATTGGGTACCAAATAATGACATTTGGTTTGCACTTGTATTGTGCGTAAGTTTTTCGATTTCTTTCAGCATGCTATTAAATTCAAGCTGCTTAAATATCGGTCCGGCATGTACCCAATTTTTTTTATCGAATTCGATCGCTCGTTCTGAGAGTTCTAAATGTACGAGTGCAAGCGTAAATAACTTTAAGCTCAAATACGCCTGATCTTTTTGATCATGTAATAAATTACGAATACGTTCTTTTTCGACTTTGTCCAGATTGTTATATAAATCATCGAGAGATATAAACTGTTTAACCAAATTTTCGGCTGTTTTTTCGCCGATCCCTGTAACGCCCGGAATATTATCTGACGTGTCACCCAGAAGCGCATAAAAAAACGGGATTTTTTCCGGTCCAAAGCCGCGTTCTTGGGTAAACGATATTTCGTCGATAAGCTTATTTTTAAACGGATCAAAAATCAGGACATTATCTGACAATAACTGATACATATCTTTATCAGCACAGACCAAAATAATTTGATGATCAGGATATTCTTTAACCAATGAAGCAATTAAGTCATCGCCTTCATAGCCAACTTTTGCAATCTGACATAAAGTAATAGCATTCAAAAAAGAAATTATCTGTTCTTTTTGAACAAACAGGTCGCTTGGTGGTGCCATTCTGGTTGCTTTATATTCAGGCAAAATCTCTTGTCTGAATGATCCGCCTTTGCTATCCCATACAACGGTAATATATTTTGGTGAAAAATCATCGAGTACTTTTTTTATTGCACGACAAAACCCGTACGTTGCTTGCGTCGGGATACCCGTTGACGTATGCAATGGCTTAAGCCCGTAAAAAGACCGATATAAAAGATATGATCCGTCTATAATAAAAAGAGCATCAGGTTTTATTCTATGCACAGCAGTCTTTCATAGTAATTTCTTTAATTATATATAAGGCTCTTGCTCGTCAGAGCGTTTTAGACTACTTTAACAGTACCTGGAAAAAATAGAATAAAAAATAAACGATATAATCAAAAGAAACTCAAAGAGTAATTTATTATGAAAATTTTGGCACTCGATCTTGGTGATAAATGGGTTGGTTCTGCAATTGCACATCCATTGGGTATCACCTGTAGTCCCTATCAAACGGTTGAACTTAAAGAGCTCACAGCTTTTTTAACAAAGACGTTATCGTCTGAAAATATAGGCACTGTTGTTGTGGGCTATCCAAAAACGGTGTCGACGGGTGGGGAAAGTGAACAGACGCGTCGTGTTGTTAAACTTAAAGAAGAGCTCGAACGCCAATTTGATGTTATTGGCGGGCATAAGCTTGAATGGGTTTTATGGGATGAACGCTTGAGTAGTAAGCGAGCAAGCGAAGTTCAACACCATCGCCATGATGCTGAGTCTAAGAAAAAGAGTCACTCAGTTGCTGCTGCGTTTATTTTGCAAAGTTATCTTGATCATCTCGCATTCAAACGATCCTAGATCCCTAAAAATCTAAAAAAGAAGAACCTAATTCTTTATCCCGTCCGTGGTGAGTGCCGCACGCAGTGCGGTGTATCGAATCCATGGACTCATGAGCACATTTTAAATATTTTGTTTTAAATACTTGCCTTTATTTTATCCAATTCGGTACGATTTTTTTCAAGCATTATTAATGTAGTTTTGAAACGGAGAGAACATAATGAATATCAAACAATTACGTATTTTTTTTGCTGTAATCGTTACATGTTTTTTGAGTAATACTGTTTTTGGCATGAACCCTGATAGTGGTGGAGAAGGGGAAACGCCGAAAATTAAACATATATCAAAACCAAAATCGAAAAGTGGAGGAACTCATAAAAAAACTGGCGGAAAATTTTCATCTAAGACACTTCCAACAGGGTTTAAACTAGAAGAAGAAGATGAAGAGGCCAAGAAAGCGGCGGCGGAAGAAGCTGCGAGAAAAGCAGCTGAAGTTGCCGAGGCAAAGACGAAACTATTTGATGCAATTAATGCTCGTAACATTGATGATGTTAAAACATTACTAAAGAAATTGCCCGAAGCTGATATTGAAAAAGTACAGAATGCTGAAGGAAAGACATATCTTGTATTGGCTGCTGAAAATCTTAAGGCAGCGCAGGAAGAATTACATGGGATAGAAGAAGATATAAAAATGTTAAGAGCAGTAGGAGCATTTAAAACCGCGAAAGAAAAAGGCAAAGAAGAAACACCAAAAAAAGGAATATCAGCTGCTGTTGCAAAACTGACGCTACAAGGGACCGTATCAGCAAAGGTAAGAAGCCTTACTCACATTGTAGATGCTTTGAAGCCGCACTTTAGTGGCGCAGATGATATTGTATCGAAAATCATGACCGCTAAAGAAACTAAAAAAGAAGAACCAAAGAAAGCAGAAGGGCCAAAGGAAAAACCAGGATCAAAGCCTGAAAAACCTAAGAAAGAAGAACCTAAAAAAGAACCTGGACCAAAAGAAGGTGGTGGAGCAGATGCTAAGAGAGCTGCAGAGGCGAAGAGACAAGAAGAAGAAGCCAAGAGACAAGCTGAGCTGAAACGTAAGAAAGAAGAAGAAGATAAGAGAAAAGCTGAAAAAGAAAAGAAAGCTGAAGACGAGAAGAAAGCGGCTGACCTAAGACGTCAGCAAGAAGAAGATAAGAAAGCAGCTGATAAAAAGGCTGAAGAAGAAAAAAAAGCGGCTGCTGAGAGGGTAGAAAAAGAGCAAAAAGATAGTGTGGGGCTCCCCAAGCTATTAGGAGCAATTGATGCTCATAATGCTGAAACTGTGCAAGCTTTACTTAAAGAGCATCCACATATGAACAAAACAACAATCGGAGGATTTTTAGATGACCTTGAGAAGCGTTTAGTGCAATCAAAGGCAAAAGAATTCGCGAAGAAATTTTATGATTTGTTTGCTACAAAAACATATGCAAAAGACAGAAAAGCTGATTTACAGATTCGAGATATATTACGAATACATCTAGGGCTTCCTCCTGTCGTAGAAACAAAAAAAGAAGAGCCAAAAAAAGACGGTGGTAAGAAAGAAAAACCTAAAGAAGAACCTGGAAAAGGGGCTGGAAAAGATAGCGCAGGCGAATTGACTGCACGGCTTACGGAATTGCATGGAAAACTGCTTGAACTCAATAGACTTTTGACGGGTTTAGGAGCAAGAAAATAATCGGTTTATAGGAGCGTTTCGTATCCCTCCATTCGGCACTGCGTGCCTCCATCCCTCGAGACGCGATTTCATCGCTCCTCGGGACGAGCGGGCGGACGAACGGCATCAAGGTGATTGGAACAAGCGAGGTTTAGAGAAGAGGGCGGTGACACAACCGCCCTCTTTTAGTTTGTAAATCTAAAAAATATCCGAAACTGAATACTTATTGAATATTTTGCATGGACCCTTATAGATTTAAACCGTGGGTTTAAAATTGGGTTTTGCCTGGATCCCCGGTCAGGCCGGGGATGACGTGTGTACAAGTCTATATCACAATAATTTATGAGATTTCAAATCAAGATAAAAAATATTAGAGAAATTTACACGATAGCTTCGGTTTGTTCTTGCATGAGTCTGCGAAGTTTACCAACGTTATCGACATTACCAATCATGATAAAACCCTTAAGCTTTTTTTCATGCAGTAAAAATTTGTGATAAAACGTTTGATCTTGTCGAATAATTTCTTGAAATTTGTGCGACGAGTTTGTCACGGGGCCGCAGGTTACAAACGTTGTGCCAAAAATATGTGAACTGGTGACAATCAGTGTTCCAGCATATTTTTTTGGGGTACCGACCATCCCATGCGCCGCCGTCATGCCTTGCATGATAGCATCTGTCCATAAGCAGCTTTGTACGATTTCGTTTGTTACAATATCTTTGACCATGCAAATATCGCCCCCAGCAAAAATATCTGAGTTACTCGTTTGCATAAAGTCGTCTATTTTAATCCCATGACCAATAATTTCTAGACCGGCTTGGCTGGCTAGCCAGCTGTTTGTTTTGGCACCAATAGCAAAGATTACGAGATCACACGGAATTATTTCTTGATTGCTGAGTTTGACGTGCGTAACTTGTTGATCACCCAAAATTTCTTGAATACTGACGTGGGTGCGTGTAAAAACGTTTTTCGATTGCATGATTTTGGTTAAAAATTCAGCGCCGACTGGATCAAGCTGGTGTGGTAATATATGTGCTGCACGTTCAATAAGCGTGACAGAAATCCCATGATGTGTCAGTGCGTCTGCACATTCAACACCTGATAATCCTGCGCCAATTATAACCGCGTTTTTTGGTTGGTGCTGGGTGATATATTTTAAAATTTTTGTGACGTCATTCAGATCATAAAACGGGAAAACGCCTGCACGATCTGTGCCGGTAATTTTTGGCATGCCGGTTGATCGGCCAGCGCCGATAAATAATTTATCGTACGTGAGTTCTATGTGGCGCTCCTGTACTTCGAGACGGCCTGCGGCCTCCTCAGTACGAGCGCCGGTTTGCGCAGGATCTTTCTGGCGCTCATCCTGAGGTATCGAAGGATATGAGTGCCCAATATTAACAATAATTTTGTGTTCGCTTGGGATAATTTTCGTAACTTGTGCGTCAAGCATGAGGGTAATATTATTGGTCGTGAAAAAGTCTGATTTTTTGGTCGAGACGTCGTCAACGGTTTTTGCCCCTGCAAGATAATCTGCAAGCAAACAACGGTTATATGGCATCTCTTTTTCTGCGGTGACGCAGATAAGAGTAGCGCTTGGATCAAGCGTACGAAGTTTTATAAGAGCGCCAATGCCTGCTGCACTTGCGCCTATGACGATGTAAGTTTTTGACATAAGAGTAATTTTTTTAAATATCTAGGGTTTAGCAAGTAAGTTTTGCCTGGATCCCCGGTCAAGCCGGGGATGACGTGGTGATTTTGTTACATTGTCTACGTATCGTAACGTAAACAAACAATCAGTCTACTCTTTTATTTCAAATCCTTCAAATACCTCGAAAGCGCAGTCTTTTTGCCATGCATTTTTTTCAAAACCAGCTTTTTCACTTAAATATTCTAAGGTCGTTTCCAGGTTCCAATGGTTTTCAACCGGAACCTGTGGCAAGAATACTGCTGCGCCAAGTGGGTGATTATTTAAACCAAGCTTGGTCATAATAATCCCGTGTTTGCCAATAATAATGTCGTCGGCGCTGGCGATTCTCTCTGGTTTTGAGAGTACCGAGATATCAAACACAAGATTGGGGAGTTCGTTTTTTGTAACGGGCTTAAAGCGCGTATCGTTAAACGCCGCTGCTTTGCTCATAGCAAGAACTGTTTTATAGAGCGGGTCGTTAGATATTATGCGCCCAATGCATCCACGAAGTCCATTATTATTTGTATTTTTTGTATTTATGGTGACAAATACGCCCACTTTTTGTTCAATACCGGGGCTGACGACGGGGACGAGCAGGTGATCTTGTATACGTTCGGTTGGCGCTTCAAGTTCATTTTGTACCGTCGTGCGTGCAAGTTTAATAAGTGCTTTTTTTTCATATCCGGTCAGACGATCTTGTTTTTTTTGTGTTATAAGCTGTTGTTTTGTAAAGAGTAAGCTAACATAACTGACGCTATTACTGATAGAACTATCAGGGATATTATCCAACAGTACAGAACTATTAAGAAGATTATTTTGGCGGGCGCCAGGGATTTGCGCTGATGTGTAATAACATGCAAGCCGTGCGTCAAGAATATCATGCTGCCCAAATGCTTGGCTTTCAAGTAATGCTAAAAAAACTTTAATCGGCTCTTGTCCACAAATTGTGGTATGCGTTTCAAGTAAGACGTTATTAAATAAATTAAGCGATTGTGCGGTAATTGCCTGGACAGCCAAAGAGTCTAAAAACCGAATATTATAAAGAATATTTTTTGTAAACGGTGCAAAGTCATAATTTTTTCCAAAGTGAGTGAAGTCAGAGCTTATGACAATAAGTGTTTGATCGGTCATGATTTTTTTTATCTGATCGGCTATTTCATAATAGCCGGTAATGTCTTTAATATGCCCAATAATAAGCGGGATAATTTTAAAATCAGCGATCGTTTTTTGCAAAAACGGTAATTGTATTTCTATCGCATGTTCTTGCATATGAGCTTCTGGAAATTGTTTGAAAAAATTTTCTTTTTTACTGAGCGTCTTAATCGCGTTGGTATCGACTTTTAAATCCCCCAGTACTGTTTGATACGTCGTATAATACGGGAGCGATACGCCATTAAAAAAGTGCGTATGACTTGGTGCCAAAATAATAACGCGATTAATATGCGTGTTCTTGCGATCAGGTATAGCGTTTTGATTTTGCAATGTTTGATACGCCGTTGCAGCACATAAACCAGAATAATAATGGCCAGCGTGCGGTACAATTAATGCTTTAATAGCTATTGGGTCTATGGTGACATCAAAAGCTTTTTTTGCGCTTGCCAGATAAAGATCGATCTCTTCTGATAACTTTTGTTTGTCCTGGGTATACCAACCTGCTGGTAACTGTGACGTATGTGTTATTTCGGGTGTATGTTTTGATTTTTTCGATTTACCGCAAGATACTGTAAAAAGTGTTATAAAAATAAGTAAAAACGTTTTAATTCTTGGTAAAAGCATACCAAACCCTTTTTTCCAAAGCATTGCTCTTATACACATGATATGAGTATTATGAACATATACGAATTTAAAGACAACAGCTATATATTGGGGAGAGGGTATGAAGGGACGATTTCTGCTGGTGTTGTTCTTAGTATTTACTGTTTTTTTTCATAAAACAATGCAGGCACAAGAAAAACAAAAAATTGCAGGGCAACGAGTTGCCCTTATTGACGCAACGGGACGTGAAGCCGAAATATACCGACCATTTATTGAGCTGGCCGAATCAGTTGGTTTTATAATAACTTATAAACCATTGGATGAAATCATGGACGTGTCTGCTCAAGGGTTAGCGCTTGAAAAATTTGATGGGGTATTTTTTATTTTTGGAAACGAATTTTTTGCCGGATTGCGCTATTCGTTACTCACGCATAAAGTTTTAGCACTGGTGAAAAATTATGCAAAGCTTTCGAATAAAATTGTCGGCTTTATTCTTCCTGCGTTGCGTGTTAATAAAGATATGAATGTCGTGAGTGCATTTGCACCGATATTTAATACGCTTGGTATCATGACACCACAAGGTCGGCTGAATTTTCCCGATCTGTCTGAAAATCAATCGAGTGATAGGGGAGTGCAAACGGGAGCGCAAAAAGGATTACAAAGAACGTTAGATGCGTTTTTTTATGCGCTCAATATGTTTCTTACATCACCTCTTGAAATTCGCCCTCTTGATTATCATACGACGTTAAACATGCCGCATGCAGGTGTCTCTTTTTATAACGACGAAATAGAACGACTGTTGCAAGCATCACATATTTTCTTATCTATTCTTCCGGTCAAACAAGATTGTTCACCTGTTGTTAAAGCGACGTTACCGTATGGGTTATATTGGTTTAATCCTGTGCGCAATAACCATGTTTTTGTAACGACGACCACACTTGCTTCTTTCTCGGGAATTTCTGAAAGCTTTCATGTGTGTCCGACCAGTTTTGACGTGCGACGTGAAATGCATACCATGATGCAACAGATGTTATGGGAGCTTAAAATCTTGGTGCGAAATAAAGACTTATTACCGTCTCATGATATATTTCGTAAAAATATAGTACTTGGTCAATGTCCTACATTACCTGAATCGATAGCTTCTATTGGAGATAATAAAACGCCCGTAGATCAAGAGAATACGTCTGGTATTAAAAAAATTGCATGGCTTGAATTACCAGTCTTTGATGATCTTGAGTATGATCTGAGCAAAACAACAGAAACTGAAATAGTGCAAGACAAACGTAAGCGTGCACAAAAACAAGATTTACTCGTAGATTATATTCTCAAGTCAGGACTCGATACATTATGGATCAGTCTTACGCCCAATATTTTTTATAGCCCAATAGCGCGTTGTGGGAGCAAAGTTGCGGGTAAAAAAAGCGCTCAAGAAATACAATTTTTAGCAGGACTTTCTCGATTTACGCAAAAGTTACGCGCGCAATCAGTAAAATTGGGCATCCCCGTTCCTAAAATTATGGTTGGCTTCGAGCTTGCAACAAATTTATATGCGCCCAACTTACCACAATTATATGCAATTGATTTGTATGGTAACACGTATCCTGATTTGCCAGCACCGCTTGATCGATCGTTTTGGAATAACGAGATTAAACTTTCGCTCGACTTATTCTTACGTGAATGGGCGCATGATGACATTTCTCATGGGCTCAAAATTTCAGGCGTCGTCTTTGATTTTGAAATGTATTGTCGCAAGCGAACCGGCACGTTTTCGACGACTATGGGCTTTGATAATTACTCGTTTCAGAAATTTTTAGGTCAAAAATTTTTAAATCAAAAACTTACGAGCCAAAAGTTTGTAAACCCAGGTACCGTATCTATTCATGATCGCGTTGCTTTTTTGATGGGCAATAAATTGGGGCAAGCATATTTTCGCTTTTTAGAAAACGAAGCAGAAAATATTGGTAAAGATATGGGCCAGTTTTTTGCTCAAAAAATTCCTGGATGTATCGTGATGTGCTACATGCCGAATGTTTTGATTAACTGGGTTTATAAGGGTCTATGCAAAGGTCTGAATACTCATGCAAGTCCGTTGCATCTTTTGACGTTTAACGCCGAATTTAGAATGCATGAACATTGGTTTAAAAAAAATAAGATTACGGCAAATCACGCCAGTGTCTTATTACTTTCAAAAGTTCAGGCTCCAGAAGATTTTATGTGGGTTGATCAAACATTAGATAATCATCACGGTATTTGGCTTAATCGGTTTTCGCGTTTTGTTGAAGATAAAGCGCGTGATTGGACGGCGGTCGAACAACCACAAATTCCAGAGTCTTTTTATCTACCATTTGTAGAACATATTGCGTCTGTTAGATAATTATTTTGAATTTGCAGCTATTTTTATGATATGGTAGCCTTATACGAATTTTGAAAAAAATATATTAAAAATCATAGACATTAGAGGTACCATTATGGCAACTGCAGTGAGTTCGCAAAATTTTAGTCAAGAAGTCATTAAATCATCATTACCCGTTGTAGTAGATGTGTATGCAACATGGTGTGGGCCGTGTCGTCAGATGATGCCAATATTTGAAGAACTTTCACAAGAACTTTCAGGTAAATATAAATTTACAAAATTAAATATCGACGAAGATCGTGAGATTGCGATTCAATATAACGTCTCGTCGATTCCAACATTACTGTTTTTTAAGAATGGTACGATGGTGGGCAAAGAAACAGGCTTTATGAACAAAGAAGCTTTGCAAACAAAACTCGAAAGTTTGTTGGGTTAAGAACTTATTGGCGCTCTTGTACTTCGATACCTCAGTACGAGCGCCGTTGAGCCGTTCGCCCCGATGGAGCGAGTTTACGAGCGAG
>Ga0207111_10206_pt1 | contig 15438 bp, 12 predicted proteins | sample Alteio_BWMinHeat_71_FD_153577 | JGI IMG/M metagenome (GOLD analysis project Ga0207111, IMG submission 153577) | Enriched cells from forest soil in Barre Woods Harvard Forest LTER site, Petersham, Massachusetts, United States -... | ecosystem: Environmental > Terrestrial > Soil > Temperate forest >... | reverse complement strand
GCAGTTATGGCAGCAGGCCACCAGGTTCTCCCAGGTCGAAAGGCCGCCCCGCGACCGCGGCTGGACGTGATCCAGCGTCAGCTCCGACGAGGGCAGCACGACGCCGCAGTATTGGCAGGTGTTCCGGTCGCGCAGCAGGATATTCTTTCGCGACAGCGCCCGCGTCTGATGCGGAATCCGCCGGTACTCGAGCAGCCGGATCACCGATGGCATCGGCATCCGCACCCGCGCCGCATGCAGAATCGCCCCTTGCTCTTCCTCGGTCTTGGCGACGCCCTTCAGCACCAGCACCAGCGCCCGGCGAGCGCCGCAAATGTTGATCGGCTCATACGACGCATTCAGGACGAGTACCGGCGTCTGCATGGCGGAGTTGAAGCGCCCGCGTTGTTCCGTCGCTTCCGCATGCGGTAGCGTGTGGCACTTGGCGAGCGACTTCTGCTTGCGAGCGTGAATCATTGCTTTTCCCAGCGACATCCGTCTCACCCGTCTCCTTTTGTCCTACTGCACCGTGTCACCCGCGTCCCACAACGCGACCTCTCCGTAATCTTCCCGGACCCGTTCCCCGCCCCGTTCCCAGTCCCGCTTTTCCTCGGCCCCGTCTTCGACCGCCTTCGGCCTCACAAGCTCGACCTCGTAACGCTGCGCCCGCGCCACGGTTGCCACCCACACTCGCGCCGCGCCCGCCCGCTTCAGCGCCTGCGAACAGGCCCGCGCCGTCGCGCCGGTCGTATAAATGTCGTCGATAAGCAGCACATCCCGTCCCCGCACCAGCTCCGCATCGGGGACAAAAAAAGCGCCGCGCAGGTTGCGCTGGCGCCGGCTCAGGCTCAATCCTGCCTGGCTCTCGGTCGCGCGTTGGCGCGCAAGAACCCTTGCGGCTGGATCGCCCTCCCAGTCCGGCCTGATCCTGCGCATCGCCTCTAGAAGCCGCTCCGCCAGTAGCTCTGCCTGGTTAAACCCGCGCTGCCTGCGTTTGGCGCGAAACAGCGGAACTGGAACCACCAGCATCTTCGCCGGTAGATCGGATAAGCCTGACAGTTGCGCCGCCATCAGCGCGCCCAGCCGCCGCGCTATCGGCTCAAGTCCCTCGTACTTCAGCAGATGCAGCAGCAACCGCATCGTGCCGCGATACAACCCATGGGCCACGGCCCGCTCAAACGCCGGAGGAGCCAGCCTGCAGGCCCGGCACAAAACTTCCGGCCTTTCGCCACAGTCGGAAACGCCCAGGCTTTCGCCACAGCAAGGGCACAGGAGACCAGATTGTTGAGGAAGATTTTGCCAGCAGGAGTTGCAGACCGGAACACGGGTCATGGCGGCGATGGGGTCGCCGCAGATACGGCAGTCAGTAGGAAAGAGGACGGAAGTTATTCCATCCATCGGACTTCGCAGCACGCGAACCACTGCGCGCCACGCCGCTGTCTGGCTTGGCGGAAGGTCTAGCGTCAGCGGGTCATTTTGACTGCTGAAGACTCACCTCACTCGCCGGACGGCCGGGCTCGTACCCAGCCCCGATGCCATTGAGTATACGGGGAACGGTTGCATCAATCCAGTGGCAACTTGACTGCATCGAACCAGGCGCTCTATACCACCGCCTTCGCCGCGTCCATCGGAGCAGCCTGCTTCCCCGTCAGCGTCGCAAATACGCCGCCGATAACCAGCACCGAACCTGCCACTTGAAGGATGGTCAGCCGCTCGCCGCCCAGCACCGCACCGATCACCAGCGCCACTACCGGATTCACATACGCATAGCTGGCAACGCGCGATATTGGCTCATGGCGCAGCAGCCACACATACGCGGTGAACGAGAGAATCGACGCGGCAACGATCAGATACGCCATGCTCACCATGACCTTCGGACTCCACGCAGCAAGCGCGGCGGGAACCCGATGCGATTCGCCCGCGGCCACAGAAAGCGCCAGCAGCAGCGCACCTCCAACACCCATCTGCCATCCCGCGTTGGCTGTCTGCGGCGTAGGAAGCGCCAGTTTGCGCGACAGCAGTGTTCCCACCGACCAGCAGAGCGTCCCTGCAATCGACACCACAACCGGAGCCACCGAAGCATCCGGTCCCCGCTCCGCCGATTGCCAGGCGAGAGCCACCACTCCAACAAAGCCCAGGATGACGCCCCCAAGCGATTGCGGCGTCATCCGCTGCGTGCGAAGGATCATCACTTCGCCAATGAAAATCCACACCGGAATAATGGCGAAAATGACAGCCGCGATGCCCGACGACAGCCGTTGTTCCGCCCAGAAAAGGCACGAATAATCGCCCGCGAACATCACCAGGCCCAGCAGCGCCGCGCCCAGCCATTGCCGGCGCGAGAGGACCACTCCGCCCTGCGCCTGGGCATAAAGAACAAGCAGCAGCCCGGCGGGCAGAAAACGCGCTCCTGCCGAAAAAAATGGTGGCGTCACCGTAACGATCTCCCGGATCGCCAGGAACGATCCTCCCCACAGGATATAAATCGCCGCATACGCGAGAATCTTCTGCAGCCGCATGGGCTGAGGATATCGAAATTCTCATTTCTGGATTGATGATTGCCGCTGTTACACTCACTCTTCTCCCGCGCGGCACTCGAAGCCTGCGCTCGACGCTCGTTTTTAGACCCTCGTTTTCGCATCACTGTTCTGGAGGCTCGTTTGCCCGTCCCGCCCGACTTTAAACCGTTTGTTCCCGCCAATGAGTCCCGTCCCGAATTCACCATTCGCGCCGTCCTCCTCGGCTGCATCTTCGGCATTCTCTTTGGAGCGGTCACCGTCTACGTCGGCCTGCGCGCCGGCCTCACCGTCGCCGCCTCGATCCCCATCGCCGTACTCTCCATCAGTGTTCTGCGCGCTCTCGGCCGCGCCTCGATCCTCGAAAACAACATCGTGCAGACCACCGGCAACGCCGGCCAATCCATCGCCGCCGGCGTCATCTTCACGCTGCCCGCGCTCATCTTCCTTGGCTTCGATCTCGAATACGTTCGCATCTTCATCCTCGCGCTTCTCGGCGGCTGGCTCGGCGTGCTCTTCATGATTCCCTTGCGCCGTCAGCTCATCGTCGAAGAGCACGGCAATCTCACCTATCCCGAGGGAACAGCCTGCGCCGACGTCCTCATGGCCGGCGAACGCGGTGGCTCTTTTGCAAGCCGCGTCTTCCTGGGACTCGGCTTCGGAGCCATCTACACCCTCTTCCAGAATGAAAACCTGTTGGGCGCATGGCCCGGCACCCCCAACTACGAGCCGCAATGGCTCCCCGGCTCCGCCGTCCGCGCCGAAGCCACTCCCGAATATCTGGGTGTCGGCTACATCATCGGCCCTCGCGTTGCCGGAGTCATCTTCGCCGGAGGAGTCTTCAGCTGGTTCGTGCTCATGCCCGCCATCCACTTCTTCGGAGCGCATCTTCCTACCCCCATCTATCCCGGCACCGTACCCATCGCGCAGATGTCGCCCAGCGATCTCTGGCGGATTTACGTGCGCCCCATGGGGGCGGGCGCAGTCGCCGCATCAGGCCTCATCACCCTGCTTAAAACTCTGCCCACCATCTTTGCCGCTCTCGCCGCCGGCGTAAAAACCGTGGGCAAAAGCGCAGCCGCCACTTCCGCCAAGCGCACCGACCGTGATCTGCCCATGAGCGTTGTCGTTGGCGGCAGCATTCTGCTCGTGCTGCTCATCTTTCTCTTCCTGACCTTCAAGCCCGTGCCCGGAGCGCAAACCGGCTGGTTCGCCAACCTCGCCGCCGCTCTGCTCGTCGTCGTCTTCGGATTCCTATTTGTAACCGTCTCCTCACGCATCGTCGGCCTCATCGGCAGCTCCGCCAATCCCATCTCCGGCATGACCATCGCCACCCTCATGGCCACCTCCGCCATCTTTCTCGTCAAGGGTTGGACCGCACCGGCCTTCGGCGCGCTCGCCATCACCATCGGAGGAACGGTCTGCATCGCAGCCGCCAACGCCGGCGACACCTCGCAGGATCTGAAGACAGGTTTCCTCATCGGTGCCACACCCTGGAAACAGCAGCTCGCCGTCATGGTTGGAGTCATCGTCTCCGTCTTCGCCATCGGCATCACGCTCAACGCCATGAACAAGGGCCTCGAAGAGTTCACTCCAATGAAGGCGCCCATCGCCTTCAACCCGGCAACACCCATAAGTGGAGTAAACATTCAGCAGGAACACTTCAATCGCACCCGCTTCCTGCTCACCCAGCCCAACGGATCATCGAACTTTGTCCCCGGCGGCCAATACGTCCTGCTCAACGCCATCGGCTCGTCCACCCTGCCCGATGGCAAATACCTCTTCAACCCTGAAACCGGAAAGATTGAAATCCAGTGGGCCCAAGGCATCGGCAGCGAAAAGGCTGCCGCGCCCCAGGGCCGACTGATGGCCACCGTGATCAACGGCATCCTCTCCCGCCGCCTTCCCTGGGGACTCGTCCTGCTCGGCGTCTTCCTGGTCATCGCCGTCGAGCTTCTCGGCGTGCGCTCGCTCTCTTTTGCTGTGGGAGCCTACCTGTCTATCGGAACCACGCTCGCCATCTTCTGCGGAGGAATCGTTCGCTGGCTCGTCGATCGCGCCGTCGCAAAGGCAGGTGGAGATGTAACCGCCAGCGAAAGCGAAGTCTCGCCTGGCTCTCTCTACGCCAGCGGACTCATCGCCGCCGGAGGCATTATGGGCCTGCTCGGCGTCGCTCTCAAACTCTACGACGCTGCCACCGGACACGAAGTGCGGCTCTGGTTTTCACCCGGCTCCGCACCTTACGAGCTGCTCTATCATCAGCCTCTTGCGGTCGTGATGTTTGCTCTGCTCGCCTTCTCGCTCTATTACTTCGCCCGCAAGCCCCTGAACAACAAATGACGCGGCCACTGAATATGCGCCCGACCGCTGTAAATGAAATCACGCCAAGCGGGGGACTTTGCTACGCATTCGGCATTCTATTTCCATTGTTCTACTTAATCTTCGGTGGCCGAAACCAGAACAACTTCCTTCGTTTTCACTGCTTTCAGTGCCTTATTCTTTTCTCGATTTGAACTCCGACTTTTTTCATTCACGCTGCTTGGTCGAAGGGATTTCTGGAGATTGTCTGGTTAGCTTGCCTCGCCGCGTGGATCGTCTCATGGATTATGGCGGTACGGCGTAGAAGGTTTCACCTTCCAGTTATTGGCGCATTAGCCGAGTGGCTCGCGAGGTTATCGCTTTAGATTCTCTGGATGCAAACAGGTAAATGGACGAGAATCGTGCATGAATACCTATTGCGCAGAACGGTTGAACCCTGCATCACCACCTGCCACCCTATCCCCCAAACTGCGCCAACTGCTTCTCTGTCGGTCGTTTCGTCGCCAGACTGATCACCACCAGACACAGCAACGCCGCCAGCAGCGCAGGAAAGATCGCATCCCGCTCAGCAATAATCCGCGGCAGATGCTGATGAATGAAGGCAGAATCCCAGAAGACTGTCACAAACGTGCCTGCCGCAATCGCGCTTACTGCACCTGCGGCATTCGCTCTGCGCCAATAGAAAGCCGCGAGGATCACCGGCGTCAGCGCTGCCGAATAAATCGTGTAGGCATAGAGCGTCTTCTTCAGAACCGACTCGGTATGCGTCGCCTGGTAGAGCGCCCACATCCCCAGCAGCGCCACCATCAGCCGCGACACGATCAGAATGCGCTTGTTCGACGCATCCGGAGCCATGTACCGCACAAACACGTCATTCACCAGGTTCGTCGCCGGCGAGAAAAGATAATTGTTCGCCGTCGAAATGATCTTCGCGAAAATGGCGCCCATCAGCAGCGCACCCAGCCACGCCGGCAATCCATGCAGCGCGCTGTATGCCAAGATCTCGCGCGGATGCTGCGAGACCTCGCCCGTCGGAAAGATCGCCGAACCCACCACCGCCAGCGCGACAATCACTGTTTCGAGCACCACCGTGCCGACCACCCATCCAACCACCGCACGCCGCGCATCTCGCTCTGACTTGGCAGAAAAGAACTTCTGATACATCGACTGATTGCCCAGCATCAGCAGGCACGTCGGGACCGACAACTCCAGCGCCTGGATCAGCGTCAGGTCGCCCAGCGCCTGAAAATGCGTCGCCGGCAGCACATGCGTCACTCCGCTCCAGCCGCCCGCGATATGCAGCAGGACCGGCAGCGCAATCAGCATCGTTATAGTCGCGAGCAGCCCAATCACCACATCCATATAGGCCACCGACGACATGCCCGCAATCGCCGTAAACGTGATCACGAACACCGCAATGATGTACTTGCCCAGGTCCGCTGTGATCACGGTTGGAAACACCAGGTGCAAAATGTCTCCTCCGCCGATCAGCTGATAGCTGGTGATCGCCGTATACGTGAAGAGGATCGCGATTACGCCCAAAACCCGCGCGGCCTGGCTATAACGCGCCTCCAACAGATCGGGAATCGTAAACTGAGCAAACTTACGCGCCCGCGGGGCAATGAAATAAATGAGCAGCAGTCCCGCCCATCCGCCTCCGCCCTGCCACAACGCGACAAAGCCATGCCGATAGGCATTCTCCGCCCCGCCCAGCAGCGATCCCGAGCCGATCCACGACGAGAGCAGCGTAAATACCAGCACAAAGGCCGGCAGAGACCGCCCCGCGACCAGATAGTCGGCTTTAGTCTTGACCGTGTGCAGCCGCGCCAGCGACACAACCATCAGAGTGACAACAATCGCGCCTAGAACCGCCCCGTACAGTGGTGACATTCGCCTGCCTGAAAATTCTTGAGATTGCGTGAACGGCCAGTCTACGGGACTTCGCGCCGCTTGTCAGTCATCCCACGCTGCAGTGCGTCCCCAACCTGCGCCGCGCTGCGGCCCCACACTCGCACCACCTTGTTCCGCGACTGATCTCCTGCCACTATCTCGACCGCCGATCGCGGCACATCCAGCAGATCTGCAATGTACTCGACCAGCGCCTCATTCGCGCGTCCTTCCACCGGAGGCGCCGTCAAGGCGATCTTCAGCACCGCATCCGCGCCTTCGCCAAGAATGCCGATGATCGCCGTCCGGCTGGCCGCGCGGAGCAACCCGCACCGCGAAGCTTGCTCCGTCGCGGGTTTCCTTGATCGACGGCAGCTCTCTCACTCCACTTGCGCGGCTTTCTCGCGCGCTCCAAACAACGCCGTCCCAATCCGCACCAGCGTCGACCCTTCTTCGATCGCGACCTCGAAATCTCCCGACATCCCCATCGACAACGCTGAAAAATCCAGTGCCGGATGCGCCCGCGCCAGCTCATCACGCAATTCACGCAACCGCCGGAACGACGCCCGCGCCGTCTCCGGATCATCGTCAAGAGGAGGCACGGTCATCAGCCCCTGCAGCTTCAGAGACGCCAGCTCCGGCATGCGCTCCAACAGCTCGCGCAATTCGGCTCCTTCAGGATCGAATCCCGTCTTGGCCTCCTCCGCGCTCACCTTGATTTCGAGCAGCACCGGCAGGCTCCGCTCGAACCCTGCCGCTGCTTCATTCAAGCGGCTTGCAATCCGCAGCGAATCGACCGTATCCACCGCCGTGAACAATTGCGCCGCCTTCGCCGTCTTATTCGACTGCAAATGCCCGATCAGGTGAATTTCAATTCCTCCCTGATCTGACACGCCGGCAACCCGTAAGCCCATCGCATCCAATTCCGCTTGCTTGCGCTCAAACTCCTGCACACGATTCTCGCCAAATAGCATGACGCCCGCTTCCATCGCCTCTACGATTGCGCTCGCCGGATGCGTCTTCGATACCGCCATCAGCCGCACTTCACTCCGCGGCCTGCCCGCTCGCCGGCAGGCGGCCACAATGCGCTCTTCTATGCTTTCCAGTCTCTGCTTGAACATCATCTCAATGCCTTATCTTATCGATGTGTCGCCGCATCTTGGTCGCCGCAAAAAAATTGGGCGGGGGAATCGCACCCCGCCCACTGGTCTATCTATGGACCCGATCTACTTCTGAGCTGCGATCCACTCCTTCAGTTTCGGTTCCTGCAGCGATCGCAGTTCGATGCAGTCATTGATTGCATCCTTCGCTCGCACCAAAGACCGCTCCGACGATGCAACCGGATGCGCCGCGAAGAAGCTCGTAACTTCATTCAGCCGCTCCGTGCTGCAGAAGGCGCTCGTCCCGCCGACCAGGTATCCACCCATCGACGTGGTGAGTTGTGCTTTCACTTTGTCCCAGTTCTGCTGGATATACTGCCACGCCATGTCCTGCGTGTCCGTTCCCCGCAGCATGATGAGCAATTGAATGGCTGCATCCTGGTTCCTCACCTTACCCGAGACCGTATAGTCGAGCGACCGTTTCTCGAGCGCCGTATCCTTGAATTCCGCCAGCATCCGCAGCGCGCCCTCCTGGACCTCGGGGTTCGCCGATGTTTCCGCTGTCTTCTGCAGTTGATCGAAGAACGCTGCGTCGCCATTGATCGCCGCGATGGCCACAGCCGACTGCCCCAGCGTCGCATCTACCGACCCTTGGTCGGCGACATACTGCTTGGCCAGTTCCCTGGCCTGCGCAATCACATCCGGATCCTTTCCGATCGTGCCCAGAGCGCCGAAGAGCGTTGCCCGCAACTCTCTCTTGTCCGGGCTGTCGCTTGGCGAAGGCGCGCCCAGCCTATCGAGCGCCGGCTTGAAGGTCTTTCGCACCCATAGCGAAAGCGCTTCCCGCTCATCCGCAGTGGCCGCAATCCGCGAGTAGATTGAGCCCACATCGGTGAGCGCCGTTGCTATCACCCTGTCACTCTGGTCATCCTTCACCGCGGCAGCCAGGTTCAGATAATCTCCCACCGCTGCCTTGTCCGCGCGCACCTTTGCCCACTCGTCGCCAAGAAGAATGATCCGTTCGTCCGGCGTCAATCCGGATTCAACATTCGCGACGATCTTGTCATAGACATCCGCCGGATAGCTGGTGCGGTAGTAGCCCTTGCCACCTGCATTCGCAAAGAGGAAAGGCGCGGCCGGAGTTTTCAGCGAACCCTGCGCCTGGGCAAACAGCTCACACGTGCCTTGCGTCTCACTGGACTTGAAGCAGACCGGTGCATTCCACGTCTGCTCATGCTCCGCCTTCATACTGGGGCTTAGAAAGAATCTTTGCTGCTTCGCGGCCACGCTGCTTCCCGCTGGATCCGCGAAGCTCAGCAGCGGCTCGCCCGGCTGCACCACAAAGCTTTCCATGACCTTATCAATCGGCCGGTGGCTGACCTCGGTCTGCGTATTCCAGAAGTCCTCCGCTGTAGCATTCGCGTAGATATGCGCCTTCAGATAGTTATGAACTCCCTGGCGAAAGGTCTCTTCGCCTTCGTAGTTCTCGACCATCAGCAGCACCGCCGCAGCTTTGCCGTAGGTAATGCCGTCAAACATCTCGTTGATCTCATCCGGCGTATCGGCCTTCGCCCGGATCGAGCGCGTTTTCCGCTGCGCATCCAGATCGAGCGTCCGGTTGAGACCAAAAGCTACGTCCTCAGGAATGTTCCAATCCGGATGCCACGCCGCCACCGGCTTATTTTCCATCCAGGAGGCGAAGCCTTCATTTAGCCAGAGATTGTCCCACCACTTCATCGTCACCATATCGCCAAACCATTGGTGAGCCATCTCGTGAGCCACCACCAGCGCCACATTTTTCTTCGCGTCGACCGATGCCGTCTTCTCATCGATCAGCAGATCGGTCTCCCGGTACGTGATCGCGCCGAAATTCTCCATCGCGCCTGCTTCAAAATCCGGCAGCGCAATCATGTCCAGCTTGGGCATCGGATACTTAATACCGAAATAGTTGTTGTAGTAGTGCAGCACAAACTCCGAAGCCGACAGCGCAAACTTCGTATACTCCACCTTGTCCGGAGTCGCGCATGCCCGGATCGGCGTCCCGTCGCTTTCGCCCGACGTGCATACAAAATCGCCCACCAGAAAAGCCACCAGGTAAGTCGACATTCTGGGCGTCGTCGCAAAGCGGATCGTATGCTCGCCAATCACCGGCCCCGGCGTGTCCGATGCGATATTCGTGTTTGAAATCGCGGTGTCATCCTTGTCCACCACCAGGCTTACATCAAACGTGGCCTTGAATGCCGGCTCATCGAAGGACGGAAAGGCGCGCCTTGCATCGGTCGCCTCAAATTGCGTCACCGCATAGTTACGTTTTTCCGTCTTCGAAAGATAGAAGCCACGCAGCTTCCCATTCAAAATTCCCGAGTATTCAATCTTGAGCGTGATTCGCCCCGCAGGCAGCGTCTGATTGAAGTTGAAGGTAGCCTGCTCCTTCTGCTCGTCCTCAGTTACTGTGGCTTTCAGTTCCTTGCCGCCAATCTCTGTCGTTACGCTTTGAAACTTGATCTCCACTGCATTCAGCGTGATCGAATCGACGGGCTGTTCCAGAACCACGTCAATCGTTTCCTCGCCGGTGAAAGTGGCGTCTTTCAGATTCGGAGTAAGCGTGAGCGAATAATGTTCGGGATGAACGGTTTGCGGAAGGCGCTGGGCATGCGCGATGACAACTGTACTCGTCAAAATTGCAAAGAAAGTCCCTTTACTGAAAAGGGTGTGAAGCTTTTTCATGGATTCCTCGAGATAGAATCTGCGGATGGCCCGCTGTGGGTGTGCAGGCATCCCCGAATTACGATATCGCAAAGTGAGGAGCGCTGGCCTTTCTCTTCCCCTTCGCCAATCTTGTTGTTGCGAATACCGGCTTCAGGATTCTCGATAATCCATCAATACTATTCCCACCAGAATCAGGCAGATGGGCCAAAACCAGCTTGCAACTTTCGCCACTTTCCATTCCCGGTCTTCCCGGGATAGACGCAACTCAAGCCAGCGGCTCATGCCAGCGGTTGCTCCCAGCAGCGCGATTGGCGTGTGCGTCATCTCGGCCAGCATCTCATCTTTCACATTGCCCAGGGCGTGCGAGTGGGTAAGCAGCACAGCTCCACCCACCGCGCACATCGTTGGAAATACCAGCGCCGCTTTCATTGCGCGCACACGGCCTGTCTGCACCGCCCATTCATAGATGGCAAATGCGGTGATCAGCACGGCGAAGAACCGATGTTCCAGGACGTCCGCCTCTGCAAAGCTGGCCCAAAAGGGCCGGGGCCCCAGCGGCCAGGCTTCGGGATCGGCTCGCAACACAATAAACACTGCCAGGGCGATAAACAGCAGCGGCCAGTTTCGCGCCCATGCCATTCGTTTCAATCGCGCGAGAAGGGCGAATATCCCCGCGGCAAAGACAATCAGCCCCGCCCAGTGATGGTTGTATTCCGACCAGGCACGATCCATCGCATCATTTTCGGAGCCGCCCGAGAAGGACGCCTTCTCGAGAAATGCCTTCAACTCGAGCCGTGGCTGCAGCTCCGCAAATTGAGGACTTTTCAGGCTGGGCCACTTCCAGTCCATCCGCTCTGCAATCTCCTGTTTCGTGAGTTGATCGCGCGTCATGTCAATCGCCGGGGGCTGCGACGTAAGCGAAGCTCCCGCAAGAATCGCCATAAATCCAAAGGCAATCTCGGCTTCGCTGAACCGCCGCAGGCGGATCAACAGCGGCTGAGCGTCCGATCGTGTTTGCCTGACTAAGAAAAAATTGGCTGCTCCCAGCGTGAGCGCCAGCAGCAACAGATAGATCTTCGCCAGCAGCATGACGCCGTAGGAGGTCCCGTACATTCCGCTCCACGACCCGACGTAGAAGTACGTCATCGCGCCCCCCGCGACGACCAGCAAAGTCACGCTCACGATCGCCATGGTCGAAAAACGGCTGGCCAATACATGGGCGGCTTTGGCTGTTTCACTGCGCCGCATCGTGAGCAGGAGGCTTGGCATTGCGCCTGCCCATCCTGCCATTCCAAAATGATGTGCCGCAGTCAGCGCCAGCAGCAGCCAATGGTGATCCAGTCTCGCTTGCGCGTGGCTTAACGCGACAGAGCCGGCCACGATCGCGACGATCAGCGGTGCGCCGGCCAACTCCCTTCTCTGTCCGCCGAATTTCAGGACGAAATACAAGAGCAGGGCTGCGCCGGCTATCACGCAATCAGCAATAAAAAACGGAGCGGTCGCCACTTCGTGAAAGGCGAGCTCCGTCGTCCCCATCAACATGGCCGTGCTCTCAGCCGCGGCCAGCGGTTGCACGACCGCCAACCCGAGAGCAGACCACGCAGTAATTCTGGCCGCCACGTCGCGAACCGCGGAATCTGTAACCTGGCGCGTCGCCACAAACAGCAGAAACAGCACACCGCCCACTGTCAGCGTTTCCATCGAGAGCGTAAGCGCCCGCAACAACACTGACAATAGATCGAAGTCCTGGATGAACCAGATCACCTTCGCTCTGACCTGAACCTGACCTTATTCAACGGCAAAAGGAATTTCACCACGCGTAATGTGACCATCGACAGCCAGCGCCTGCCAGCGCAGCGTGTATTTTCCCGGAGGCAGCTTCACCGCTGCCGACAGATCATCATCTGCACTCTGTTTCAGAAGAGCAATCGTCTCCGTCGTGCCATCAGAGTGCACCAGGATAAAACGGGAACGTGCGGCATCCACATGAGAATTAAACTTGAGATCAATGGCGACTTCGGGCCCGTGTACCGTCCCATTCACCTTTGGCGACGACGAAACCAGAACGGCATGCGCAAATGCCAACTGACATGTGATCAGGAAAACAACAACACAAATCAATTGGGTACGAAAATTTCTTCCCATATTTCGGATCTCCATTTGCGTAGTTTGCCGCGACAATTGCCGTCTAGAGCGATGCGGCGCGTAAGGATTTGCCGGTCAACAGAGCTGCCCGCCCCTCGGCATATGCGGCCGCACCCATGAGTGCGCACCGGCTATCGAGAATAACATGCACTGGAGTATGTATCAGCAAATCACTCAAACGTCCCTTGTCTGTGAACGCCGTCATGAAGGCGCCGTCTTTCATCTTCTTCAGGATCTTTGGCGCGATCCCGCCCCCCAGGTACATTCCGCTCACCGCCAGGCTTTTCAACGCAAGATTGCCCGCCTCAGCTCCATAGGCTGAAGTAAAAATGTCCAGCGTTTTCGCACAAAGCTCATTCGAGCCTTCTTCCCCGACCTCACCGATTACGGCATTCGGATCTTCCTGCTGCATGCGCTCTCTCAGCCATGCCGGTTCTTCCATATGCTTTTCATCGCGGAGAAAGGCGTAAATATTCGCTAATCCCAGACCGGACACCACGCGCTCCAGGCTCACCCGCCCTTTCAGCGTGCGGCGCAGATATTGAAACAGTTCAATCTCAATGTCATTGCGTGCCGCAAAGTCGCCATGTCCGCCCTCGGATGCCATGGGAATGTGCTGCCTGCCATTCCACACCAGGATCGCCTCGCCCAGACCGGTTCCGGCGGACACCAGACCGCGATTCCCCACTGCGGATGGGTCGCCGGCACTCAGCTGATAGACCTGGTCCCCAGCCAGTTCTGGAATCCCATAGCCATTCGCTTCGAGATCGTTGATCAGGAACAAATGCTGGATCTTCAGATCGGTCGACAATAGGTCGCAATCCAGAATCCAGGGGAGATTCGTCAGCTTGAGCCGGCCTCCGCGCACTGGCCCCGGCACGCCAAAACAACAGGCCGTCACCTCAGGATTGCCGCTCTCCGTCAGAAAACGGCGAACGATCTCCTCCAGGCCTGAAAACTCCCGGGCAGGAAACTTCTCATCCCGCACGTGGCTCAGGTTGCCTTGGCTGAAACCGTAAAGAGCCAGATGGACCTTGGTGCCGCCCACATCTCCGGCTAGGATCATCGTTCAATCTCCAGTCGTCCAACGCCTTGCGAGTCTGCGGTAGGCAACAGCGCCGCTGCATCCTTGTCGAGAAGCAGCAGAAGTTTTCCGCTCTTCGGTTGAATCAGTTGCGATGGATAAGTCTCCGGATCGTACTTGCCCAGAAAGACTTCTCGCAAGGGCTCAGCCTTGTCCTTGCCGCCAACCAGGAAAAATATATCCTTCGCTTCCACAATCACCGGCCATGTCAGCGTCACTCGCCACGTATTCTTTTGCAGAACGTGATTCGCAACCGCGACCCGGGAAAGCTCATGCAGCGCCTCGGTGTGCGGGAAGAGCGATGCTGTATGACCGTCATCGCCCATGCCCAGCCCGAGCACATCAAAGCGCGGCACTTCGGCGCCCTCCAGCCGGAACTGGCTGCGAATTACGGATTCATAGCGTGCCGCAGCCTGCTCCGGTTCAAGCTCACCCTCGATCCGGAATACCCGCTCCGGCTTGAGAGGAACTTTATCCAGCATGGCCTCGCGCGTCATCCGGTAATTGCTCTCTGCGTTGTCCGGAGGAACGCACCGCTCGTCTACCCAATAAAGCTCGATCTCGCCCCACGGCATCGCCTTCAGAAATGGCTCGGCGGGGTTGGCCAGCAGTTGAAAGGTTCTCTTCGGAGTACTGCCTCCGGAGGTCGCGATCCGTGCCTTTCCGCTTGCGGCGATGGCCGATCGCGCGGCCTCTAGAAAGTGTTCGGCAGCGGCCCGGCTTAATGCGTCGGGCCCGTCATAGATCCTGTACTCTACCTGTATTTTTCGCGGCATTGTTTAATTGCGTCCTTACAACCTATGCCATTTGCGTCCGTCGCGTTGCAATAATTTCTCCGCGGCTTCCGGTCCCCATGATCCGCTGGCGTAGTTCGGAAAATCCTTCACTGCGGTCTCCGCCCACGCTTCCAGCACCGGCGTATAGAGCGCCCACGTCGCCTCCACTCCATCGCGATGCGCAAACAGTGTCGCGTCTCCCAGCATCGCATCGAGCAGCAGCCGCTCATAACCGTTCGCCGACGACGTACCAAACGCCGCCGCATAGTTGAAGTCCATGACCACCGGACAAACCGTCATATCCGGACTCGGAACCTTCGCCCCGAAGCGCAACGAAATCCCTTCATCCGGTTGGATGCGCATGGTGATCACGTTAGGCTGAATTTCGGCGCAGGGTCCCCGCGAGACACGATCGAAAAGTAACATCGGCGGTTGCTTGAACTGCACCGTGATCTCCGTCGCACGCTTCTGCAGACGCTTGCCGGCGCGCAGGTAGAAGGGCACGCCCGCCCACCGCCAGTTCTCGATCTCCAGCTTCAGAGCGGCAAAGGTCTCGGTCTTCGAATTAGGATCGACGCGATCTTCTTCGCGATATCCCTTCACCGGTTTGCCATCGACATTTCCGGGCCCGTACTGGCCGCGCACCGTATTCTCCAACGATACTGGCCTGATCCCCCGCCAGACTTTGAACTTTTCCCGCCGCACCGCTTCCGCATCGAACGAAACCGGAGGCTCCATGCACATGAAGGAAAGCAGCTCCATCACGTGGTTCTGCACCACATCGCGCAGCGCGCCCGCCTTTTCGTAGAACGGTCCTCGTCCTTCAATGCCGATGTTTTCAGCGGCCGTGATCTGCACATGATCCACGTAATTCCGGTTCCAGATCGGCTCAAAAATCCCATTCGCAAAACGAAAGACCAGAA
>Ga0207111_10205_pt1 | contig 15559 bp, 11 predicted proteins | sample Alteio_BWMinHeat_71_FD_153577 | JGI IMG/M metagenome (GOLD analysis project Ga0207111, IMG submission 153577) | Enriched cells from forest soil in Barre Woods Harvard Forest LTER site, Petersham, Massachusetts, United States -... | ecosystem: Environmental > Terrestrial > Soil > Temperate forest >... | reverse complement strand
ATCTACTTCCAATTCGAGGGGCTCACGAAAGAGAGAATGGAAGAGCTCATCGGCAAAATCGGCGGCTTGAATCCAATTCCCTTCACAGAGCTCGATGATGCTTTGCTCAAGGCTTTGAATTGGCTAGGGAGCGCTGGTGAAGGAGAGGTCCGTTTAGCGAATTACCTCTTAAATCAGATTCGATCCCTCAAAGGAGGAACTTTTAAAGATCTCCAAGACTGGGCGGCGAAGATTTGGTCGCAGGTACCCTTGCCTAAGGTGTTTCGCGACGCAAGCCCTGCCGCAAGAATCGAGTTTGAAAAAATCACAGGCTTCAATTCGTTAGATAGTATTAAGAAAATCGTCAACGACTGGAGTGCAAAACCCGGGGCTGAAACAAATTTCAAGAATGCTCTCATCGCTTTTATCGCTGATTGTATCAAGGCGGGAATGAGTCCTGCCGAGTTTAAAGAGGCCCTCAACACTAAGTTCTTCACTGAAAATATCTACTTCAAATACCCGGGGCTTACCGATAGTGTAGTCTCCCTTTGCACCCAAATCGGGGCCGATCCCAACAAAGTTAAGGCCGATAAACTAGACGAAGCCTATTGGAAAGCCGTTGATTGGAAAAACAGAATGCCCGGGTCTGAATTAGCCCGTGATCTAATAATGTGGATCAATACTATCCACGCTCAAAAAGGAGATTTCAACGATTTAAAAGTATATATGAAAGAGTTCTGGAATAGTCCCATTGAAGGTTGGCCCCGCAGTTTTAGGGACGCAACTCTTGTGGAATTAAAAGAATTCATGACGATTACCGATGTCGATCCCATCAAAGATTTGCAAGATCGGGTTAGCCGGTGGAAGGAAGGGAGGACCCCAGCAGAAAAAGCTTTTGCAGATATCGTTCTCTCTTGGAAGTTTGACTATGGGATGACCCTCATAGATTTCCAAAAAAAGTTCCAAGATTATTTCAAATCATCTTTTCCCTATATCCAAACCCCCGGCCTGGACCCCAAAGGGCTGCAGGATTTCTTGAACTTGTTCAAGATGACAAGACCCGATCCAAATCCGATGGAAGAAATCTTCCTCAAGACTTGGGGATATAAGGCACAATCTGAAGCCGGAAAGAACCTCTTTAACGCACTCAATTCGATCTTACGGCAGCATCCCGGCTGGACCACAACTGAGCTCAGTAACTGGTGGGCGAAGGAGAGTGAAAATTTCTGGTCGGGCCCTTATGCAGGCATTCAAATGGACCCTGATGGGATCGATTTCCAGAATCTTACCAAGGTCTTGAAAATCCCGGAAAAAATCCCCCCTGAATTGGAACGAATTCGCAAACTTGTCGAACAGTGGGAAGCCTCAACTGACCCCCAAAGGAACTTCAAAAGAGATCTCCTCACCCTCATCAACAGTTGCAAGAGCATTCAAGAATTTGAAACCCGGCTGAATGGCGAGTTTTTGAATCGCAATATCTATTTCGCCTACCCGGGATTGACGGATGGTTATACCGCGCAACTTGTCCAAATCGGAGCCGACCCGACCAAACTCGTTGCCCATGACTTAGAAAAGACGCTCTGGAAAGCGTGGGACTGGCAGCAACATTCGACAGGTGGTGCTAATAACCTGGCAACCTATCTGTTGAATATGATCAAAAAGGTGCACAATGAGGGCGGAGATTTTGCCGCTTTACAAAGGTTTGTAAAGAACACATGGTATGATCGATCGGCATGGCCACCGGAATTCTCAACCGGAGATATCAAAGCCAGAGCCATTTTCATGACGCTCACGAAATATGACCCCATCGAAGACATTAAAAATCAAATCTCCGAATGGCAGAAAGGGAAAACAGAGGGAGAACGGAACCTCGCACAATTTGTGCTCAGATGGCAATTTGAATACGGATGCTCTATCGACGATTTTCGAGTGAGCCTCGAGACTTACTGCAGAAGCTATCCCTATATGGCGATCCCCGGCCTGAATCCCACCGGGCTGCAAAATTTCCTCAACATATTCTTCCAGATGTTCCAGATGAAAAGACCTGATCCAAATCCAATGGAACAAATCTTCATCGATACCTGGGGATACAAAACCCAAACTGAGGATGGGGCAAAGCTCTTTAAGGTTCTTTATGAGGTCTTACAAAAAAATCCAGGATGGACCCAAGCCCAACTCAATTCCTGGTGGGCTAGGGAAAGTCCAAATTTCTGGAGGAACTATCCAGGCATTGATTTGAAGACAGAGGGGGCCTTCTTCGAGCGTCTTACACACCTGAAAATTCCTGAAAGACCTGGTCCAGATGTCGACAAGCTGATCGACGATAAGATCAAGTGGCTGGACCATTTTAATACGATCTGGAAACGGATCTCTGTAGGCCTAGTAGTTCCGTCACTTAGAGATTTAACAAATCCGCAAGCATGGCAGTTTTTGAAGGACTTTCTCAAAGCCAACCCGAGGATGACTCCGGAAAAATTTGCTTCAGAGTTTAAAATCTCGATAACCGATGCCAGAGAATTTATAAAACTTATAAACGACTATCCGACAGGAGGGTATAATTCCCTCTTGCTGCTTTATCACGAGGCTCAAGACATACTCAAAGCAGGTGGTCGCGCGGCACTACTCAAATGGGCGCAAGGGTTAGATGTCCCCGGAACAAGATACCCCGGCTTAACAGCCAAAGATAAAGCCGAACTTCTCAAAATGATCACCGGCTAGAAAGCAAAAGAAGCCCCTACCGTCACCCCATAAATTCCGAGATCTTCTGTGGGACGCACGTAGAGATAGGGGACTTGAGCCGGGCTACCAACGAAGTGCTCCAGATAGTTTTGCCTCCACCAATATTGCCCTTCAAAGTCTACATGCAACTGGATCGCGTATTGATCATTGCAGCCAAGCTCTCTATCCCAAGCCACACCGAGCATGACATCTGCAACAGGTAGAAGGGGATGGAAATTCGATTTCATATCAGCTCTCTGAAGGAATGCTAAATTTGCATCGAATTCGTTTTGCTTCTGCTCGATCTCAACTTTACTGATGAGAACTGCAAAAGCTCCTGCGCCATACAAACTAAGCCCATATCCCATGTCCCAAGCGGTCAAGAATCCTGCGCGAAGGCCAATGCCCTTAAAATTATTCTTCTCGTGTACGAAGTCAGATTGACCAACTGGAACTTGCGTAATCGTTGGATCGTTATTTCCGTAAGCTACCCTGAAATTCTGGTCTATCTTAGCCGCTTTAATGCCAAAGAATGGCCGAAGCATAAGAGAGTTGCAAAAGTTGATTTCTCTTCCCACCTCGAAGTCCAAATTCTGGTATTTGATTTTCCAATGGGCACTAGCCGAAGTTAATACGGGAATGGCATTGCTGTCTTGGAAAAGAAGAAGTGGGAAAATAAAGGGGCTGGTGGTGTTGGAATCGCCATCGGGCTCGATATGGCTATAGCCCAAAAATAGATCCCAGCCTTGCTCATCGAATGTGTATCCGCCTGCGATCCGGTAGCCAGCTTCCCAATCGAAATGGACTTTTCTTACAGTCCCGTTAGGTATTTCGACTCCCGTATTGCTAGGATCGGGAGATACATTATCGATAGCAAACTCGGTCCCTCCCTCGGTAAACTTCCAGTAGAGCAAGTCTGCTTCGACCCAAATATTTTGATCGGGGCATCGGAATGGGGTGCAGCAATTCTCGAGCCGCTCGCAAAGGCAGGCGACTTTTCTCTCGAGGGCAGTCATCCGGTCATTATCTTCGGGTGGATCCGATTCCATCGCTTCTTCTCCTGCAAATCCTCCCGAATGAATCTGCTGAGGAGGTGGTGGTGGATAAGCCTCCTCGGCTACAAGCGCGGCGCGAATGCCATCGTCAAAATCGTCATCATTATCGACAACTGCCTTGACAGTTGGCTCTGCGGCTTTGGGTTTGGATTTCTGGACTGCTTGTTTATCTGCAGGTTTTACCGTCAAATTGTCCTCGAGGCAGGCTTCCTTAACAAGCCCTGACGAGGGAAGATCATTCTTCGATGGCTTGGCGACAACACCTTTCTCGGGCGATGATCCCTTGTCCTTCTTATAGGCCGGCTCAGCTTCCTTTTGCACATTATCGATGATCGTCGTCTTAGCCCCTATGTCCGCGTGGACAAATACCATAAGAAGGGGAGCCGTAAGGAGCAAAAGCGACCTATCCATGTGAAACCTGCTTGTTGTTAATCCACAAACCCATACCAAGTCCAAAAATATTTTTCAATATGCATCGGCAGGGTGAAGCTTATGAAAGGCTAGAGATAGCAATGTAGCGTAGACTTTAGTCTGCGCATGTTTCGGCAGGTTTTAACCTGCCGCAAAGGACTCGCAGTCACTAAAGGTTTTTTGCAACAGGCTGAAGCCTGTTGAAACGAGCGCAGACTAAAGTCCACGCTACATTGCAATTGCAAAGCCTGTTGCAAAATGCGTTAAGTTTTTGGGTGGGAGCGGACGAGGAGGTCTTCACCTTCGGAGCCGGCGACAAGGACGGCGCAAGAAGCGTCGCTGAAGACGTTGACCGTGGTGCGGCACATATCGAGGACCCGATCGATGGGCAGGATCAGGGCAAGCCCTTCGGCAGGAAGGCCCATGGAATTTAAAATAATGAGGATGGCGACAAGGCTAGCTGAAGGGACTGCGGCGACCCCCATTGCTGTGATGAGCGAAAGGAAGACAATGAGGATTTGGCGAGCGATGGTGAGCTCCATCCCATAGACTTGGGCAATGAAGAGGGCAGCGACACATTCATACAGGGCCGAGCCCGACATGTTCATCGAAGTGCCTAGGGGGACCACAAAGCTGCAGATACGGTTGGACACCCCGGCACGCTTCTCGACACATTCCATGGTGATGGGGAGAGTCGCAGCCGAAGAACTTGTCGAAAAGGCTGTGATGAGTGCCGGTCCAAGAGCTCGGTAGTGGCGGATCGGGTTAATCCCTCGAATTTTGAGCAAGATCGGGAAGGCGACAAGGCAATAGAACAGAAGCCCCGCGATCACGCAGGCAAAGAAAAGAGCCAATCCTGTGATCGAGGCAAAGCCCCGCTCGGCGATTACTTTTGCTACGAGGCAAAAGACCCCAAGGGGCATGGCACGCATGATGTAGTGGGTCATTTTCATCAGGGCGTTGAAAGCTGCCTTCCAGAAGTTAAGCATCGGAAGGGCTGTGTCGTGGCCAAGTTTTGCAAGGGAAAAACCAAACAGCAGGCTGAAGAAGATAATCCCCAGCATATTCCCTTCGCTTGCGGCGGAGACGATATTATGAGGGATCAGGCGGAATAGGACGACGGCCACAGCTCCCATCCTTCCTTCGGGAAGATTGCTAGCTATCGCCTGAGTCTTTTCAGCCTGTGCAGTCACTTCTGCCGGCGGAATCTGGAAGGAGGAGCCGGGATGGATTAAGTTAACGAATAAAACCCCGACAAGGATTGCGAGTAGGGTCGTCCCGATATAAAAAGCAAATGTCTTGGCGCCGAGCTTGCCGAACGATTGTTCTTTACCCAGTTGGCCAATGCCGTTAATGATAGAAGAGCCGACCAAGGGTACGATAAGAAGTGTCAAGGCGTTCAAGAAAAGTCGGCCGAGGACGTCGAAGAGTTCGTAGAAGGTCAGGCCAAATATCCCGGCCGTCTTCCCTACCACTCTTCCGATGATGATCGCCAAGACGATCGCGATCAGCACCTGCCATAACAAGGTCCGTTTCTTCACGCCCTCTCCTTAGGGATAGACATCAATAGTTTCCCCATATCATTTCAAGCAAAACATGGGAAGTCTAATCTCAAGTAGATTTTTAGAGAATCTTAATATTAGCCCTTCTCTTTGACATTTTTTAAAAAAATAACTACAGATGGCTTAAGACATCAAGGAGGTCGATATGATCGAATGGAACCCAAACGTACGTGCGGACCAATCTGCAGGCTATGGTGGCATGCCCGAAAAAGTCACTGATAAAGAAAAAAAAGAGTTAAGAGACTATGCGCATATAGTCGAAAGAGATCTTCCGAAAGATAAGGCAAAAAAACTCAGTGATTGGATGCATGATCACTTCGATGATTATTGCAAGCATCATTCAAAAGATGAAGTCAAAGCGAAAATTGAATCCTTCAAAAAGTAAGGCTGAGTTTTAAATGTTATGAAAGAGAAATATCGATTCCTAGCAGTACTATGTATAACAGGCGGTCTTTTGATGGGTTGCTCATCCCAAGCTGAACAACCTGTAAAGGAAGAAGAAACATGGGAAAAGCAATCGCACACGGTAGTACCTCAAAAACATCCCGTGCATCCAGTGGCACCAGAGAATCAATAAAGAAATAATTAGTCATGTTATGTTCGTTTCTAATGGACTGGCTACCAGTCCATTAGAAACGAACATAACATATATTATCAGACGTATCGCAAAAAGGGAAATTAGGCTATACTGGCGCCTCGCTATTTAAACAGAGGCCTATCTATGTCAACAGTTGCCGTTTCCCCTTCTCTTCCTGTCCACCAGACAGATGCCGATAATGAAACAGGAAAGAAAAAAGAGCAGCCAGTAAAAGTCGAAAAAACCGAATACCCACTTGCTGGTGCCATGATCCGCACAGCCTGGGATGCCGCCTTTGCTGCTTTTGTCGCCCATACCTTTACCATCGTTGCCCCAGGGACAGCTGCCGTATTCGGCGCCATCGAGTCTATTGTGCGCACCGAGCTTCATTCTTGCTTGATCAAGGATGACGTCACTGCTAAGAATTTTGTAAGCGCAATGGCCAAGAGCATTGCCATCTTTGCCGTATCGAACGCCTCCGGGGCCTTCCTCGCTAAGGCTATCGGTTATCCTCTGACATTAAAAGCAGCGGTCACCTTAAGCCTAGCTACCTATGCGACCTCGCTCGCTATCCAAGCGCTAATCGTCGGCGGCCTTTGCTGCTGCTGCGGTGCTATTTTAGCCGTTGCGTTCGCATCGGGTCATAAACTGCCGGAAAAGGCCTAATATTTCCTCCTGGAGCCTCGGAACCCGAGGCTCTATCTTTCAAACAATCCTTGAAAAATCGAAGCAAAAAAGACAAACTGTCCTTTTTTGAAGATCCGGAGGTGATATGAGCCTATTGAGTATCTTGCGGCCGGCTCCCCACGTGGATGAAATTCAAGACGAAGAGTTGATGCGCAAGCAATACCGCCATTGGCGCATCCGCATCTTCTACGGGATGTACATCGGCTACGTCTTCTATTACATCTCGCGTAAAAGCCTCACCTTCGCCATGCCGACTCTGATGACCGACCTTGGCTTCACCAAGAGCGATATGGGGATTCTCGCCAGCCTCATGTCGATTACCTATGGCCTTAGCAAGTTCTTAAGCGGGGTCTTGGCCGATCGGTCCAATCCAAGATACTTCATGTCCTTTGGGCTCATCATCACCGGCGTCGCAAACCTCCTGTTCGGCCTGGGATCTAGCATTATGTGGTTTGCCCTCTTTTGGGCTGTGAATGGATGGTTCCAAGGCTGGGGCTGGCCGCCCTGCGCAAGGCAGCTCACCCATTGGTATTCTCAAAAAGAAAGAGGCACCTGGTGGGGCATCTGGAATACCTCCCACAGCCTTGGCCTCGCAGCCATTGCCATGCTCGGGGCGATCATCGCCACCTACTATGGGTGGAGAATGGCCATGTACATCCCAGGCGTCCTCTGCATCTTGGCCGGACTTTTCCTCATCAACCGGATGCGCGATACCCCGCAATCGCTCGGTCTTCCCCCTATTGAAAAGTTCCGCAACGACTACCCTGCTACCTCCATTAAAGCCGACGAAAAGGAACTCACTACAAAAGAGATCCTCTTCACCTATATCCTCAAGAATAAATTCATCTGGCTGCTTGCCTGCAGCTACTTCTTCGTCTACCTCATCCGCCAAGCGATGAATGACTGGGGAATGTTGTACCTATGCGAATCGAAAGGATATTCCCAGATTTTTGCAGGCACATGCATCGTGAGCTTCGAGGCAGGCGGCTTTTTTGGAAGCCTCGTTGCCGGCTGGGCTTCTGATTATGTCTTTAGCGGCAAACGGTGCCCCATCATCGTCATCTTCAGCTTTGCTGTCGCTGCAGCCTTGGCCTGTATGTGGCTTTCTCCCTATACCGTTGGCTGGGTCGACTCGGCATTGATGTTCGTCGTCGGCTTCCTAATTTACGGCCCACAAATGCTCATCGGCATGGCGGCTGCTGAAATCTCCCATAAAAAGGCGGCCGGAAGCGCAACCGGTTTTATCGGATGGATCGCCTACCTCGGCGCTGCTTTCGCCGGCTACCCTTTAAGCGTCGTTACACAAAATTGGGGATGGCAAGCTTTCTTCGCCGTCCTTGGCGTGAGCGGGGTAATTGCTGCGTTCCTGCTCGTCCCCCTCTGGTCGGTCAAAGTCAATCCCAAATATGCGAAAAAGGAGAGCGAAGATGGGGAACCTTCTCAAGCGTAAATTGCTGGCAGCTTCTCTTCTTTTTCTAATGCCGGTAGCGGCAGTAGAGCCTTTGACTGAGCAGCTGTATGAGCTTCTCGATGTCTGTGGCGTGTCACACGATGGGACTCTACCCTCGATCGTTCAAGCCACCCAAGCCGCTTGGCTTAGGAAGCCTCTTCAAGAACGGTGGCAGTTAGAAGAGAAAGACTTTTCAGAGGAAACGAAAGAGAGGATAAGAACCCTCCTCGATCAGATGGGCTTCATTAGAGAAGTTCTCCCCACTGAAAACCACTACGCCTATTGCCTGATTGGCGGCGCGACCTACCCCTCCTTCCAAAAAAGGGTCCATTATGTCGCCTCTCTTTGGGAACAAGGTTTCAGATTCGACCAGATCGTCCTCTTAAGCGGCGATCGGGACCTCGATCCTGTGATGGACCGCGTCTATTTAGAAATGGGATGCAAAAATGAAGCGGAAGGAGTCCTCGCCGTTTACCAAAACTCTCCCCTACCTGATGAGATGCGTTTCATACCCGTCACTGTCGCTAAGGCTTCGAAACAATCTTCCCCATTAGGCCTTGTGCGTCCTACACGTGGAGATACGATCCGTGCTTGGCTTGCCCTCTCCCCTCTTCCGGGAACATGCCTGTTCGTCACTCATCAGCCCTATGTTCTCTACGATAATGCGGTTGCAGCCTGCTTTTTAGGCCCTGATTATCCTTTTGCCACGGCCGGCCTTGGGACGACAGCCGAAAAGAATTCGATCGCCGTGCTCCTCGACAACACCGCCAGATGGCTCTACCAAGAGCTCGAATATAGGAAGGCCCATCCTTGAGCTTTACTGATATCGCTCTCTTCGCCCTTGTCGGGATCGTTGCCGGTTTCTTCGGCGGCCTCTTGGGGATCGGCGGAGGAAGTATCACCCTACCCTTGCTTTACTTTATCTTGGCACCCCTTGGCCTACCCGATAGCGACTTAATGCACATCGTCATCGGTACCACCTTTGCCGCCATGGTTTTCAATGCTGGGGCATCGACCTATTTCCATCATATGTTGGGCAATGTCCAATGGAAGCTGATGGCGACACTTCTTCCCAGTTTGATCGTCGGGCCCATTTTAGGCTCTTATGTCTCCACTTCTCTCAGCGGTTCTACCTTGCGTTTTGCATTCGGGATTTTTCAGCTCTTGCTCGCCGTCTACTTTCTTTTGCCGAGGCATAAGAAAGTGGAAGTGGTAGATAAGACTCCTAACCTTCTCTTATTGAATATCGCCGCTTTCGTGATCGGAGGGATCGGCAGCATTTTGGGGATCGGAGGCGGAATCATCATGGTCCCCTTCCTCGATATGATGGGCATGCCGATGAAAAAGGCGATCGCAACCTCGGCCTTCACCAGCTGCATCATGCTTCTTGTCAGCGCCCTCAGCTTCCTCGCCCTCGGCCTTAAATACCCCCTCAATCTCCCCAATCACGTCGGTTTCATCTATCTCCCTGCCTTCTTCGCCATAGGGCTCTTCTCCCTTATCGGCGCCCCACTTGGGGTCAAGGTCGTGCATTTATTGCCAGTGCCTGCGCTAAAGCGAATATTCGCTGTAGCGTTAGCGATATTGGGCGTCTTACTTATTATAGGGTAAATTAATCGGGCACGCACCCATCCCCTCTCCGCGACAAATTGATTGTCGCGTATCCGGGCCCCTCGGGCACGGGCACGTGGATTATTCTTGGGATGGGATTATGACTGCCGCACGGAAGCCGGTATAGGCGTCGGTGGTCTCGGCAAGAAGTGGGATGCGGGCCGATACACGCAGATCGAAAGGACGGTCAGCGTAGCTTCCCCCTTTCGCAATGTAGAAATGGCCTGCTTCGTCGTAGGTATCATCGACCCATTCTCTGACGTTGCCGCTCATATCGAAGCAGCCCCATGGGGAAACAGCGCGCTTGGTATCGACACGGCTTCCGCCTATTGTCAAGACCCGCTCGCCATCGAAGAACCCGACAGGAAGGGTGCGGTTTTCTTTAGAAGGTTTTCCATGGCCTGAATGGTAGTTGGCCACAGCTGAAGTCACTTCGTCACCTTTAAAGCCGTAACGTTGTTTTTGGATCGATTGGCCATAGGCTGTCGGAACCATACCGGCAGCGCGTTCCCACTGAGCTTCCGAAGGAAGGGCAAGGCCTTGAGTTTCACAGAAAGTTTTAGCGCCATAGAGGGAAACGTGTACGACCGGGTGGTGTTCACGGTAGGTCTGGGCACGGAACATGAATTCGCCGTTTTCGACCGAAAGCTCGATTTGGCTCGTAGGATCGGCCTCGAAAGTTCTCGCGAGGAGGCGTCCATGCAGGTCATAGATATAACCGGGGCGTGGCATAACAACTGTCTTCTTATCGAATTGGTCGTTCAACCATGCAGCGAACTGAGCATTGGTAACAGGAGTAGCTGCCAAGAGGAACGTATCGAGCTGGTCGGTAAAAATTGGGTACTCATCGTCACGACCTTCTTTATAGGGGTCGCCAACAATTACTGGGCCTGCAGGAATCAGGCACATCACCTGGCCATCAGCTTCGCCAAGGCGGGTTCCTCTAGAGCCACGTTTTTTCTTACCTTCATTATGAAGTTCATCTGTTTCTTTGACGTCCTCGACACCCTTCGAGTCCATCTTGAGGGTCATTGGGTAAGGGACGAGCACGTTCATCGGCAGAAGCGGGTTTTTAGAGACATGGTTCTGAACCATGCTCATGAGCTCGGCACCCGTACGGGGCTGCATCAATTCGGTCGCCTGCTCACCGCGAGGAGCTAATGCTTGGGCCATCGCTTCACGAGGGGTCAACTGTGCACCCTCTTTCAAGGACATCGCCTCAGAGGGAGAGAGCTGCGTTTGAACTTGAGGAGAAGGTTGCTTATCTAAAGGGAGCTGAGTTTTAGGCGCAGTTTCAGCGGCCGTCATTGTCTTAGCAAAATTCTGAAGAGACTTAGGCGCTTCGGGGGCATTCTTTAACGTTGCGACAAGGCTTTCCATCCATCCTTCTTCTTGGCACACCATCTGAAGGAGTTTGCCCATCTGCGCAGGAGAGAGATCTTCGCCGCCATTCTCATTGAGAATCGCCATCTGCTCGACAAGGCCTTGCAAGCGATCTCTGCCGGTTGCAAGAACGGACATGAGGACATCACGGCTCACATGAGTCTGAGATTGGAAAGAACCTGTCTCGATCATTTCGCTTAATTCTGTGAATTGGTTGTAGATTCTGCTCAAGGCAACAGCCAATTGGGCAGAAGAAGCAGTTGAAGGATTATCCGACTTGGTAACGCCTGTATTGCGAGCCGCGTTTTGAATGCTCAATAAACGGAACATCCAGTCATTGGCTTGCGTAGATTGCTTAGAAGGGACAGGAGCAGGACGGCCAGGCTCATTGCCTTGGCGCACCTGTGGACGTTCAGCAGCTTTCTGAGGAGCTTGCTCTACACGTCTATCTTGAGAAACAGGTTGTCTATTTTGGGCAGGAGCGCGGCTATCATTGGCCTTTTGCTGGGCCGACTGGTTTTGCTGTTGCGATCGCTCCTTGATGCCCGATTCCTCACCTATTTTTGGCTGGCTAAGGACGTGCTGTAAGCACTGCATCAGGATCTGAATCGCCTCATGCTGGCTAACGATAACATTACCTGGAGATACAACACTTGTACCCGCTTGGGCAGATTGGCTTGGATGGCCGGGAATCAGTACTCCACCTTGAGCCGCAGGGCTAGAAGATGATGCTTGACCTTGGGCAACTTGTCCGGGCATTCCTGGCATACCAGGCATCGCTCCTCCAGGAACAGGGGCGCCTGCGCCACCAGGAACTTGAGGAAGTCCAACGACGGGACGCTGAATTGATCTATTATCGACAAGCGAGCGTCCGTTTAGCATTGAAACAGCTAAGGAAATGGGTATGGGGATCGATCTTACAGCTCCACTAGCATCACGAAATTGCAACATGGCTGCAACAGGGGCAAGTCTCGACTGATTTATTCCATGATTAGGAAAAGCAACAGAACCCATATAACGCTTAATTACCTATATTAATCTTTATAATTTAATTATATAGTATTATCTATTTCTTTACAATATAAATATTTTATTTTAAGTATCTAATTATCAAGATCTTAAATCCTAAATTCAAAATTTCCTAAGTCGCTTATATAGAACTTTTTAGGATTTTTCCTTAACTTCTTTAGGTTCGGCTTTTCTAGCTATATTAGCCACAAAAGCCTCAATTTGCTCTAGGGCGTCATCGTAAGGCTTATCCAATACGTCTACTGCAGCATCAATGGCTTCCCCGTCGTCTCTGTCGATTGCTAGGTTGGCTATCCGATCAGCCTTTTCACTATCTGAATGGTATTGTTCAAGAATCGCTACAATTTCTTGGGCATGTTGATAGAAATTCGCTTCGCTTACGAAGGTTAAGAGGACAATATTGGAATAGGCCTTAAAGCGGAGGGTATCATCTCGCTGCCATAGCTGGCTCTTACCCCTTGTCTGCCATCTTGTTTCTAGGAAAGGCACAGCGAACATGGTGCTTGGCTTCTTTTTCTTATCCAATGTTCTGCCAACGAAGACCATTTCATCGGCAGCGGTGACAATATCTCGTAAAGGGCTCTCTTCGCTTCCCCGGAAGGTTCGTAGCCTATTCTCATGTCCTGAATCGATGAAATTCTCAACAAAATGCATGGGGTCTTTAGTATTAAAATTATCAACAGTGTTGACGAGCTGATGCGCTAATTGCGCGACAAGTTCCCTATAAAAAGCAGCTCGTAAAGGTCCAAGAGCTGAATGAGTTTTGCAATTTCTGATGACGGCCTCGCATAGCTCAATTCTCTCTTCTAATGATACATGGATATATCCAGGTGGAAAGACAGCTCCCATGAGAGCATTAAGAGCGCTTGCGCTCTGAGATGGAAAGTCCCTGTAGAAAATTTTCAGTTGTTTCTGAAGTGGTAGAACCCCTTTCTGCCGTGCTCGCACATTTTCATCAGGTTCCAAATCGGGATTTGCTTGAGAGTAAGCTCGAGAATCTAAGTCTCTAATTTCATGGGCCCGAGCCGAAAGGGCTTCGACGACCTGACGATCAGATGCAAATGAACCTGATACTAGTGGTTCTTGAGGGAGAGCCTGCCAGCGATAGGTAGGAACCCTCGATCCTATTTGATGGACGAAAAAAGAATAATTACCGGTAGATACATCGAGGTGAGTTTCTTTTGACAAAGGCGTCTCCAAAATTTGCAGCATGCGGGCCGAGAGATCACCGATCTCATAACGAGTTGCGTCTGGCAAATGGGCAAGCAACGATACGGCATCCGATTGTTGTGCGCCTTTTACTGGAAAAGAAGCAACACTTGGGCTTGAAACAACTACCGGTTTTGCCATAAAAAAAATTTACTCCTAAGAGCACTTTGTTTCTAATCGGAAAGAAGAATATCAAACATGTATTATAATCACAATAAAACTTGGGACTTCAAATTTTATTCGCAAAATAAAAATAATTTTCTTTTACGCTTTTTGTAATGTTCCGTCGATTTCAAATTTGAATTTTCTTTGTTTGCCATGCGAACTCACTTTGTGTATGGTAGCCCAATATGACTCTTTTTTTGAACGACTTCCGCATCTTACGTCCCGTATCCGAACACAGCCAAACGACAACTCTAGAGTGGCTCGCTGCTGCGCATAGGCGCGCCGAGAGTATACGATCGAAAGATAGTAATTTCGATCCGATAACTTTTGAAGAGAAAATCCATGCGCTGCTGAATCGCGTAGGAAGCCCTGAGAAAGTGAAGATCCAAAAACGGGGAACTCAGCTTCTCGATGTAGGGCATACCCGCTGGCAAGAGATGGATCTCTTTAAGCTCAGCGACTCCCCTTCTTGCATCGGCGAGAAAACCGAATATTATGGCAAAGCGGTCGATCGATTCTTCGAAGAGTTTTATCCCGAAAATGAAACGATGCCCGATGATCTGATCCATGTGACGTGTACAGGATATTTGTCTCCGAGCGGCGCGCAGAAAATCGTCGCTAAACGAAACGCCGGGCGCAAAACTACCGTGACCCACGCCTACCACATGGGGTGTTATGCGTCGATACCTGCCCTCCGTATGGCCAGGGGATTCGCAAAAGAAAAACCAAGGGTAGACATTGTCCACACCGAGCTCTGTTCGCTTCATCTCGATCCCTTTTCCCATTCCCATGAGCAGCTGGTCGTTCAGTCTCTTTTTGGCGACGGGTGCATCCGCTATAGTATCTCCCCTGCTTCTGACTCCCCATGCTTAGCTCTTCTCGGTTTAAAAGAAACGACGCTGCCCGATACTGCCTATGCGATGACATGGCAGCCAGCTTCTTGGGGAATGCAGATGAGTTTGAAAAAAGAAGTTCCCAACTTGATCGCAGACTCGATCGAACAAGCTCTCGATGATTTAGGTAGCTCTTCCGGATTTACAAAAGAGGAGCTGCAGCAAAAGGCTCTTTTCGCCATCCATCCCGGAGGCCCTAAGATCATCGAGACAGTGGCCAATCTTCTTCGATTGCAGCCGAGCCAGTATCAACATAGCTACTCGATCTTAGAAAACTATGGAAACATGTCGTCGGCAACCTTGCCCCACATTTGGGAATCGATGGTGAAAGATAAGCAAGTTCCTCATGACACTCTCATTGTCAGCCTCTCATTTGGACCAGGCCTCACTGTCGCCTCATCTCTCATGCAAAAAAAGGTGCCCGCATGATCGTCCTCCTACTCCTCCCCTATTTCGTGCAAGCCTTCCTGATCACCTTTGACGAATGGTATTTCCATATCAAACGAGGCCTTCCCAAATGGGAGAGAATCGGACATCCCATCGATACCTTTAGCATTGTCCTCTGCCTACTTGTTCCCCTTTGCTTTTCCCTTACCAAATCGACACTGACTCTCTACGTCGTCTTGTGCGTCGTCTCTTGCCTTCTCGTGACGAAAGATGAATTTGTCCATAAGCACCATTGCCCCGCCGCCGAGAACTGGGTCCATGCCCTTCTCTTCCTCAACCACCCTCTTCTCTTGACTGCGACAGGGCTCATCTGGAGCCTATACGCGGGAAGCCCACTTTTATTTCTGCAAGGCTGTGTCCCTTATAGTTCCTTCCTCCACGCC
>Ga0207111_10151_pt2 | contig 15572 bp, 13 predicted proteins | sample Alteio_BWMinHeat_71_FD_153577 | JGI IMG/M metagenome (GOLD analysis project Ga0207111, IMG submission 153577) | Enriched cells from forest soil in Barre Woods Harvard Forest LTER site, Petersham, Massachusetts, United States -... | ecosystem: Environmental > Terrestrial > Soil > Temperate forest >... | reverse complement strand
TTCGCGTTTCTGAAGTTGTCGCCTATTTCTCCAGCTGCCTCCATCGCGTTCTGTATTGGTCCCGCGACAGGCCCGGCGGGCTGGATGTTCCGGGCAACTCTTTCTGCATAGGCGTCCACAACCGCTTGTGCTTGATCGAGCCGCGGCTTCAGGCTGTCTTTAAGATATGCGCCGATAGCATCGTATTGAATTACCTGAGGCGGCGGAGGCAACGGGATCTCGCCGTGCGTGAATGGAGCCGTTACCCGAAACTCGAGCTCCAGCACGCGTGCCTTCCCGTCGTAAGCGAAGGACTGAAGCCGGCTTCCTTCGAGCGCAGGAATGGCCGGGGCCGATAGCCGGTGATCGATCAAGTGATCGCAATCCCAAAGGTATTCGTCGCAGGTACAGCAGAAGAAGTGATCAACGAACCCGCGGCTCGACGTGGAAAGTTGGATTTGTTTTGAATTCTGGCGTCATAAAGAGATGTCAGCTGATCGTGGAGGCTCCCGCTGCAGATTGGCGATAGGGACGAAAATCCAACAGGCAATCGTTACGGCGAAGGAAATCCATGAACCGGCGATAGTCTCGATCCTTCATTCGGAACATCGCGGCCATTGTTTTATACGAGCCGCGCGTGGAGCGCAGGCCAAAGTCCACTAATGCGACGACTTTCTCGCGGGAAATATCGCGACGCTTATACGGATGGTGAATGGCGGACCAGAAGTCCTTCCGGCCTTCCGATAACTCCTTGAACCAGGACTGAACCTCGTCGATGCTTGCCGCGGCGGGACTCTGCTCAAGGGGAACTTCTGTGATGGTGTTCCCTTTGGTGGAGAAAAACACGCGTTCGATGGCATTCTGAAGTTCGCGGACGTTACCCGGAAATTGCTGCATCGAGAGATGGCTGACAATCCCAGGCGCGAACTGTTTCTTCGTGTTGTTCGCCGCGTTCAGTTTTTGCAGGAACGCCTGTGCGAGCATCGGGATGTCGTCGAGCCTGCTCCGCAACGGCGGCACTTTGATGTGCAGAACTTTCAGCCGGTAGAGCAGATCCTTGCGGAAGCGGCCGTCATGGGCGAGCGCTTCCAGGTTCTGATTGCTGGCGGCAATGAGCCGGACATCCACCTGCCGGTCTTTGGTTTCACCGATTCTCCGGACTTCCCGCTCCTGAATGACCCGCAGCAGTTTCGCCTGCAACGCCGGCGCCGTATTCGAAATCTCGTCGAGAAAAATCGTGCCTCGATGCGCCGCTTCGAACAGTCCCGGCCGATCCGCTACCGCCCCCGTGTACGCCCCCCTTTTCGCGCCAAACAATTCCGCCTCGATCAGCGATTCCGGGATCGCCCCGCAATCCACCGGGATAAACGCCTCTTTCGCTCTCGGCCCAGCGGCATGAATGGCCCTGGCGACCAACTCCTTTCCAGTTCCGCTCTCCCCTTCAATCAAGACCGTCGCCGCATTCCCCGCCGCAATCTCAATCTGCGAATACACTTCCTTTATCGCCTTCGAAGCCCCGATGATCCCGTGGGAGTGGGAGAAGGCCGGCGCCGGCTTTTCCTCGCGCATGCGAGCTTCCAGTTGCGTCAGCGCGCCATTGCCGATGGTCCGCAAGAGACTCATAAATTCCATTTCTCTTGCGGTGAATATTGCCTGATGTTGACGGCAAACCACGTAGATTCCGCCGCTGTACGTCTCCGATATCAACGGTATCCAGGCAAATGTTTCTTTCCGGCCGGCGGCGTCCGTGGCGCCGATATGTATCCGGTTTTGCGAGCGCTTCCCGATATCCGTAATCCGCTGGATCAGGTCTTCGGAAGCTCTGATTTTCGCTGCTTTCATGACCAGGCTATCGCCGTGTCTCATCATGAGCATTACCGGCCTCTTCAGCGCCGGATCGATTGTTGCCAGGAGGGCGGTCAGGAGACCATCGGCTGAAGACGCTGCCATTGCCGAAATACTGAATTGATAAATGGCGCGAAAATACTTCGCTTGCTGTGCAGAAACGACTGAAGGTGAAGCTGAACTCAATCCTTGTGGCATGCCGTTGCAAATCTCCAGTGCTTTGCGGCTTGCGCGGTACCAGGGCTTTGCCACGTAACCGGTCCGAAACTTTTCCGGAAGTCCGTCAGCGATACCCTGTGCGATCGAAATACATCGTACCAAATACTCCCGCGCTGTTACGAAGTTCTTACACTCGAGCTGAAAGATTCCGATGTAAGAAGCACTCTCAGCAACCAACTCGGGAAGATCCATCTCACAGGCTTGTTGAAATGCTGTGTAGAGGCAACGGTGTTTTTTTGCAGGTTCATCGATGCAAATGCCCGTCAGGATCAGCGCTTTTGTGGCCAGAAGTCTATACCCGTTCTTCCTCGCCAATCTGAATGCGTGTTTGGCGTATGGCAGCGCTTGCTGTTTTTCATTGGCGCGAATAAGGCTCGCCGCCAGTACGTTTAGTAACTGACATCGCTGATATTCTGTTCCAAGTCCATGGGCAGCAACCAATCGATCATTAATCACTTCTATCGTTTGCGTGATACGACCGTCATCGAGGTTTGCCTCGATTATTGCCTTTTCAATCTGAAAGAAAGGACTTTTGAAAGCGGGAGAGTTCTCGAGGAGACGTAGTTCGTGCTGGACCTTCTTCTGCTGACCGATGTGGACGTATAGTGCGCATCGAACCATTGCGCAGAATATACGATCTGACTCGAAGATCCAGCCTGCCCGCGTCCGCGTTCGTCTCAAACATTCGACTGCCCTTCCGTACCTGGCAGTCTGGATATAATGGAGAGCCGCGTCCGCATAGCAGGTGACAAGTACACTGACATTAAATTGCGGTTCGGTTCTCCGCAAGCCCTCGATTCTTTCCATCGCGCTTTCAAGCAACTGTTGTGCATCGCGTATGCATCCGAGCTTTGTTCTAACGCAGCCCAGATTCGATAGAGAAAGAATCTGCAGCTCGACATTCCCGTTAGCAATAGCGGCTTGCTGCGCTTGCGACAATAAAACGCAGGCCCTCTTCAGGTTGCCTTGGTGTTCAAAGCAAAGTGCCAGATTAATGAGGAGGGCTGCGCGTTCGGGATGGGTCAGTCTTGTAAGACATTCTGAAGCGGCCCTGAAATCCATTGTGTTAAGGAAGAAAGAAGCTTTAGCGGCCTGAACCGCAACAGAACCTGCTGGATATTTTGATGCGCCTTCCTCTGCGTGAGCTAGTGCCTCCTTTGCGGCTGCCAAATCGCCTAATCGAAGCAGGCTGCAGCAAAGTTGCGTGTATCGTACAGCCAGTTGTGATGAGTTGGGTTCAAGACACTGGATGGCAAGGCGATTTAACGCAATGCGCTCTGAAGGTCGTTTATTATTATGGGTACTTGCTAGACCAATATAAACCTGCGACAACAACTCAGGATCGCGCAGCACCGTGTCTCTCGCGAGTAGCATTCCATACACCTTTTCGGCTCGGGCGATCCTCCCGCTGAACTGGTAACATTTTGCAAGCCTTGCCCATTCCACAGGCTGTAACTGGGAACCGCCACGTTCGGCGCAGTCTGCCATCCGTTCGAAGTAAGTGGCCGCGAGCTTATGTTTCTTGAGGTTTGCCGCGTCGATCGCCAGACGGCGATACAATGCTCCAGCTTGATCAAATAACGCACCTTCGTACGCATACCGAGCCACGTCTGGCAAGGGGTGAACTGTGTGTTCCAATGCGTTAAAGGCATTTTGGTTCAAGCCGATCCTCTTTTTCCGACTGATGCCTTTGTAAATAGTAGCTCTCACGGTTGGATGAATTTTTGTATGGGAATCTGTCATCCGTGCCAGGCCAAGTGTGCACAAGGCATCCAAGTTTTGCCGCACGCTGGATGGCGTTTCACCACAGATCCTGGCAAGAACCTCTACACTCATTGACCCGTTGAAGAGAGATAAGGCGTCCACGACCGCTCGTTCCTTCTTTGATATGTTTGAAAGCATCCACGCAACCGCTTCTTTAATGGCTACTGGCATTTGTACTGTACTGTCTGCCTTAGCATATTCCTCTAAGAAACGTGGATTTCCAGCTGAGAGAGCGAGGACAGTCTTTCTGCGTTCAGGGCACTTTTCGAGAACTTGAACTAGCTTCTCTTCGTCTTGTGGAGTCAGTGGCAGCAGGCGGAATCGATGGAAATCTTCGCGTAGTACCTCGCTCATGAAGCTAGCCAATGCAAATTCTGTTTGTTTTGACCGTCGAGTAAGGATCAGTTGCAAAGAGATCTCTGCCGCACGAAATGACAACTGTCGTATAAATCCGAGGCTCGCGACATCCGCTTGATCAATATCTTCCAGGACGAATACCGACTGATTGGAACGAGTAAGAATGCTAACCAAGCCTACTAATTCGTTGGTAATTTTCTCGATTTGATACGCGCGAGAGGGCGGGATGCCTTCCATGTCAAGCGAGCCAACTTCAGATAAAGCGCTCGAAAACTTTGCGACTTCCGGATTCGAGGTAGTTCGTCGGAGTTTCAGCAGTTGACGTATTCCTTCCAAAATCGGCTGAAATGGCCGTGCTGTGGCTTCACATCGGCAGATGACCATCTGCCGACGATACAAGCCGCAAGTAATCCGAAACTCTTGAACGAGACGAGACTTACCTATTCCTGGTTCGCCTTCGAGTAACAGAGCCTGCAGGTTTCTTTGGCTAGCATTTGCTATCACTCTTCTGAATTCAGCTACGAAGGCGTCGCGCCCTAAGCATGGTCCCCTATCTGCGACGATAATTTCGCTGCGAACAGCTTTTATCAATACATCGAGTCCCCGGTTTCTCTTTGCAGGATCCTTTTCCAAAAGTTGCAGTACGGCATCGGACGTGCCGACGGGAACGGCGCAGTTTTGTGAGATTGGTTCTGGGGAAGCCCAAATGTACTTCAACTTCAGATGATTTAGTTCTGAATCGTTAAATGGATGTTCACCAGTCAGCAACTGGTATACAAAAGCTCCTACGGAATATAGGTCACTTTTAGCAGTAGCTTGAGACCCTTGGAGAACCTCGGGCGCATTGAATCGCACGTGTTCTTCGGAATTGTCAAAGGTATTCAAATTTCCAATCGTGGCGTCGGTCAATTTGAGAATACCGTTCGACAGGAAAACATTTGAGGGCTTGATTGCACCGTGGATGCGACCCGCTGAATGAAGGAATGAGACAGTAGAGAGGAGAGAGCGAATGATGTCGACTTCGTTTACCGAAGAAAGTCCTGAATTAGGAAAGTATTCACGTGCACAATAAACATCTCCGGCCGCCGTAAAACCGGCGTCCAGCATTACTGCAATATGACGATGCCGCACTCCTAAGAACCAGGATAGGAGTTGCACAATCGATGCCCGATCACTGGTGAGACTATTCTTGCGAAACAATTTGACGATCACATTACGTCCGTTGGCTAATCTATCTGACGCAAGGAAGGTTTTGCAATCGCGAGTTTCTCTCAACATTCGTATTAACGTGAATCGATCAGGGAGTCTCTTCCGCATGTGCACCTTAGCTTCTGGTCGACCTTAGTCGGCGAGTGAGATCGCACTTCTGGCTACAAGTGCTGCGCCTCAAATCTTGGCTCTTCCGGGTTTTTAGTGGGTGAATTTCATGAAAAACGGCCCCAGTACCGATTGGAATGCCCGTCACTACTGCATTTGGTCGAGATAACCGCCGTCAGCGCTGTGCAAAGTGTGGAAAAGTCGAGAGTTATTCATCGAGACTTTTCCAAGCTCCTGTTGAAACCCGCGTTCTTCCAGGGTTTCAACAGGAGCGGCACTTTGCATAGCGCTTCCAGGCGACTCTTTCACCCACTACAAACCGGGAATTCCCCAAATCTTAAATACATGAAGGTTGAATACCATTCAAGCGATATTGACAATTAAAGAGTTGTCGATCAGCGAGCCCCAAAGGTTTGTGATGTGCGACAAAGAATGTCTGGGTAACCGCGACTAACTGGCTAGGGCTGCGTCCTAGATATCGCCGCTGGCTTGAGGATGCGGTGCGCGCAAGCTATGATTAATAGGGTTAGCGAGTTTTCGAGTTGTGGACAGGCGACACCTTCGATCTCTGCTTAGCGCGGTGTCAAATCAGGTTTGAGTGTTCGTATAGACGTCCGCATTTATCCCTCGGTTTGCGAGACCTGAAGGAGGTATCCCAATGAAACACTTTCTACGAGCACCACAATAATAGCATTCGTTTCCCGTATCGCTGTTTCGACCCCATTCTACTCTAGGGCCTTATCCAGCCGTCTCCAAGAACAGCAAGTCGTGGGTTTTTGGAACCTATCCCGACCTATAGCGAGTTATTAGCCGGGATATACTCCGTCAGAGTGCGTCTCAGTTTTCAGAACTCGTTTGTGAACCGATCCAACATCGGGAACGCCTATTATTGGATCCGCCCGATGGAAGGCGGAATGATTTTGTCTAGACGCACTTAGAAGGCGCCAAGTCCAACTAGGTTGTCTGTATTCTGAACGCGCGCGAGCCGGGACGCATCATTACTCGGGACGAACTGACGGTCGGGAGGAGCGATTCCTACAGCGGCGGCAGAAACAAGCGCCGTTTCGCGATCCACAAAGACTGCGCGATAATTATGACTTTAGCTTCAACAAGAAGATGAGTCGCAGTCTGCTCTTCGATCTCGCAACAGCCGCCTTTATCGGAAGGAAGACGTTCTGTTTTTGGTCCGCTTGTTCCGGGAAAAGTCACTTGGCCCAGACCATCGGACTGGCGGCGATCCAACAAGGCTACCGTGCTATGATATCCGGCTGAACGGAATCGCAGAAGCCTCTATAGATGAAAACGCAAGGAGCACATGGACTGCTGGCGACCGTCGCAGAAGAATTACTGGAAATCGTCATGCGGCGCTATGAACGCGCCAGCACTCTGCTGACCTCGAACACCCTGTGGAAGGGTGGGCAAGCTGCTGGCGACAGCGCGGCCGTCGCGACGACGCTCGCCCGCCTACTCAATCACGGTTACGTTCTCCAATGCGGTCCGCGGAGTCGGAGAACCAAAACGCAACTGCCCGGTCCCGAAAGCATGAATTAAGAAAAAGGAAGGGAAGGCCTGTGGAAAGTGCCCCAGCCTCAGGGGTCACCTCAAACCGGCCAACAATAAACAACGATAAAACGACGTCGGGACATTGACGCCGGTGCAAGCCATATAGGCTCCACCGGTATGGGAAATGTCTTGAGCGACGAAAAAAAGCAACAGGTTATCGCACTGGGAAAGCTGGGCTTACCTGGAAGACCAAGGATCATTCGCGAAGCCGCGTCCCACGCGTAACCGGAGAACTCCTTCGAGAATACTCGGAATATCTTCAGGAAGTACGGGGCTTGAACGTCATAACGATCCGACGGCATCAACGGACGGCGTCTCAGTTTCTTGCTCACTGTGCGTATGAGGAAGCCAGGCGCGATGCTTGCGAAGACCGTCGATAGGAATGCGGTCGAAGCATTCGTTCGGGTGACTGGGCAGCGGATTAATCGAGCGGCGCTGCAGCATGAGATCGCACACTTGCGGTCCTTTCTTCGATTTCTAGCAGGACGAGGGCAAATCAATGTTGGCCTCGACACCGAGATCGATACCCCACGGATCTACAGAGGAGAGCAATTGCCTCGCTCCGTACCGTGGGTGCAGAAGTTCATGAGCTCGATCGATCGGAACGCACGCACCGGCTTGAGAGACTATGCGATGTTCGTTCTAATCACGACTTATGGGCTGCGCGCTAGTGAAGTCGTCGCTCTTCGTCTCGATGACATTCAATGGCGGCTTTGACGAATCCGGATTCCCATCCGAAAAACAGGAAGCGACCGTATTGCCGTGGACCGATTCAGTGGGTGAGAGTCTCGTGGCGTATTTGCGTTCGGCTCGGCCTGGCCTTTCATATCGAGAAGTCTTTTTGCGATGCCGGGCTCCAGCGGGTCCGCTGAAGCCAACTGCCGTGACGGAAGCATTCCAGTTGTGGACGATGCGGAGTGGACTGAACATGCCGGTCCAGGGTCCACACTGTTTGCGACATTCGTACGCACTCCATCTTCTCCGTCAAGGTGTTTCGCTAAAAGTGCTGGGCGATCTGCTCGGACACAGGAACGCTGAAAGCACTTCTGTGTATGTGCGCCTTTCGACTGAGGATCTTCGTGATGTCGCGTTAGATCTGCCCGATGGATGTGGCCTCATACATACACGGGGAGGATCGCTATGAACGAGGCGCGGTCCTTCTGTTCGACGTTGGCACCGTTTATTAGAGATTACTTGCAGCTGAAGAGAGCGCTGGGTAGAGGGTACACACATGAAGAGCATATCCTGCGGCTGGCCGATTCATTTTTCGCTCGCACGGGTTGCGACCTCACATCAGACAGCTTCGCCGAGTGGTGCCTGACGCAGGATTACAAGGCTTCAGGTGTACGCCGGAATCAGATGCGGATTGTTTGGAATCTCTGCCTTTATCGGCGACGCCGCGAACCACACTGCTTTGTACCGGACCTTTCGGAGTTTCCGCCGCTTCATCAACCGGTCCGACCGTATATCTTTACCGAAAGCGAAATCGCGCGTGTCATTCGCGTCACAGACACACTGAAATCGAGTCCTGGTTATCCTTTAAGACGGGATACCTATCGTCCGGCCATTGTGCTGCTATACACGACCGGAATGCGGCGCGGCGAAATCCTGGCCCTCAGGATCAGCGACTATGACCCGCGTGAGCATACGCTTCTGATTCGCGAATCGAAGTTTCACAAATCCCGCCTCCTCGCTTTATCGGCCGATGGTGTACGGGAAATCGAGGCATATTTTGAAGCACGCCGTCACGCGGGATTACCGGCATCCGCCGATTGCCATCTTCTCTGGAAGCGATACAAAGGTGGAAAAGGCTATACCGGCACCGGCCTCAGCGACACTCTCAAAAGGTTGTTTCGGCTCGCAGGAATCCGCAAACCTACAGGGAAACCGCCGCGTATCCATGATCTCCGATTCACATTCGCGGCCCATGCTCTGATGCGTTAGTATCGTTCCGGTGCGGACCTGAGGGCGAAGCTGCCATTTCTTGCCACCTATATGGGGCACGTCTCGATCGTCTCGACGGAGTACTATCTACGCTTCGGTGACGATCGTCTTGCCGCCGCAAGCGACCGCTTTGCTCAACACTGCAGCGCGCTGGTGGCAGTCGAAACAACGGGAGGTCGCAGTGGTTTCCTCCAATGAATTGGCTGCCGCTATACGCGACTTCTTTGCCGATCATCTCCCTCGACTACGGGGGATGAGCCCTCAAACGCTCCAGAGCTACCGCGACAGCTTTCAACTCTTCCTCCGTTTCCTCTCCGTAGAAATGAAGCAGAACGTTGCTGTTTTGAACCTGCAGGATCTTACCCCGGAGCGGTTGATCCGTTTTCTTCAGCACCTCGAAGATGCTCGACAGAACACGGCCGCTACGCGTAATGTTCGGCTTGCCGCCATCCATAGCTTTTTCCGATACCTCGCTACTCGCCATCCCGAGCGACTGGAGCAGTGCCAACAGATCCTGGGAATTCCTTTTAAGCGAGCGCGGAATCGCTCGGTAGAATATCTGGAGTATGACGAGATCGAGGCAGTTCTGGCCGCCATTGATCGAAGCTCATGCGATGGCCGGCGCGATTATGTTCTCCTGGTCATGATGTTTAATACGGGCGCCCGTGTTCAAGAGATCGTCGATGTCAAGCCGTGCGATCTCCAACTGCAGCGGCCGTTTCATGTACGGCTTTTCGGAAAGGGGCGCAAAGAACGCATCTGTGCTCTTTGGCCCCGAACCGCCCAACTCATCAAAGCCTTGCTTTCTGAACGACAGATTCCGCCCGACAATCGTGAACCGCTCTTTCGCAATCACTGCGCCCGACCACCGACGCGGTTCGGAGTCCGCTATATCCTCGCCAAATACTGTTGCCGCGCCGCAACGCAGAAGCCGGCGCTGACCACCAAACGACTCCACCCGCACAGCATGAGGCACAGCACGGCTGTTTACCTGCTCCAAACGGGAACCGACCTCGTTACCATCAGTCAATTGTTGGGCCATGCCAGTATAAATACGACCAACCGATACACGACTGTGGACCTCGAGATGAAACGGAAGGCGATCGAAAAGGCGAAATCGCCGGCTCAGCCCCGGTCTGCTTCATGGCGGAAAAATCCTTCCATCTTGGAATGGCTCGAGTCCCTATGAGCCTCTAGTAATGTGGAGACATTGCCCTTTGATCACTCGCCTATAACGGCAACCATCAAAAGGCTCCACATTATTAGAGTCTCAACATTAATCGATTAATGTGACGCGTCACATTAATCGATGATCTGGGAATGCGTCGATTGCCGCCCACCGCCGCAGAAGAACTAAATCGTCATGCGGCGCTATGAACGCGCCAGCACTCTGCTGACTTCGAAAAGACCAGTGGAAGACTGGGGCAAGTTGCTGGGCGACAGCGCGGCGGTCACAGCGATGCTCGATCGCCTGCTCCATCACGGTCACGTTTTCAAATGCGGTCCGCGGAGTTGGAGGACCAAAACGCAACTGCCCGATCCGGAAAACAAGGACTAAGAAAAGGAGGGGAAGGCCTGTGGAAAGTGCCCCAGCTGTGGAAATCGATAAGGATGCCTTCGGCAACTTCTTCTTGATGATTCCCACAGCTGGTTGGAAAGCGAAGAACGCTTTCCACACTTACCGACAGGCCCGGCGGCGAATAATCGATCGGGAAGTTCGGACTGATTGAACTAAAACTGTATTTGCCTGGTACCCAGGCAAGAGAGTAGAAACACGTAGTCCCGGACGTCGTTCTCGTTGGCCGGTTTTGGGGTGACCACTGAGGCTCCAATTGTGGAAATCGATAAGGATATCTCCTGCAACTTCTTCTTGATGATTCCCACAAGCTGGAAAGTCGGAAAGCAAAGAACGCTTTCAACACTTTCCAAGAGGCCGACGGCGATTAATCAATCGGAAGTTCGGATTGGGAAAAAACCATACTTGCCTAATCCTCGGCAAAGGAGTCGAAGCACAGTAGTCCCAGACGTCGTTCTCATTGGCCGGTTTCAGGGTGACCACTGAGGCGTGTAGCTGTTCACGACCGACGCAGGATCCCGGCGCAATGCCTCACGCCGACGGGTACGGTATCTGTGCTGTCTATCTGAGGCTTTTCAAAGACTACGCGCCGCTCAGTAGCGCCATCCTCAAGACCCTTCAAGGCTCTATCGCGCCGGTCTCACATTCGATCAACTCGTTGACAACTTCGGTCTGGAAGTTGGCTGGGCCTATCAGTGCTTGCAACAAAAACAAAATTCTCGCCAGAACCCGGACAAGCATCTAACTAGAAGTAGGAAGTCTTTTGACGCGGGATCTGACGGCCAAACGAAGCTGCCTGTCTTCCTGCATGCGATTTTCAGCAAAGCCGATGAGGCTTTCTAGGTCTGTTGCATCTTCCGGATAGAGTGCAATGCCAATCGATGCCCGAAGAGGGACTTGTACGTCCGCCCGAACGGCAAAACAGAAGTGATCTAGGTCGTTCTGTAGCCGAGACTTGAGATCTTCTGCTTGTTCGCGCGTCGTTTTTGGATTTAGGGCAATGAATTCGTCGCTGGCATATCGAACTAAGAGATCAGTTTCGCGTAACTCTTTAGCAAGATATTTGGAAGTGGTTTTGATGGCTTCTTCTCCACTCAGGTGGCCCCACTTTCTTCGGGTATTCATTGTATCGTCGATGCCAACAAGGATAAGAGCCAAGGGGTATTCATAACGACTAGCGTCTATCGCTACCTGTTCAAACATGAGATACAGGTGAAATCCGCTTGGTAATCCGGTTGAGGCGTCCAAGAGCGATTGTGTTTGACTCTCTGGCGCCTCACACTTCGCCAAAATGATGGCGGTTTGCGAGGCGATCATTTCAAGCCTACGAAACTCCTCATCTGTAAATTTCTGCTGATTCTTTCGATAGAGCGAAATCGCTCCCATAACTGTTCCGTGACGGTTCAACGGAGCGATAGCAGATATTTGAAATGATGGCCTCGGCTCTTCACAGCTCAGAAAATCTGGGAAAGGCGGTAGGTTGCAGAGCGCCTGATTATTGGCCGCGACCCAACCGCTTAACTTTTGCTCCAACCGCAAAGCTAGTCCCCTCAATCCCGCGCTTTCCGCGCCTTCAACGTGATCTGCGACGATCTGTCCGGTCGCCAGATCCGCTTTGTAGAATACGGCAACGTCGAAATCGATTAACGATGACAGCTTCCCACCCACAAAAGAATATACATCCTTAGAACTCAAACATTCGAAGTCCACCCTTGCGAACTCAAATATTGAGTACAGCTCCCGCTGAATTCGTTGGTCAGCGCTCAGCGCCTTTGTGTATGCAAGAGTGGGTTCGACGCGTTGCAACTTACGGCCCGGAATAGTAGCGACGCTATCGTCTACACGTATACCCCATAGATCGCTGTCGTCAACAAACACAGAATTCCCAGCCCGCTCGATTGCATTTAGGCTCCTAATGAACGTTGCGACAATCGCAGGATCGTAGGCCCGTCCAGATTCGCGCCGAAAGAAATCGACAATCTGGTTCCGGTCCATCGGTGAGCGATACGGTCGATTCGTCGTTAACGCGTCGTAACAGTCAACCACAGACAATATTCGTGCATTGAAAGGAATTTCTTCGCCTTTCAATCTATCGGGATAGCCATTCCCGTCCCACCTTTCATGGTGAGATTTAACCATCGGCAATACAGGATAAGGGAATGCGATCCTGCTGAGCATGTTCGCACCCACGACAGGGTGGATTTTCATTTTTTCGAACTCTGTTTCGGTAAGCACAGTCGGCTTATTCAAAATGTATTCTGGGATCGCGATCTTGCCGATATCATGCAGCAGGGCACCTGCTTGAATTGCTGACAGCTCTTTACGGTCCTCGATTCCCAAGCACCTCGCGAGTTCCACTGCATAAATCTGAACTCTTTTGATATGGCCATGCGTATAACGGTCTTTGGCCTCAACTGCGCTTGACAATGTTTCAATAGTTTGAAAGTAGAGTCTGTTTAATTCAGAGATATGGGCTTCTGCTTGTTCATAACGTTCGATGTAAGAGAGGTATAGCTGATATAGCACTACGGCTATTGGTAAAGACAATAAGAAAATATAAAATCCGGCTTTCGCGTAGAAGATCGTGACTAGACCCGCAGCAGCAGCAGAGCCAAAGAAATTTAGCAGTGCCAACCGTATTCCTTCCAGCCACACTGTCCAAAAACTTTGATTATTCCAATACGAAATGGCGACAGACAGAGTGACCGTGTTTACAAGGAACCATGTCGTGGCAAGAACAATTAAACCGGCTATGAAGTTTCCTGGATATGGGAGGTCTGAATTGAGCGCAAACCTATAGAGAACCGTCATAGCTCCAATGGACAACGAACAAGAACCAAGATTAAAGAATATTTTATGGGCCTTTATTTTGTGAATACCCCCAAGTCCATGATGGCGGATAACGTCAGTCAAGTGCGCAGCTACCATATCCATCCAGTACATGATGAGAGCTGGGCCCGGACCGAACTGTGTTAAGGCGAGGATAGTAAATACGTCGCCCATGGAGATCACTGACGAAATGGTGGGCAGGCGTACATTAACGGTCGCGACAAAGAGCGAGATTCCAGTGAGCAGGAACCACGCGGCCGGATAACTATTTTGGGTTCCGAAACATAGTATCGTCACTGGTATCGCTAGCGTATAGATAGCTACAAGATACTGTTTACACGCAAACGACAACTCTTGCCAACGCATCTAAGGACAAACCTCCCGCAATTAGCGCCGCCATTATGTGCCAAAGGCGCATAATGTTAGGTATCTAAATTATCAGCGCCATTGCAGTCTTACGGTTCGGTAACCACGGCTGATGCGCTCGGCGCAATCTTCTGTTCCAGTTCTTCGATAGTAATGAGTGCGTTTAAGTCAGTGAAATTCTCGTTCTTCAACATTGGTCTTTCTCCTGATTTCTTGAAAAGTGGTTTGGAAAACAAGCTTTCTGGATCGTTGCGAGTTATATCCAAATCACGGCGTAGTTGTCTTTCATGGCGAAAGTCTCCTCTTGAAAATATGTTGCCAAAGTAAGCCTCATTTAACAGCCCTACGGTTCGGTAACCACGGCTGATGCACTCGGTGCAATCTTCTGTTCCAGTTCTTCGATGGTGACGAGTTCGTTCAAAAGGGCAAAATTTTCGTTCATTAACATAGTCTTCTCCTGATTTCTTTGAAAATGGTTTCTGGTGATAACAACGTTTTCCGATTGTTGCGAGTTAGATCCAGATCACGGCGTAGTTCTCTTTCATGGCGCAGTTCTCCCTTCGAAAAATTGGTCGTTAAAAACAAAAAGGGCTGCCCGAGGGTGGTAAAACCCTGTGGCAGCCCGACGGACATAGTGCACGCACACCTCTGGCTTTGGGTAGTTTCGTGGACGTTAGTCTCGAAGCTTTGCGTCCCCGCCTTTCGACGGGTTTGCCCTTGTCAGCAGGTATGCTCGGGGTAGGAAGCAGGACGGGATCTTGTGACTGACGTCCGCCTGGCTCCCTGCCTTTGGCGGCCCAACCAGCATGACCCTCGTATTTAAGGAGAGTTTTAGCTTTGCGGCTTTGCGTCTCCGTCTTTCAACGGATTTGCCCTGGTACAAAGGAAACTTTTATTACTCGTCATGCATAAGGACGAAGCAGCGCCTAGTAAAATACATATTTCGGAAGACATCTGTAAACATTCCGCTCTCGTGCTAGTCCGCGGCGCCGCTATGACAATGGCAGCAGGTACCAGAACTCGGTCCGGACCCAGCGGATCATGCGGCGGGTTATCAGGTCGATGATGCGGCGGTCTCCGCACAGAATATGGGCCACGCCGGTCATCTCGGGCTTGAGCAGCAGGTCGTCGTTCTGCAGCTCGCTGCGCACCACCACCATCTGCTGGCCGTTTACCGTCTGCGCCACCGGAGCGATGAAATCCACCCGCCCCTGCAGATTCACCGACGGCAGGCTGCGGGCCTTCATCGAAACCGGATTGCCCGGGCGGATATCCGACAACTCCTTCTCCGGAACCTGCATCTCGATCGTCACCCGCGCCACGTCCGCAATCCGGCAGATCTCGTCGCCCGGATCCAGGTGCTGGTTCAGCTTCTTCTCGATGAACGGCGTCGTCACAATTCCATCGATCGGCGCCCGCACCTCCGTCTTGCCCAGCTCCAGATCCAGGATCGCCGCCTGCTGCGTCAGCTTCCCCACCTCCGCTTCCACCTGGCGGATCTGTTCGGGACGGTTCCCTGCCTTCATCAGCTTCAAGTCGCTTTCCGCCTCGGCCAGCTCCTGCGTCTTTAAGTCCGATTCGCGATCCGCCGTCTCCGTCATCGCCCGCAGCGCCGCTTCCGTCTCGGCCACGTCCTTTTCCTTCACACTGACCGCCGACTCCTGGTTCAAGACGTCCACCCGCGGCGCCACGCCGCTTGCGACCAGCTCCCGCTTGCGGGCCAGATCCACTTGTTCGTGCTGGAGTTCCGCTTTCTTGCGCTCCAGCGTCTGCGTCAGCTGGTTGCGCTGCTCCTGATTCTTGCGCGCGTTCG
>Ga0207111_10203_pt1 | contig 15745 bp, 7 predicted proteins | sample Alteio_BWMinHeat_71_FD_153577 | JGI IMG/M metagenome (GOLD analysis project Ga0207111, IMG submission 153577) | Enriched cells from forest soil in Barre Woods Harvard Forest LTER site, Petersham, Massachusetts, United States -... | ecosystem: Environmental > Terrestrial > Soil > Temperate forest >... | reverse complement strand
ATTCCGCGAAACTGTTGCTCGGCTTCACTCGCCTGCTGATGCTTCAATTCAAGTTGTGCAAGGTTGAAGCGCGCATCACATGTCTCCGGATGCATCGCGATAGCCTGCTCGTAGGCTGTTCGCGCCTGTTGCCAATCGCCAGAGCTCTCAAGCGCCGCACCGAGACCGTTAAGAGCACGCGCATCGTTCGGATGCAAGACAAGCATGTGCCGATAAGCTGCAATCGCCTCTGGATACTCGTCCTGGCCGGCCAACGCAGATGCGAGGTTATACAACGCGAGAAGGTCTTCCGGTTCCTTGCTGAGGCGGGCTCGCATCCACGCTTCTTCGAGCAAGAGCCGTGGATCGGGTCCATTCGCGGGCACGTTCACCGGCAGAACTTGCAGCCACAGGTGGGCCATCTCGTCCTCGGAACGATTGCCGGCCTTCACGCGAACCGGAGGAATATGTGGGTTGTGCACATTGTCCGCGGAGTTGTCGTAGGTGTAATGCATGTGCACGACTGAACCTTTGGGCAGAAAAACCGGCTTGCGATAGCGATAGACCGATTGCCGGTCGATGTCCCAGTTGCGAATTACGATCAGCCACCTCTTCTCTTGATTGGGCAGTATCGCCCAGGCCTCAAGATCTTTGCCCAGATAATGCGCGTGCGGATAGATCCCGAGAACCTCGACATCGACAGGAAGCCGCAGCGTGTCTTCGACAGCAAAATCACTCTTGCCGGCGGGGATATCGAGTGCGCTGTCATGCTCCATCTGCAGCAGCATTGGCTGTTTCGACGGAGGCTTGTCGGTGAAGTACAGTCCCACCTCCGCTGAAACGATCTCTGACTTTCCCGACGGCTTGAGATGCATGTTGAGGATGAGATCATTGCCGGGATCAAGTCTCCACGGCATGCCATCGGGCTCAACCAGCACGGGGGTGTCTGGCTTCCAGAAGAGGAAATGACTGTCGGGATCGAAATCATTTCCCGAACCTACCGCTAATTCCATACCTGGAACACCATCTTTCCACTCCGCAGGGTGGTCGCGCCGAAAAGATGCTGTGCGGTCAATGAGAATGTTGGCGTGATGCACGATCTGCGGCGCGCCGGGACGGATCTCCATGGCGCGAACATAGTGCGTTTGCTTCAGCGGATAGGGCAGAACGAAATTGCGGAAGACATCGGTACCCGAAGCAGCCAATGAGAATGGGCGTTCCACGGTCAGAATCAGATCGGGCTTGCCGTGCTGCCAGGTCTCCGTATATTTGGGCGCAGGCGGCGCGGAGGACGCATCGCCTTCCGGCATGCCGGACTTTACCCATTGAGCGATGAGCGCGATATCTTCCCTGCTTAGCCGTCTCTCATCTTCGAAATCTCCGTAACCATGCTCCGGTAGCCACGGCGGCATGAAATGCGACTGGGTTACGGTCACCATCTGCGGTCCGCGCCGGACAGTGTCCTGATAAGTCAGCAGGCTGAAAGGTCCGCCGCCACCAGGATGATGGCAGGTCGTGCAGTTCTTATAGACAATTGGCGCGATCTGGTGCGACCACGTGATTGTGTCCTGAGAGTTTTCGCCAGTCTTTGCGGCGGCTTGGGGAGCGGCCGGACCTTCTGCAGCGTGCACATGCCAATTTGCATACTCAATAGTTACAAAAGAGCAGGCCGCGCCGATCGCCAATATCCAGAAGCCAAACCAACGTCGATTCGTCTGCGATTTCCTCATGGGTGCAGCGTCACAATCGAACAACCGACAGGTGCGCCGACCGCCGGCGGAATGGGCTGGTTCGTGAGAACGGCGCGTATCGCATTCTCAAGATCATGGTGTGTGGCCTGAGGGCGCTCCTGACCGAGAGCGATATAGCGATCATCGATACGGCCACGATAGACCTCGCGCAGCCTCGTGCCCTCGGGAACGAAAACCGCAGCCTCCGGAGTCACGCTTGCATGGGCCATCTTTACAAGTGTCTGCTTGTTGTCTAATACCGCGTTGGCGGTGATCGCATATTGGTTCTGATGCGCGCGAACGATCTGGGCAGTGTCTCCCGGGTTTGGATACACGAACCAGACGCGAACTCCGCGTGGTCCAAACTCCTGCGCCAGCCGCTGTATTTCCGGGATATAGCGGCTGGAAATCGGGCAGTCCGATGCCGTGAAGAAAAGGACGACAGCTGGCGATCCAGCCGGTGCAAGCTCTTCGACAGGATGCCCGTTGAGATCGATCCCCAATGGTTCCGTGCCGCCTCCACCCATCGACAGGCCAATCAACAAGGTGACGATTGCGAGGCTGGTCATCCCCATTTCTTCTCCGGTTCCCCTCAGTACCTTGGCGCGGCTTCTATTCTGGCTTGCCGTCCTCAAGCTGCGCCAGCGCGCGGTTCAGATACTGGCGGTAATGCTCGGCACGACTCTTGGCCGTATCCGCGCCGCGATGCTGCATCAGGCGCTCCGTCAGCTGGTCATCCGGAACATTTGCGTCATTCACAAGCTTCCGAACCTCGGCAAGCGCCTGCGCGTAAACCTGGGGGAATCGTGCCAGCTCTTGTCGTGCGTGTTCAGGGTGATAGCTCAAGCGATCTCCGGTTTGCAGTGCGTCGATCAGTGGATTGGGTGACCACGTAAACGGCCAAAGCGCATTCAGCGTATCGTATGCCTGGCGAAGCCGTGTGATCGATCCGGCAAAGCCGTCCAGCTGCTTTTGCGCCAACGGCGATCCCTTGGCGCGGCGCACTTCAACCGTGATTTGCTGGTGCACGGAAACGCGCGGCGTAGTGATCACCGTTGTCAGCGTGTTGCCTTCAAAGCGCCAGCCCGGCTGGCCATCCTTGAGTGCCCGGGTCTCATTCTTTCCATTCACGGTTACAGATTCCGGAGGGAAATCTCCCGGCAGGCGAATTTCATAGCTGCGCTGGGTCAGCATACTCGGGTAGCTGCCCTCAACGGGCGCCACCTCGACGATAAGCTCATCCCCTGTCTGCTTTGCGCTGAGTTTTGTCCACGTGCATATCCCGCGCTTGTAAGCCTCGTCCTGACTGTTGTCCGCATAAAGCGAGTAGGAACTCGTCTGTCCATCGGCCAGCGGTAGCACCTTGATGATCAACGGATCGACGGGCTTTTGCCCGGTATATTCCATGGGCGGCTGCATAGGAAGGATCGCCCCGGCACGTTCGTAAACCGGGATCTGGTCGATGGAAAAATTGCGTTCTTCATTCGCAGGGCCGGCAAAGTGCTTTCCGGTTGCGCGCTCGATCCAGTTACCTTCAGGAATCCACACCGTCTCGTGCGCGAGCTGGGTCGCTGTGTCCACGGGCTTGGTCACAGGAGCGACGATCATTTGGCTGCCAAAGACATATTCATTGCGATTGCTGTAAGCTGCATCGGCTTCCGGCCAGTCGTAATAGAGCGGGTGCAGAAAAGCTGTGCCGGTGTCATAGGTGCGACGCGATTCCGTATAGATGTAAGGCTCCATGGCGTAACGCAGATGAAAGGTATAGCGCATGATGCCGGAAAAGGGTTCGGGATAAGCCCAGATGCGCCGTTCCGAATCTGGATTCTTAGTAGTATGGGTTCGCAGAATCGGGCTGAAGGCTCCGAATTGAATCCAGCGCGTATATAGCTCCGGATCAACCGCTCCCGGCATGTGGCCGCCGATGTCGTGACTCCAATAAGCATAGCCGACATTGGCCGCGGTAGCCGTGAACCACGGCTGGAATGCGAGTGAATCCCATATCGAAATCGTGTCGCCGGAAAAGCCAATCTGATAGCGATGATTGCCCAATCCACCCCAGCGATGGAAAAGCAGCGGCCGCTTGCCTTCACGCTGCTGATCGGTGAAGTGAACGTAGTTCAACCACCACGTCGGACTTACGCCGGGAGTTTTGGTGTTGGCTTCCTGCTGCCAATCGAGCCACCAGAAGTCGATACCTTCTTTCTCCAGCGGATGGTGCAGCAGATCCATGTAGTTCAGGGCGAATTTCTTATTTGTAATGTCGAAGGGCACATATTTCTTGCTGGCCGGATCGATTCCCATGGCGCGCGCCATCGCCGGGTATTGCCCTTCCCACGGCTGCACACCCGATGCCGGATGCAGATTGAGCGTCGCTTTCAGCCCCTCGTCATGAAGATGAGTCAGGAAAGCTTTTGGGTCAGGAAAGAGCAGCGGGTTCCAGGTGTAGCCCGACCAGCCTAGGCTGTGATTGGACTGATCAACCTGATTCATGGCCTCAAGCTGTCCCTGGTTAAGGTGCCAGTCCATGTCAATCACCAGCACATCGAGCGGCACATCATTCTCGCGGAAGCCTCGCACCAGATCGTCCAACTCCTGGTCGCTGTAAGCCCAGTAGCGCGACCACCACGCGCCGAAAGCGAACTGCGGGGGCAGCGGAATGCGCCCGGCTACCTGGACAAAGTCGTGGAGCGCTTGCTTGTATTCATGCCCGTAGCCGAAGAAGTACCAGTCCTGGCGATCGCCGGCCGGCCGCAACATTACCCAGGGCCATGGACTCTTTTCTCCCTGTGCGTGGCTGAAGTCGTCGGAATCGAAGAGTGGCCGCGTCGAATCGTCGACTAGTGTCCAGCCATCACGCGAAAGCAGCCCGGGCTCGATCGGCTCTTTCGTCTGATCGCCGCGCGCACCATCGAGAGTCCGCGTGGTTCCCATCAGGTTTCCAGTGTCCGTCATACCTGGATGCCATGGAATCGCCTTGCCGTTCAGGTTGAGAGAGACGCTTAGATTATCTGCCGTGAACTTGCCGTCATCCGGACCGCCGCCATCGTAGTGCAACGTCAGAGCGCCGGTATCGATGCTCAGTTGTTGACCCTCCACCGACTGCGTGAACTTGGGAACCTGCGTTCGGCGGTTCAGGAATACGAAGGACGCATGATCTTCAAACTTGCCGTCCGCAGCCCACTCCATGCGGATCAGTTGCGGCGTCAACACGGTGAATCGTGCGTGGCCGATGACGACAACCGCTTTCGGGTCAGCCACCGGACTGTAGCTGGCCTCCGGAGGCATGGTTGCTGGACGCTCGGGCGCGGCGGTTTTCATCGTTGATTGTGCGAAAGCCGAAAGGCAAAACCCTGCCAAAAGGAGGGGCCCAAATTTCAGGAGAGGAGACCGTAAGAAAGGCTTCATGAGGAGGAATTCTGTCTAAGACTTACGAAATCAAGTGTAGCCCTCGCCTCTTCGGCACAGCAATGCGCTGTACCGCCTATGCAGCGCTGTACCTCTAAACAGCGACTGAATTACGGACCCGAGCAACGACGCTGGACGATGCCAGAAAGACGCAGCCAGAGGTAGGGAGGAATCAGATAAAACATCAGTTGTCTGCTTATGCTCGAGGGCCGGAATTTCGTGTTGCGTCCCGGAATCTCACTTGCAAAGGAGCTTGCAATTTACAAACCGCTTCGAAGATAACCCCTCGCCCGGCCTAAATCAATTTAGTTAAAAGAATAGTGAATTTTGTATAGACAGCTTCGGCCTCGCCCGGTGGAGGGCGTTGTCTTAAATTGGTCTCCCTGCAGCGCTTGCCAATAGGCGGAGCCAGCAGGTCGCGAATGCGGGCGAACCCACCGAATTCTCAAGAAGACTAGTCAACTTTTCGCCCAACGGCTGATTCGGTGTATTGACAATGACTAGTTAAAGCTTCTAGAACATTGCCGGAATCGAAATGGCTTTTTACGGGCACTGCTGTCAAAACGCAGCACGCACTCGTGTCGGCACAGATTCTTAAGGACACTCAGGGGATAGCTGGTAGTCCTTTCACCTTCCTGGGCGCAGCAGGGACTGTCTTAGGGCAGAAATAGAGACCGCACCTTCGCTTGTTCTTCTTCGGATTGAAAGCAAGGAGAGGAAAGCGCGGCGCAAACAAAAACCGCTGTGGACACTTTTTGGGAGGTCGTAAATGTTACAGAAACTACGCTCGATCCTCGCGCTGAGTACGCTGTGTGCTGCCTTCGTCGCACTGGCTCCGCTCACATCCCACGCTCAAGCTGTTTATGGTTCGCTCTACGGATCAGTCACCGACAATACGGGGGCAGTCGTTCCGGGCGCGACCGTAACCGTTACCGATGAATCCAAGGGAACTTCGATCACAGTGACGACGAATGCCTCCGGTGAATACACGGCTGAGCACCTCATTCCGGATACCTACGACATCAAGGTAACGATGAATGGCTTCAAGTCGTTTGAGGCGAAGGGTATTCCCGTATCGGCCGACACCTCGCCTAAGGTTGACGCTGCGCTCGAGGTCGGCGGCTCTACTGAAACTGTTGAGGTGAGCGCAAGTGCCGTTCCCGTATTGAAGACGGATCGAGCCGATGTATCGACTGTCTTTACCACCAAGGAAGTCTCCGATCTTCCTATTCCGGATCGCAACTTTACCAACCTGCAGCTGTTTCTGCCCGGAGCGCAGAAATTAGCCTGGGGCCACGCAGCGGATGAGAATCCGCAGGCCAGCCAGCAGATTCAGGTTGACGGCCAGGCCTTCGGCGGCGTCGGCTTCCAGCTGGATGGAACTGACAACCAGGACCCGATCCTTGGCATTATCGTCATCAATCCTCTGCTTGATTCAGTTTCTGAAACCAAGATCACCACGCAGAACTTCGACGCGGAAATGGGCAAGGCGGTTTCGTCGATCGTCACCGCGCAGACCAAGTCAGGCTCGAACAGCTTCCATGGCAGCGCTTATGACTACCGCGAAAGCAACGCTAACCAGGCAACAAATCCGTATACACAATTTCCCGCCGCCGGAACCAGTTCGACATCCGGGCTCGTACCGGGTGGACTGAAGAATCAGTTCGGTGGATCGGTCGGAGGACCGATCATCAAGGACAAATTCTTCTTCTTCGGCGCCTATGAAGGCATCCGTCAGAAGGTAGGCACTTCGGCAACTATGACTGTTCCGTCCGCGTTTCTGGTAAGCACCTGCCTGGGAGAGGCACCTACCACTACCGGCGTCCCGGGCTGCGACTTCAGCCAATATTCGAATAGTTCTCTGGGTAAAGCGGGCATCATTTATCAGCCAAATGGGCAGCCCTACCCCGGCAACGTGATCCCTGCGGGTCAGCTCTCGCAACCAGCACTCAATCTCTTCAAGCTTCTGCAGCCGTACGCTCCCAACGCCGGCGGCCAATTCAACGGCCTGAAGGCCAACTACAGCGCCAGCGGCACCGGCCTGTTTAACAGCAACCAATGGACCGAGCGCGTTGACTTCCAGATCAACGAAAAGATGCATGCCTTTGAGCGTTTCAGCCGATTTACTGACGTCCTGAGCGGAACGACGATCTTCGGGCCGGCCGGCGGCGCGGGTTTCGGCATCGGCAACTACGGCGGCAACTCCAAGGGAGCCAATGACAGTCTGGCTGCGGGCATGGACATCGCTATCAGTTCGAGCCTTCTGACCGACTGGCGCATTGGCTACTACCGGTACAACGTGATCGACGCGAAGTACAACCAGGGTGTGGATTTCGCGACGAACCTCGGGATTCCCGGCATCAACATGGGAGACTTGATTACCAGCGGCGCCCCCGGCTTCGAGCTAACAGAGGTAGGGTCTTCGGGCGAACCGGCCAACCCGCAAAGCACAGGCCCCGGATACGGCAGCGATCTGAATGTCACGCGCTGCAACTGCCCACTGGAGGAGCGCGAGGATCAATTCCAGCTGGTGAACAACTGGACCAAGATCCACGGCAATCACTCATTCAAGTTCGGCGCCGATCTTCGCTATGCGCGTAACCTTCGCGTTCCCAGCGACACAGATCGCGCCGGAATTCTCTTCTTCGGAACGGGACCAACTTCGAATCCCGCCGAGTCAACCGATCCCGCGGTTGGAACCCCTGGCGGGCTGGGCTTCGCCACCTTCGTGCTTGGTCAGACTACACAGTTCGGGCGGTTCGTGAGCGTCTCTACGAACGCAAAAGAGTTCCAGAAGCGCTTCTTCTTCTACGGCGAGGACAGCTGGCGCGTTACGCCCAAGTTGACATTGAACCTTGGCGTTCGCTACGAGCTCTATTACCCTGAGTCGGTCAACGCCAAGGGGAATGGCTCTCTGATGAAAATGAACGATTACGCCTCGACAGACGGCTACATGCGTGTGGCTGGATATGGCAGCATTCCGAGCAACATGGGATGGAGCGCGGCTAGCAACGCCTGGAACCCGCGTGTTGGCGTGACCTACCAGCTTGATCCGAAAACCGTCATCCGTTCCGGATATGGACGGAGTTTTGATCTGGGCGTATTCGGCTCCATCTTTGGACACGTGGTAACCCAGAACCTGCCCGTTCTGGCACATCAGGCATTGAGCACCGGCCAGATTACCGGCTACGTCTTCTGTCTCGTCCCGGACGCAGGCTGTGCACAGCCCGCGGGTCAACCGGGGGTAGGCGGTCCCGTTGCCTACACATTCCCCACGGTACCTACCAACGGACTTCTGCCGAATCCGGGCAGCCAAGTGACCGTAAAGTCGCGTCCCGATGGCCTGCGGCTACCCACAATCGACGCGTGGAACTTCTCGATTCAGCGCTCGCTCACGCCTTCGCTCTCAGTAACGATGGCCTATGTTGGGAACAAGGGCACGCATACCCTGAGTGCTGGAGACGGAAACAACACCAATCCGAACGAAGCAGCTATCAATTTACCGGCGCAGTACAGTATCGAGGGCAGGCCCCTGCATTATGATCCCAATCCGCAAAATGTAGACGCAAACGGGATCGGGGCGAATGGAGGCACCAGCAACTCGAACTTCCTCTCGCGCTATTACGGAGGGCGTTTCGCCGCCTGCAGCGATCCTACCTATGTAACCCCCAACGCAACGGGAATTCAGCCGGGCATGTGCGGCTGGAACAATGGCATCAACTATTACGGGGATGACCAGGACTCCGAATTTAATGCCCTGCAGATTACGGTGGCCAAGCAATTCACGCGTGGTCTGTCGTTTACGTCGGCCTTCGCATGGCAACGCGGCCTGGATTTCAACAACAACTATGCCACCTGGAACCGTACAGCGGTAAAGGGCCGTAACAACGACATCCGCGAGGAGCAGGAAATCCTTTACGGGGTCTATCAACTTCCCGTCGGCCGAAATCAGCAGTTCTTCTCCACCGCGCCCGGCTGGGTGGATCAGATTATCGGCGGCTGGCAAATCAGCCCGGTCATGACCTGGGCCAGCGGCGAACCGTTCACGCTTGGACTCGGCAGTTGCACGCCCTTTACTCCGGGCAGCACGCCCTGCTATCCGAACGGCAGAGCCGGAAGCCTGGTGACGCATCTGGGCGGATACAGTCCCACCTCTCACAATCGCATGTTTTTCAACGCGCCCACGGGGTCATTGCCGGCCGGCTTCTCCTATCCTGCACTGGACGAGATCGGCAACTCCGGAAGGAACAACAAATTCGGACCGAGCTTCTTCAACACCGACCTTTCGCTGCAGAAGAACTTCCCGGTTTGGGAGAGTGTGTTCATTCAATTCCGGTTCGATGCGTTTAATGCATTCAACATCATCAATCCTGGCAACCCGAGTGGAACCCTGGACCAGGGCCCGCAATTCATCACCGGCATGGCGCCCGGCGACAATCCGCGACTGCTGCAATTCTCCTTCCGCGTGCAGTTTTAACGCGGGCGCAGCTTCTAACCTCTTGAGGGGAGCCATGCTCCCCTCAAGTAGTCTTCGGGAGTACACTTCCTTCAATCGCACCATGCTTCGGGTCTCTCTCTTATGCATCTTCGCGCTCACCGGGCTTCATGCAGGTTGGCAAACGCGCGCGGAGGCGCAATCCACGACTGCGACCTCCCCGCCGTCTGCGGCTGCTGAAGGCGTTCAGAGCGCACCGTCGCTTGCCCATGCGCGGGATATGGTAACGCGGGGAAGACTTGAGGATGCCGAGCGCGAGCTCGACGCGCTGGCCTTGCAGCAACCCGAGCCCGACGGTGTCGAGCGCCTTCGCGGCTTCGTCGCTTACCAGCAAAACAGGTTGTCGGAAGCTGAAGCTGCATTCGCAAAAACAATTCAGCAGAATCCCGCCGACATGGAATCAACGGAAATGCGCGGCGTCGTTCTCTTTCGAATGGGGAAGCCGGCAGATGCAATCCCCGTGCTTGAACGGGCGCACGCGGCCGTCTCGAGCGTCAACGTCGACCCGAATTATGTTCTTGCCGCCTGCTATATGACCGTGGGCCGTTATGACGATGCCCGCCATGCCTTCGCCATGCAATATGGCTTTCAACCAGACTCTGCTCCCGCTTACCTGATCACCGGCCGCCAGCTCTTTCGCCACGAATTGGTGCAGCCTGCCAGCGACGCAGCGCACAAGGCGCTCGAAATCGATCCCAAGCTGCCGCTGGCGCATCGGCTCCTTGGCGAGATTGCTCTAGCGAAGGGCGAGCTGCCCGAAGCGATAACTGAGTTGCAGAAGGAACGGGATTTGAATCCGCTCGACGGTGAGCTGTACAACCGCCTGGGCGACGCCTATATCCGCAGCGGCCAATACCATGAGGCGCAGCAGGCACTGGACCGGGCGGTGCTGCTCGAGCCGAACTCCACCGGGCCTTACATTCTGCTTGGCAAAGTTCTCCTCCAGCAGCAGGATCCGGTGATGGCCATCATGTATCTCGAGCGCGCAGAGCACATGGATCCGGCAAACTACATGATCCACACATTGCTTGCCCAGGCCTATCGCACTGCGGACCGCAAGGACGATGCTGCGCGCGAATTCCAGACCGCCGCGAAACTTCAATCCGCCACAACTCCCAAGCCAGATACGCAGCAATAAGCCAACGATGAATGGGCATCTCACAACTCTGCTTCGCGTCTTGTTGGCTGGCGCTGCTCTCACCGTCTCTGTACTCGCACAGGATCAGGGCGCCGTGAGTGCCCAGAGTGCTCTGAACACCCACGCGCAGCAGGCCGATGCTGCATTTCACGCCGGATATGCCGCCGCGACCAACGGCGATCTGCTCACCGCCAAACGGCAATTCGAGATTGCGGTCGGCCTCGCCCCCGACGTGGAGGAAGGACACAGTGCGCTCGGCGCGGTCCTTTTCCAGATGGGCGACTACGCGCACGCAATCACCGAACTCGAGCGAGCTGTCAGCTTAAAGCCCGACGACCAGTCTGCGCAGGAAAACCTGGCCATATCTTATTCGCAAACGGGGAATTATCAGGCCGCGTTGCCGCTCTTTGACAAGCTGACCTCTCGCATCGGTCAGGGAGATCCCCCTCTTTCGCCTGACTTGCTGGCTGCATACGCGCGCTCGTATGCGTCTGCGGGGCAATATGCTCTCGCTGCCGCAAAAATGCAGGAGGCCATTGCGGCATCGCCGCGCGACGCTCTCTTCTACGATCAGCTCGGGTCAATCTATGCACAGCAACAGAATTGGCCGCAGGCTGAGCAGGCTTTCGAGCAGGCATTGCAAATTGACCCCGGGCTCGCAACGGCCCATCTGCATCTGGGTGTCACTTTTGAGAATGAGCAGCAAATCTCTTCCGCGATCCCGGAGCTCACCACTACGGCGCAAATGGCCCCGCGTAATGCACTAGCGCAGCTTGAACTCGGCAAGGCATTCGCCGCCTCTGGCCAGGATGAGAATGCTATCCCCCATCTGCAGCAGGCCATCGATCTCGATCCGTCGCTGACTGAAGCGACCAATCAGCTGGCCATGGCGTTTCAACGCGGCGGTGATACGCAGAAGGCCATCGCGCTCTTTGAAAAAGTCGTGGCTGCGCAACCGCAAAATATTGCGGCGCTCACCAACCTCAGCCTGGCGCTGGTGCAGACCGGCAAAGCGAAGGACGCCATTGCCATAGGTCAGCGCGCATTGGCAATCACTCCTAACGATCCTGCCGTGCACCAGAACCTTGGCATCGCCTACATGCAGCAAAGCGACATCGACGACGCTATCCGCGAATTCCGGACAGGGCTCAGCTTTGCCTCCGATAGCGCGCAGCTCCACTACAATCTCGGACTCGCCTACAAACTAAAAGACGATCTGCCCCACGCAATCTCGGAGCTGGAGACGGCGGCAAAGCTCGATCCCGCTTCACCCGACGCGCCCTATACCCTCGGCATTCTCTACATGCAGGCCGGGCGCTTCGACGAATCCGTTGCCAATCTGCGCGCGGCTCTCGAACGCCGCCCCGAAAACGGTGATGGATGGGCAGTCCTCGGCAGCGTCTATCGTCAGCAGGCAAAGTACGACGAGGCGGCAACGGCACTGAAGAAAGCCATCGACCTGCTACCCAACCAGCCCGGCCCACACATTACGCTCGCCAGCATTCTGCAGGAGCAGGGCAAGAAAGACGAGGCTGCAGCCGAACGTAAGAAGGCCGCCGATCTGACCCGTGTTGCTGTCAATCGCCAGCGCGCCGAGTTCAATACCAACACCGCAAACACGCTTCTTCAGAAGGGAGAAGTCGCGGATGCGGTCACACATTACCAAGACGCCATCAGTAGCGATCCCAGCTATGCCGAGGCTCATCGCCAGCTCGCCATTGCCTATGAGCGGGAGGGCCGGAACGCAGACGCCGCAGCCGAGCGCCAGAAGGCCGCGGCGCTTGGGCAGACGCAGCCGTGAGACTGCAATCGCGTAAGCACTGCTCGGTACAATCCAGATCAACCCATGAATCGACGCCGATTTCTTAGCTCTCTCAGCAGCACCGCACTGGTGCTGCCATTCTCCGATCTCCTGCTGATGGCGACGCCGCCGTGGAAGCGTGACATTGCCGCCGCCGCTCAGGACGCGCCGCAAAGTCAGGCAGGTGCGCAGCCCTCCTATGAGGCGAAGCCCATGCCGCCTCCGCCTGGGCCTTTATCCCCCATTGCCGGAACTCCGCTTGGAGTGAAGTTCATCGATGTCGCGGCGCAAGCTGGTCTCAAAGCAAAAACGATTTACGGTGGCGAAGAAAAGAACAAGTACCTGCTCGAAACCACCGGCTGCGGCGTCGCCTTCTATGACTACGATCACGACGGGTGGGTCGATATCTTCCTGGTGAACGGTTGGCGTCTGGAGGGATTTGCCAAGGGCTCCGAGCCTACCTGCCATCTGTTCAAGAACAATCGCGATGGCACATTTACCGATGTGACCATCAAGGCCGGCCTCGCCCGCAGCGGCTGGGGACAGGCCTGTTGCGTGGGCGACTATGACAACGATGGCCACGACGATCTCTTCATCAGCTACTACGGGCAGAACGCGCTGTATCACAATAACGGCAACGGCACATTTACTGATGTCACCGCGAAGGCCGGCCTGCTGCAATCTAAGCTACGCTGGAATTCCGGCTGCGCCTTCCTCGACTACGATCGCGACGGACACCTCGATCTTTTCGTCGGCAACTATATCGACTTCGATCTGAAAACCGCCCCCACTCCGGAATCAGCCAACTGCATGTACAAGAGCATCCTCGTCGCTTGCGGTCCACCCGGATTGCCCGGCGGAAAAAACATCCTTTATCACAACAACGGCAACGGCACATTTACAGATGTTTCCGAAAAGGCCGGCATGTGGAATACCGTCGGCAACTACGCGCTCAGCGTCGCTATCGCCGATCTCGACAACGACGGCTGGCCGGACATCTACGTCGCCAATGATTCCACCGCTGCGACTCTCTACCAGAACCAGAAGGACGGCACCTTCAAGGACATCGCCATTGAAGCTGGAGCCGCGTTTTCGCCGGATGGCAAGCCGCAGGCGGGCATGGGCGTCTCGGTCGGCGACTACAACCGCGATGGCAGCCTCGACATCGTGAAGACAAACTTCGCCGGCGACACGGACTCGCTCTACGCCAACCTCGGCGACGGAACGTTTGAAGACCGCACCTATCTCGCCGGACTCGGTATCAACACCCGCTATCTCGGCTGGGGGGTCGGCTTTTTCGACATGGATAATGACGGCTGGCTCGACATTCTCATGTCCAACGGACACGTCTATCCCGAAGTCAACGGCTCGAAGAGTGAAGCGCCTTACGCCGAACACAAATATCTTTACCGCAATCTCCGCAACGGCCGCTTTGAAGATGTCACCGACAAGGGCGGCCCCGGAATCACCGCGTCAGTACCCGCGCGCGGCTGCGCCTTCGGCGACTATGACAACGATGGCGATCTCGACATTGTGGTAAATTGCGTCAACGCTCTGCCGCAACTTCTTCGCTGCGATTCGGAATGGAAGCGTTCCTGGATCAAGGTCAAAACAATCGGTGTGAAATCGAACCGGACGGGAATTGGAGCCCGCATTAAAGTTCTGGCCAGAACGCGGCCTGATCTAAAACAGCCGCTGTTACAGATTGACGAAGTACGCAGTGGTGGCAGTTACTATTCGCAGAACGATCTTCGCCTCCACTTTGGACTGGAGCAGGCAACCGTAGTCGATTCTCTGGAAGTCCACTGGCCTTCCGGGCAAGTCGATAAGTTCGCCGGCCTTGAGGTGAATCGTCTCTACACGATTGAAGAGGGGAGCAAGACGCCAAAAGCAGAAGTTCTTACCGGCCTCAAAAAGCCCTGAACCGCTGAGGAGGGAGATCGAGCGACTCCTCCAAGTCAGCCGGAAGCTGACTACGATATGCATATCCAACTTGGGTGGAATTGGCTATATTTATCCGCGTAAGTGAACGGGTAGGTGGCGCAATGAACAAGCGACCGGAAACCGCCCACGCGACAGAAAGCCAGGTAGACCAGCCCAAGTACCGGCTCATCTTTGAAAGCCTCAAAGAGGGAATACTCTCCGGAACCTACCGGAGCGGAGCGCGTCTGCCCAGCGAAGCCGAACTCAGCCGGCGCTTCGCCGTCTCTCGCATGACCGTGGTCCAGGCCATTAAGGAGCTGCAGAAGCTCGGCCTCGTTTCACGCCGCGTCGGATCCGGCACCTACGCCACACAGCACGCGACGCACGAAGGCTATTCTTTTGGACTGCTGATTCCCGATCTCGGGCAGACCGAAATCTTCGAACCGATCTGTCAGGGCATGGCCAGGCATCCCCTCGCCGGCAGACACTCCCTTGTCTGGGGACATTCGATCTCTGACAGCAGGCAGAAGGAGAAAGCGGCAGAGGAGCTCTGCCATTACTTCATCAGCAAGAAAGTTTCCGGCGTTTTTTTCGCTCCCTTCGAACTTTCACCCATTAAGAATGAGGTCAACGGACGGCTGGTTGCAGCCCTCGACCGAGCTGGTATTCCCGTGGTCTTGCTTGACCGGTGCATCGAGCCTTATCCGCTGCGGAGCAAATACGATCTGATCGGAATCGACAATCGCCGGACGGCTTATATTGCTGCGGAATATCTGCTGAAGCTTGGCGCGAAGCACATTGCATATTTCGCCCAGCCGAACTCAGCGCCCACGGTGGATGCGCGTGCTGCCGGCTACCGCGAGGCGCTCTACGCATACAAGATTCCGCCTAAACACGATCTCGATGTGCGCGGAGATCCGTCCGATGATGTCCTGATCAAGCGGCTGTTGCGCACGCATAAGCCGGACGCGGTGCTCTGCGCCAATGACCATACCGCTGCCACGCTCATGCAGTCGCTGATCCGACTCGGTTATAGTATCCCCGGCGACATCCGCATCGTCGGCATTGACGACGTCAAGTATGCGAGTCTGCTTCCCATTCCGCTGACCACTCAACATCAGCCGTGTCTCGATATTGGGAGAACTGCAATGTCGGCCATGCTCGATCGCATGGAGAGTCCGAATCTTCCAACACGCGATATTCTGCTTAGCTGCCGCATGGTCGTCCGCAAATCCTGCGGAGGAAACGGCCTTGGCGACAAGGCGTGATCT
>Ga0207111_10199_pt1 | contig 15873 bp, 9 predicted proteins | sample Alteio_BWMinHeat_71_FD_153577 | JGI IMG/M metagenome (GOLD analysis project Ga0207111, IMG submission 153577) | Enriched cells from forest soil in Barre Woods Harvard Forest LTER site, Petersham, Massachusetts, United States -... | ecosystem: Environmental > Terrestrial > Soil > Temperate forest >... | reverse complement strand
CCCTTCACAACCCCTTCCATGATTTCCTCAGTAGTTAAAGGATGGCCCACAAGCTCCAAAAGCGCCTTTGCCGCTTCAGTCTGCGTTCTGCCGAAGAACTGAAAATTGCGGACTAGGGAAGGAATATCGCCAGTAGAAGATTTTGCCTTTCCGCTCGGCTGCTCCGAGTCACCCGTAAGGACAGCACCGGGCGCTAACCCAAGTTCCTTTTCCCACTCAGCAATCATTGCTTGGTAGGTCTCGATCCGTTTCTTGTATTCAGAGATCATTCGCTGAATGACATCTCGCTCCATAATCCACCTCCGATTGCCTAATAGTAAGCGCGGCGACGTGCCATGTCAATAGCTTTGCCTAGAAAATTTATAGGCACTTTAGGCACATACATGCAGAAATCCGCCGTGCCTAAATAAATTCTAGATTTTTATGGTAAAGTGACTAGTTTTTGATGTACTCTAAATACGGCCATTGCACGACTTGTTTTTGCTGCCGGTGCTTACAGTTCAACCTTCTAGCGGAACGCAAAGGCGACGAGAGAGTTCGGGCGGTGGACTATCAAACTGAGGTTAGCAAAATGGCTTCAACTGGACTTTATGGGCCTCACCAGCTCAACCAACAAAATATCAACCAATACCTTGCCGGGAAAGGGCCGGGTGTTTACGTGCTCGATAGCACAACGGATGGTAACTTCAAAGTGGATTATGTGGGAAGGTCAGATGATGACCTTCCAGGCAGGCTGAAAAAGTGGATTGGCGAGGGGTACGCCTATTTCAAATACGGGTATTACAAAACGATGAAAGCCGCGTTTGAGAAAGAGTGCCAAATCTATCACGACTTCGATCCGCCGGATAACATCATTCATCCAGACGCACCGAATGGAACTAATTATGTTTGTCCTGTGAGTGGGTGTGCGAGGGCGTGGAATCGGTAGCTAAAGTATCTCCGCATAAATAGCGGAGAACATCAGCAAGGGCAACCATGTACCCGTAGTGCCAGTAAATTTTCTCTTTTGTTCCGGCGTGGACGTGCAACTGTTCTTCAAAACATCCACGCCCATTTTTTTCTAACCAGTCGTGCAGTCCCTTGGCGCGGCGCTCTATCAGTTCCAAGTCGGCAGTCGTGTCGGTTTTATTCATGTTTTAGGGTTCCCTAGTCTCTCAATGACTGCTGTTCTTAGCAAATTACTTCGGTAACACTCCAGAAACAGGATGCGCCCGATTCTTTTGTTTGGTGCCTCAGGTATATTTATGCCTTAAGTAATGGGGTGGGGGGCGACCCATTTTTGGCTACAGCCGCACGTTACTAGAAAATCAATAGCCCCCGCAAAACCCTTCGCTCTAGCCAGACTGAGTGATGTTCCTATTTAGGAATGGACAGCAGGCGCGTCTCGCACACGGAGACACTCACTTTGCCGTTTTTACCTCTGCGGGCGCTCCGGACCTGAACACACTGGTTGTAGTAATGATGACAGCAGACGCCGGATGCTCCAGCCGTGCGCTTTGCTCTTTCACCATCCTGGTGAAATCTTCGAGCGTGCTGATTCGTTCGGTCTCTTCCTGGTCCCACGCGGCCAGCACATACCATCGCGCGACCTTGTCCTTGACCGCGACTTTTGCGAGGAAGTTGTTGGCATCGGTATTGATCTTGCAATCCTTGGGCGTCCCCGGAGCCAGCAGTGCGAGGCCGAGGTTCTGGTCAGGCAGAGATTCTGTCTTTCCCGTACCCGGCTCTACGACCTGATGCCCCCAGATGGCGATGGAGCACGATGGCTCCACCGAAAATTCATTCAGGTCTGGCTTACGCGAAAGCCCAGCCACTAGCGTTTTTCCCTCTGGATTGCTCAGTGTCACGCGCTCCCCGAAGCCGCGCTCTCCGGCCCACTGCGTTACCCGGGTGGTCAGGTCAGTCGAGCGGTCGCCGATCTTCCATCCTTTATATGTAAATTCAACGATCGCCCGCACCGGCCCCGTACTGATGATGCGCCACTGGCGGTCGGTGACATCGGCCACTCTGACCACATTGCCATCCACCCACGCTCCGACCGAGCCAGAACCCAGGGAAGGGCCCACGTTGTAGATATCGCGCGCGATCGGCGATTCTTCCTGATACTTGTAGCCCTCAGCGCCAAACATCTCCAGATCAAGACCACGTTTTTTCTTGCCCCAAAGGTCCATGGCATTGCGTTTGTCAAAATAAAGCCGCCAGGCAGTCACCTCTGACTCCCAGCCCATGCCGTCATAGTGCCGGGTGAACTTGGCATGGGTCCGCTTGGGATAATCACTCTTCATGTGGGCAATCGTCTCCGGATTGCCATAGGAAATCGTCACCACTCGTGTCTGCTTGGGTTGCAGATCAACCTGGAAAGCAAGCTCATCGGGCTTGCCATCGCCATCGGTGTCATCCGCCTGCGAGGGCAGTTCTGTGAATTGCACTGCGACAGCGTCTTCATCGAGCGTTGCCGCGTTGCTCGCAGTGACCATGGCGGCGGAAGCATCGAAGTCGGGAACCTGCTTTTTTACCGCGGCTACATTAATGACAATATCTTCCGCAGGATGTGGCTCGTCGGTTGAATTCGTTACCGCCATTTTGATGACCTTGCTTCGCGGCGCCTTGGTTTCCATGGATGAAGCCGAGGTCAGGAACTGCTCATTCATGATGAGAAATGCACCCAAACCATGGAAGTCGTTTACGTTTCTCTTTCGTGCGAAGTAGTAGGCAAGATCTGCGACGTTGGTACCCTCGCAAATGTCCGCTATATTGGCCAGCCCATCGTCGCCGAAGCTAAGCTTGGTGAGCACACCGTTGTATCCCTTTTGGGCTACATCTTCGTAGCTTTTATCCACATAACCCCTGCGCACCGCCATCGAGATAATGTAGGTGTACATGCTGGAGCTTGATGTCTCCAGCCAGTTGCCGTCTACCGAGCCTTTATCCACCACCTGGTACCAGAGGCCGGTCTTGCTGTCCTGATATTTCGCCAGACCTTTAATAAGGTCTTGCAGCACGGCGATCAGTTCGGCCCTCTTGGGATGATCTGCCGGCAAAACTTCCAGAACATCAATAATTGCCATCCCGTACCATCCCATGGCGCGGCACCAGAACTCGGCCGAGTGGTGCGTTTTTAGATCGGCCCATGTCGAGGCTCCGCTCTCATCGTAAGCGTGGTAGAGCAGGCCGGTGTTGGGGTCTTTCAAATGGCTGGCATCAATCAGCAGTTGCTTGACGGCCTCATCGTTGGCATATTTGCTGTCTCCAAACATCTGCCCATAGCGAACAAGAAATGGCATGGACATATATGTTCCATCCAGCCATAACTGTGATTTGCGGCTTTCGCCGGTCGCATGCCAGAAGCCGCCCTCTGAAGTCCTGGGATAGGTATCAAATCTCTTTCTGATTTTTTCGGCGGCAACTCTATATTTTTCGTCGTGGGTCTCCTGGTACAGCACCAGCAGCAGGTTTCCTGGCAACATGTAATCCAGGGCATCCAGAGTGTGGTCAATATCGCCTCCGTTACTCACATGCGAATCCACCCAAGTCTTTATGTATTGAAGGTAGCGGGGGTCCCCGGTCCTCTTCCACACTAAATATTCGCCAAACAGATACAACGCCTTGGCATATCCCCAGCTACCCAGATCGGGATTGCGCTTCATCGTGGCCTCAACCACGGCCTTCGACCAGTCAACTTTCGGCTCAAGTTTGAATTGCCGTTGGCCGTCGGGGGAAATCGCCGTTTGTTTGTCGCCGGTAGTTTGTGCGCCTGCAGGCAAGACGGCAGCCGTTTGTGCAATGACAGTAGCTATGGTCAGCACCGCTGCGGCGATACTCCTGTTCCAAGATCTCATTAAAGACCCCGTAAAATACCTCATAAGAGTTTTCATCTCTCCAGTAAGAAATCCGGCTGATACCGTAGCAGTCTTGATCAGGTTCTTCAAGTCAATCGGTGTTGATCTGCGTTCATCACGGCGAAAAATATCTTTACATTTCAGAATATGAAACCAGCTATGCTGAAAAGGGTTGCTGGAATAATCTAACTGAGGCCAGCGAGAATTGGTATGGTGGAGAAAACAAATTAGGGGAGACCAGGTTAAAAATGAAACTTACAAAATTAAGCGGACTGGCATCTGGCATGGCTGTTGTTCTTCTGTGCCTATGCCTGGCGGTTCCTGCTTTTTCAGCAAGTGATGTCACGGTCGGCAGTCCTAACGGAAACGTACAAATCAAAATTTTTGTCACAGAAAAGACTGGTTTGAGCTACGAGCTCACTTTCAAGAAACAGCCCGTCATTCAAGCTTCTCCCCTGGGGATTGTCGTGGATAACGTAAACCTCGGCCAGGGCGTCGCCATCAAACACACAGAACGTTACAACATAAAAGAAAGTTATCCCTCGCGCGGCGTTCATTCTGTGGCCAACGATCATTGCAACGGCGCAAAAATCTCTATCAATCACCCGAACAGCAAGACTACCTACACCGTGGATGTCCGCGCCTACGATGATGGCGTTGCCTTCCGCTATGTCGTCCCCGGAGAAAAACTCACGCGCACCCCGGATGAAGCTACGGTTTTTACCATCCCGGATGGCAGTACAGTCTGGTATCACGGTTTTACCGGCCACTATGAAGGCATTCACAACAAGGAAGACATCTCGAAAGTTACCGCTGGCGATTGGGCCGCTGTGCCTCTGACCTTCAAACTGCCCAACAACCTTGGTTACGCTTCCATAACGGAAGGTGCTCTGATGAATTACAGCGGCATGGGACTCGAGGCCGATGGCCATCGTGCCTTCGATGCCCGCTTAGGCAACGCCGAGCCGCCCTCTTACCCATTCACTCTGAGGTTTGGTGACGCCGAAGCAAAACGCCTTTCAGTTCCGGCCACGATCACCGGGACTATTACCACTCCCTGGCGGATCGTGATGGTCGGCGCCGACCTGAACACGCTGGTGAATTGCGACATTGTGAATAACGTTTCACCGCCGCCCGATCCCAGGCTCTTTCCCGATGGACTCAACACCTACTGGGTCAGACCTGGCCGCGCGGTTTGGAAGTATCTTGATGGCGGTGACAGCACTTTGGACGGCATGAAGGAGTTCTCCAAAGAAGCCGGAGATCTAGGCTTTGAATACAACGTCATTGAGGGCTTTTGGCAGAAATGGAATGACGATCAATTGCGTGAGCTTGTGGAATACTCAGACGGGCATAACGTCAAACTATTCGTATGGAAATTCAGCAAGGAGCTACATGATCCGAGACAGCGCCGTGAGTTCTTCCGCCACCTTCATGACCTTGGCATTGCCGGAGCGAAAATAGATTTCTTCGACCATGAAGCCAAAGAAGTAGTTGACCTATATCAGGCCATACTCAAGGATGCAGCCGAGTTCCAGATCATGGTTGTATTTCACGGGGCCAACAAACCTACGGGCGAGTCGCGCACCTGGCCCAATGAAGTGACTCGCGAGGCTGTGTTCGGATTTGAGCACAAATCCAATCCCACGTGGGCGCAGCATACCACAACGCTTCCCTTCACCCGTCTGCTCGCCGGACCGGCTGATTTCACTCCTATGCTCTTCGGCGACCGCCGCAAGGAAACCTCATGGCCGAACCAGATTGCCAGCGCGGTTATTCTGACCTCTCCGCTGCTGACCTTCGCTGCCAATCCCAAGAGCATCGTGGAAAATCCCGGGGTTGATCTGATCAAAAGCATTCCCAGCACCTGGGACCAGACCATTGTGCTGCCGGTATCGGAAATCGGCGGAATTGCTGCCTTCGCGCGGCGCAAAAATGACACATGGTTTCTGGCTGTCATGAACGGCGAAACCCCGAAGACAATTCATGTGAACCTCTCGTTTCTCGCTGAAGGTCCGCATCCGGCAATGCTTATCCGCGACCAGCAAGACAACCCGGCCGCAGAAAAAACTGAAAACACCGTTCTCAGCCCCTCCGATTCACTCACGATAGATTTACGGGCCGGCGGCGGTTTTATAGGCAGGTTCTTAAAGTGACTTCCTGCTCCAGGAAAATTATTGTAAAGAAAAGTTTACTGTAAAGAATTGTTAATCAGCGCTTTGAGCCGCAACCTCAGGGTTATAGTTGCGTCTGACATTACAGGGCGATTCCTATTGGAATTTGAACGCAGCCAAGAAACCCGCTTATCTAGTTCGGGGAAGTCAACTCTCACCTGCGCGCCAAATCAAAATTGAAATCAAGGAGCATTTCTCTATGTTGAAGCGCTGTGCAATTACGTTAGTTTTAGCATTGTTTGCGATCGGCACCTGTGCCTTTGCGCAAGAGAATCAGAATCAACCCAGCGGGCAGGACAACCAGGGCCAGCCGCATGAGCGAAAAGGAGGAGGATGGGGCCCGCGTGATCCTGCACAAATGGTGCAACGCCTGACCCAGGATTTGAACCTGACCGCCGACCAACAAGCCAAGATCCTGACCACTCTGCAAGACCAGCAAAAGCAGATGCAGACCCTGCGGGATGACAATACTCTTTCCCAAGACGACAAACATGCAAAGATGATGGACCTGCGCAAGACTACTATGACCCAGATACGCTCTGTTCTCACTGATGATCAGCAGAAGAAGTTTGATGAAATGCAGCAGAAGCGCGAACAGGAAATGGGCCAGCACCGGAAGAACTCCGAGGGCAACGAGCAACCCAAGTCCGACGAGCAGCCCAAGTCTGATCCAAAGTAATTTCTTTTTGAATGCGATTTAAGGTTTCGCTGGCCGGCAGAAGATGAAAACCATTTTTGCCGGCCAGAGCAAGGCCCTGCCTGCTTGCTTCACGCTGCTTACTCCCAAAGGACATGTACTCAGGATGTAAAAAAAATTGTCTGCAATAGACAAAAAACTTACTCTCTGAGAAAAACTGGGGTACAATTCTGCCCGCTTCACAAAGTCGGATTGAGCGGTTGAGTAGACGAGATTGTAACTGCCAAACGACAAATCAAGTTTCAATAATTCTTGCAACAAACTGCTTTCACATCTGAAAGCACTTATTTCATCCGTAAACCGAGGAAGCTGAAACTTAAAAGGAAGGCGAAGGCAGAGATATCGTTTAGAAAAACTATTGACTCCGTAGATACTGTATTTAACTTCGTGTCCAATGTTTTCCCGAAAGAATCCGGCCAAGTTTCATCACTCAAGTTCTGTGGGTTAGTGAATACGACGCCCAGCTCCATTGGAAGCTGAAAATGCACACTACAACTCCTCCCCCCATGAGGAAGCACCCGCTGTACGCGTAATTAAGGAGATCTTATTTATGGACGTAAGAATGGCGAGTTTTTCCAAAATTGTTTTGTCTGTGCTTATTTTGATAGGGCTGTCAGCCCCTCTGGCGTTCTCTCAGAGCAACGACCATGATCCCGAAGCGGTACCCGACAACCAACTTCCCCTTATGGCCCCGGGTGCGCCTCCCACTGTGCGCATGGAGATGCACCGCGACGTTTCTCCCGCCCTGCGTGATCTGGCGGCGATTGCGCCCGAGCCTCCCACTTTGTTTCACGAGGCCGAACCGTGGCGGCGCATTCCGTTGCCAGCGGGCATGGCAACAACAGGATTAATAAGAGAAGATGCAATACGGCAAACCAGCTTTCTTCCTGCCTCGCCGGCCGTGAGTCATAGCTTCGACGGCATAGGACAAGGCCAGTTTGGTTTCAGCGTAACCAGCGCTCCACCCGATACCAACGGGGCGGTCGGCTCTACGCAATACGTGCAATGGGTCAATACCTCTTTTGCAGTGTTCAACAAGACGACCGGAGCGCTCATCGCCGGACCGACCAATGGCAACGCACTCTGGTTGGGCTTCGGCGGGGGCTGCGAGACCAATAACGACGGCGATCCTATCGTTCTCTACGACAAGCTTGCCAATCGCTGGATCTTCTCTCAGTTCTCGGTTTCCACGACGCCATTCCTGCAGTGCATCGCGGTTTCCACCACCTCCGACGCCACCGGAACTTACAATCGCTATTCTTTCCAGTACCCTAATTTCGACGATTATCCCAAAATGGGAGTCTGGCCTGATGCATATTACGAAACCTTCAACATGTTCAACGGCAATAATTTTGTTGGGTCGGATGCGTGCGCCTACAATCGCACCGCTATGCTGAACGGACAGCCGGCTACACAGATTTGTTTCCAGCAGAACTCCTCTGTCGGCGGGCTCTTGCCTTCCGATCTCGATGGCACCACAGCACCACCGGCAGGCTCGCCGAACTTTATGGTGTTCTTCGGCACCAACAATCTGAACCTCTTCAAATTCCACGTGGACTTCGCCACTCCCGCCAACTCTACTTTTACTGGTCCTACGGTCATCCCGGTTGCCGCCTTCACTCCGTTGTGCAACGGAGGCACGTGCGTTGTTCAGCCTGGTACCTCGAATCAGTTGGACTCCCTTGCTGACCGTCTCATGTACCGCCTCGCCTATCGCAATTTCGGGAGTCACGAATCCCTGGTTGTAAACCACTCCGTGGCTACTTCTTCCGGTGGCGGTGTGCGCTGGTATGAAATCCAGAACCCCGGTGGCACCCCCACTCTGGCACAACAAGGCACATTTGCTCCCGATTCAAGCTTCCGCTGGATGGGCAGCGTTGCCATGGACCAGGCCGGGGACATCGCCGTTGGCTATAGTGTCTCCAGCAGCTCCGTACATCCCTCCATCGCCTTCGCGGGCCGGGTTCCTTCTGATCCATCAGGCACCTTGGAGGCCGAAACCAATATCGTCACCGGAGCCGGTTCGCAAACTGGGACCCTTCACCGCTGGGGCGACTACAGCGCCATGACGGTTGATCCGGTGGATGATTGCACCTTCTGGTACACCGATGAGTACATAAAGACCAACGGCAGCTTTAACTGGAACACACGCATCGCGAATTTCAAGTTTCCCAATTGCGGAACTACCAACCAGCCCGACTTCACGCTTTCCGAATCAGGGAGTCCGAAGACAGTTACGGCTGGCGGCAGCACTACCTTCACGGCTACTGTGGCTCCACTCAACGGGTTTACCGGCAATGTCTCTCTTTCTTTGAGCGGTCTGCCCTCCGGAGCTTCTGGAAGCTTCATTCCGAACCCGATTACCGGCGGCTCAGGATCGTCAACGTTGACAGTTTCCACCAGCACCACCACTCCTCCCGGAACCTATACGCTTACGATTACGGGCACGAGCGGCAGCACCTCGCACACCACAACGGTCACGCTGACTGTGAATTCGCAGTCGGTAGGCGACTTTTCGGTCTCCGCAGCGCCTGCATCTCGGATGATAACCCAGGGCAGCAGCACCACTTACACCGTTACCGTCGGGGCCATCAACGGCTTCTCCGGAACTGTGGCGCTCTCGGTCCAGGGCCTGCCGGCAAACGCCGGCTCAAGCTTCAATCCGGCCAGCATCACCGCTTCTGGCACTTCGACGCTGACCATCTCGACTGCCACTTCGACTCCGATCGGCACCTTCCATCTGACGATTGTGGGCACAAGCGGCGGTGTCTCGCACTCTGCTTCCGTAACTCTGGTCGTGACTTCGCCCTGTGTCAGCGCGACGGCGGGCAGCGGCTTCCACGATAGTCCTCTGCTTTCCACGCAGACGGGAACTTTCACCGCTGCGTTTGACGCAACCCCGTCAGCTTCCCCCATCAACAGCTTCGTTGGACTCTCGCATGGGGCCGCAACCACATTCGACGGGTTTGCTACGCAGGCGCGCTTCAATCCTACGGGAAACATTGACGCGCGCAATGGCGGCGGCTTCCAGGCTGCTTCTACCATTCACTACACCGGAGGATTGACGTACCACTTCCGTTTGGTGATTAATGTCCCGGCGCATACGTATTCCATCTTCGTGACGCCGCCAGGATCGGCGGAGCTGACCGTTGGCTCCAATTTCGCCTTCCGTTCTACGCAAAGCACAGTGACCAGCCTGAATTTCTGGGGAACAGAAGCCTCCTCAGGTTCAGACCGGGTTTGCAACTTCACACTCCAGTAATCTGAAAGCAATCGGGGAGGAGGCGGGGTTACCCCCGCCTCCTCCCACACCATCGGACGTACGGTTCCGCATCCGGCGGTTCATGATGGAACGAGAATGGGCAAGATCGCTTGCCTGAGGTCTTGCTGTGACACATTTTCGCGCTCCTCACCATCGACTACAATGAGTGGTTCTATTTCCATCCTGTTGGAGCCGAACACATTGCCGGAACGAATCATAGTTGAGGATATTCGCCTGAAGTTGGGCGAACAGATTGAACGCACCGAACACCTGGTTCGGCTGGTGCCTCCCAATGCTCTTGCTTGGAAGCCACAATTGCAGACAACTTCAACAAACCTGAACCACTTGCTTGGCCACCTGCTTGATTGTCTGGCCGGCGTTTGCGCAGTCTTCCACGCCGCATTTCCCCATGAGCTTGCGCATCTCGCACAACTGCAGTCGCTGCCGGTGAATCATGCCTGTCAACCCGAAGAAGCACTGCAGAGAATCCGCGAATATACGAAGCATATCGAACAGGCATTTGCTCTCTGCAACGATAATGATCTGAGGCGAATGATTCCTTCAGTATTTGTCCCCCAAGGTGAGACACTGCTAACGCTATTGTTGGGGAATCTCGAGCACCTGATCAATCACAAATACCAGTTGTTCTTCTATCTGAAACTCTATGGGTTGCCCGTCACCAGCAAAGACATTTATCACTGGCGAGGAGCGCCAGGTGACCAGGGATAGTGTGTATTCGACCTACTCTGGAGATCTACCGTGTGCTTCCATGCCGATCAGGAACTCGCAAAGCTCGCTCCCGCGTCCTTCCGTCTCCATCTCGCAGGTTAGCCCCGCGCAAAATCAATATACCCTTTCTGCGCGTCTGTGCTGATCAGCTTGACCCGCAGCTTATCTCCAACATCCACTCCCTGCTCTCCTCGGCACAGCAACCCTTCCACATGCGGCTGCAGCACGCGAACGAATGTCCCGTGTGGGGTCACTCCGGTAACGATGGCATCAAAGCTTTCGCCGATCCTGTGGCTCATGGCGACCGCGGCAATCCGTTTTGTCATTCCCCGTTCAACCTTGCGTGCGGCATCTTCTTTCTGGGTGCAGTTGTTCGCAATCGCAGTAAGCTCGTCGTCGGAATAAGGCGCCGTTTGTTTTGTCTGCATGGCTTTGATCAGCCTCTGGGTCACCACGTCTGCAAAGCGGCGGTTGGGGGCCGTGGAGTGGGTATAGTCCTGCACGGCAAGGCCAAAGTGCCCTTGCGCCGGATCGCCTGGCCGCTCCAGCACATATTCACCTGGCCCCATCAACTTGATCACTGCCAGTGACACATCGGCAAAGTGGTCGGGATCAGCAGCTTTGCGTTTCATTAGAAAATCATTAAGGGCCTTAGAATCCGGCTGGCTCGGGAGTTTTTCGCCACTTTGAGCTGCCAGCTCTACAATCCGGTTCCAGCGCTCCGGTGTCTTCACCACGCGCCGGATGGAAGAAACCTGCTCCAGCATGCGCGCCACTACCCCGTTGGCTGCGATCATGAAGTCTTCAATAAGTTCGGTGGCCAGGTTCTTTTCCTGCCGGGCAATATCCACCACCTGCTCATTCAACATGACAGGATGAACTTCCGTAGTTTCAATATTGAGTGCGCCGTGGCGGAAGCGTTCATTCTTCAAAGCCTGCGCTACTTCGTTTTGCAGCTTCAGTTGCGCTTGTAGCTCGGCCGACGCAGCTACCTTAGGCGGGGCAGCACTCTTCCCCTCGAGCCACGCGCCCACAGCATTGTAAGTAAGCTGCGCCTTATTGCGCACAATTGCCGGGTAGGCGTTGCCGGCGCTGACGCAGCCATTCTGATCCACCAAAAACTCAATGACTATGCTGAGGTTATCTTGGTTCTCCAGCAGCGAGGTCACGCCGGTTGAAAGCTGCTCCGGCAACATGGGGAAATTCCTCACCCCGGTATAAACCGTTGTGGTCTCCTTTGCTGCGTGTCCATCAATCGGGGAACTCTTGGGAACGAAGGCATCCACGTCGGCAATTCCCACCAGGACCTTGGTTTGTCCGTCAGGTTGGCGTTCGGCAAATTCAATCTGGTCAAGGTCGCGAGACGTATCATTGTCAATCGAAGACCAAAGCAGATTGCGCAGGTCGCGAATGTTTCCATCTGCGGCAACTCGCGGCGGATGCGCCTGCAGTTGGGAAAGCTGCTGTTGGGCTGGCGCTGGAAACTCCGGCTCAAAGCCGTTTTCCAGCATGACTTGCTTGGCTATGGCCTGCAAATCAACGTGAGAGACGCTTTTATTGTCCATGGATGTTAGTGAAAGAACCCCAGAAATTTAGAACCCAGAATATATGGAAGCACTAAGCCTAACACGCTGCCGCCAGCTTAGGCGAATGAGGCCTCGGTCCAGGAATTTCCCAATCCTTCTCCGCGATTAAAAAATGCCTTTGTGACTTTGTGGTTAATCTATTTCTGCAAATCCCGGCGCACATACGCAATTAACGTCACACCTGGCCGCAATTCATAAGAACCAATCCGCTCATACTTGTCGCCCAAGGTTTGTTGCAGTTCAGTTTCTTGCGTGTCTTCTCCGATGACCATGGCCTCTTCGGTGGGCGTCATGACCTTGCCCCAATAACCCGCATTAGGAAATTCCCGCAGATACCACGGCAGCGGCCAGTAATCTGGAGCCGTAATCATGATGCCGGTTTTCTCTCCTTTGCCGCCGCGGGCCACAATCTCATTGATTTTGTCGAGCAAAGAAAATATCTGGCGCGTGGTGTGAGCGTAAACGTAGGCAACCGAATCATCATCGTAGCGGAAAAAACTGATGTCAATTGCCTGGTACGCAGAAACCGCGACGATGATCCCCGCTAAACCAACCAGCGCTACTCTCACTCGTTGCCGCTGGCTCTGCCGGAATTTGTTGTAAACCTCCTCGATACAATACCCACCGACAATCGCCAATGGGATGCTGATATTCAGGGTCAACCATGGCGTCTTATATGGAATCAGCGAATACGCTGCCAGAATTCCCATCGCCCAAAAACCAGCGAAGAGTACAAAGCGATTGTTCCCACGATACAAGGCCAGGGCAAAACCTGCGACGCCCAGCAATAGCGAGGGCATCTCCTCCTCCCATAGCCACAAAAGATAGGTGTAAATATCGTGCCGGTCGTCTGTTAGCCCGGTTCCCAGCCAAGTCCGGTAGGTGCCCACTGAATCGTAAATGCCTTTTGGGAAATTGGTGAAAAACGACGAGTACAGCAGAACATGAATGCTTAAAAACAGCACTAAGGCAATGAGGAGCAGGACCGCCAGTCTGCGTCTGCCGCCGAAACGAGCAACTAGCTCTTCCTGCGGGTTATCTTCTATATGTTCATCTCCACGGGAAGCCCGAACGCGGGACTTCCGTGCGCTCGCCTTCTGCTCACCCCTTCCCCAGGTTTTTCTCCAGGCCTGGTAAAGCACAGCGCACGCATACGCTAACCCCAGCACTGCGATCGAGATGATGGATGTCTCTTTGGTCGCTACCAGCAGCGCTGCACAAGCCGCACCCAGCATCAGGTAAATCGGACGTGTAGTCTCGTAGTAGCGCAGGGCAGCTACCACGATGCCCAGCGTGAAAAATACAAACGGAATCTCGTGGATGAAGTAGCGGGAAAAATAAACTGCGCCGGGTGAGAGCGCCACCAGCACAGCCGCTCCCAGGGTTCCGTAGCTGCCCAGGTAGCGCCGCAATTGCAGGATAAGCCACAGTATCCCCACCCCAAAGATGGCTGGAACAATCCGCAGCGAAACCGTGCTCAGCCCCGCTTTGCCGTACAGGAGAGCATTCACCTTTGAAGTAATCAGCGCCAGATAATACAAGCTCGGCCCGTGATAGTTCTCCGGATCGTACCGGTAATAGCCTTCGCGAAAGAGTTGCGTCATAAAGTTGCCATTGACGCCCTCGTCGTTATGCAGCGGCTTTGATTCCAGGTAGGTAAAACGCAGGCCTGCAGCCACGATCAAGATCGCTATGCTTGCCAGCCACCAGCGACGTCCTGACAAGCCCACGCCTGAATCACTTTCCTCAATTGTGGCTTTTGTGTCGGCCGCTCGGGTTAGCGACGGCTGCGGTTCGATTGTTTCCTGCTCCTTTGCCGGAGTTTTGTTCAACAAATTACGGGTTCTAATATTACTCATCGCCCAGACTCGATTTTATAAAGACGATATTCGCCCGATTGTGCAATCACAGGAAACTGGTTCCAAAAATTCTCATTCACGCTCAGGTTGTTTCCATTCAGGTAATCGCGCTCCAGCGGGCTGAGCAAAACATAATTGACTTTGTAGCGCCGCAATATAGACAACGCCTCGGGAGAACCGGAATAGATCTGCCGGATATCGCTTTCCCGCAACCCATAGTCCAGGCCACGCGACCAGATGCTTCCCGGATATCCCAGCAGCGACCTTCTTCCCGTCAAAAACACCGGAGGATTATAAATAGGCGCATGCAGCACCAGCGCCCGCGGCTCGGTGCGCTGCAAAATCTGTTCCGCGATGGCAACACCATCCGAATCGAACTCGCGATATTCCGTCGTGCCAGTTAAGACCCGCGCGATGTCCAGCATCCCGGCCAGTGTGAGGACTGCCAGCAAAGTCGCCGCGGCCCAGCGCCACTTTGCTTCTCTGAACCACGAGGCCAGCATGAGCGCCACCAGTGGCGCGGAGGCCACATACCAGTAAAAGAGGACTTTGATGTTGTCCCACGCCCACGGGGCCAGCTTCATGAGGTTCGGTACGAGGAAGCACAGCAGAAACGGTAGATAGAAGCGCAATAATTTTGAAGAGACCAGGTCGCGCCCTTGCTTGCGCCAAAAAATTGCCGCGATCAGCAGCGGGATGAAAGCTCCAGTATTGGCCAGCCAGAACCAGATTGCATTATTGTTGCCCCGGTCCCAGCCCACCGCCCAGCCCCAAAACGTTTGCGCGTTGATTCCGCTGCGGTGCGTGGGCCACAAAATCTCGGGCAAGGCGATCACCAGCGCAGGCACAAAAAACGCAATCCAGGCGCGCCACTGCGGGAACAAAAGCGCCAGGCATCCCGCCATTCCCATGACCACGATGAAGCTGTGGGCATGCACCAGCGGCAACATTCCTGCAAACACACCGGCTGCGATCATGCGGCGGCGAACCGCAGAAGCGGGAGACGCAATATCTTCCTTCGACACCACTGCATTTTCGGCCTCCACTCCGGGTTGGATCGCAACTGCAGTCGCTTCGCCGGATGATTGCGCTTTAGTGGCTTTGCTTGAAACTCGTTTCGGAGTGGGAGCCGAAGTTGGAACTGAAACCGAAACCGCTTCCCAATTCTTTGGCGCTGGATTCTTTCTGGTGCCGGTGCTGGTGGAAGCCGGCGTCTGCCACGCTGTCTGATTCTGTTCTCCGTCGTTCAAAGCCAGCCACCACTGCGAAAATATAAACACTGCCAGCGGCACGCCGAACAGGATGCTGCGCTGGGGTATAAACAACGTTGTCAAAGAGTTGCCCCAGCGCCAGATCGTATCCCCCGCGATGGTGTAATCGCGCGGAAGATGTTGCAGCACCCCTATGAGACCGGAGTCTCCGGCCTGCGCATCGCCTAACAGCAGCCACCACCCCAGCCCACCGCTCAATAAAATAAGAATCGGCGCAATCACTCCGGCCAGCCGGTCGCGGGTCAACTGCAAAGTCCAGTAATGCATCATGCCCACCAGGACCAGACCCAAGGCGAAGTTCTGGATCCACATCGCGAAGATCAATGACGCGCCGCTGCGCACCAGCATAGCGGTGAGAAAATCCGCGAGGAAAGGATAGGCAAAGCGCACCCCGGAAAAAGCCGGATCCTCGGGCGGAAAGTTCTGGCCGTGGGCGAAGCTGGAGATGATCTGCAG
>Ga0207111_10197_pt1 | contig 15946 bp, 16 predicted proteins | sample Alteio_BWMinHeat_71_FD_153577 | JGI IMG/M metagenome (GOLD analysis project Ga0207111, IMG submission 153577) | Enriched cells from forest soil in Barre Woods Harvard Forest LTER site, Petersham, Massachusetts, United States -... | ecosystem: Environmental > Terrestrial > Soil > Temperate forest >... | reverse complement strand
TTTTGAAGATGGCATGGATCTGATGGTGCTGCTTGGAAAAACCCTGGGCCCATCGATTGGAGCGCTGGTCGCTGGTATTGATAAGAAGCCGGGCGAGAAGAACATCGGTGATGCCGACATCGGCCCTTCAGCCATATCAGAAGGTCTTGGCGAGCTGGCCAAACGGCTCAATGCGGTCGAGCTCAAACAGGTCATTAATACGCTCGCGCGCAGCACACGCATCAACCGTGATAGCGCTGGCGAGACCTGGCCGCTGCTTGAACCCGAGGTCGATTTGGCAGGCGAATACGCCTTCATGTTCGCTGGCTGGGTTTGCCCTTGAGGTGAATTACGGCGATTTTTTAGGCGAGAACGGCCTGGGCCTAAAGCCAGGCGGCGTGCTCGGGGCAATCCATCAGAAGACAGCCCAGATGGGTCAATCACCTTTAGCAAACACATTCGATGGGAAGTGCACCGCATCGTGACGAGCGACTGCTACCGAGCCAGCTTGATTGAGGTGCAGAGCGAGTGGAGCATCGACGATGTTTTGGACGCGCATGAAGTGCTCGATGTGATTGAGCAGATGCAGGCCGAGGCATCCAGGCGTCATCGCATGGGAGGTGTTGAATCTTGAGGGCTGACTCATGATTGTGCGCGAGTTGCTCGCCGTCTTTGGCGTTAAGTACGACGACACCGGCGCGAAGCAGGCCGCAGCCGCTATCGAAGGCCTGGCGACCAAGGCCAAAGCGGTCGCTGGGATTGTGGCTGGCAGCGCAGCGCTGTGGGGCATCAAACGATTCGTTGAGCAAAACATCAGCTACGCGGAGAGCATTGCCTTAACAAGTGAACGGCTTCGAATGCAGGCCGAGACGCTTCAAGGGCTTTCGTATGCCGCAGAAGCAGCTGGTGTGCAGCATGGGGTTTTGGAAGAAGCGATGCTGGGATTTTCTGGGCGCGCAGCAGAAGCCGCACGAAACGGCGGGGATTTGGCGGTGGCAGCCCACAGGTTGGGGGTGCGCCTCACCGATGGCATTGGGCGGGTCAGGAAACCGCAGGAGCTGCTGGAGGGCCTTGCGGACGGATTTCATAGGTTAAAGAGTGAGACGGAGAAAGCGCGCCTTGCCCAAATTCTGTTCGACCAAGATCGGTGGCGCCAGTATTTACGTCCAGTTGAAAAATTTTATGGGAAAAATTTGTACTACTTATCCTTCGGGGAAAATATGTTTAATCTAGACATGCGCAAAGTCGCTTCATTTCATGCGTTCACGAACCACGCCTCGCGTCAGCACAGGTCCAACGACAGCTGAGCCGTATTGACGTCGACAAGTGCTTGATAGTTACCTGGAGGCTTCGGTGAAGATGGCCCTAAAAGCCTTGAGCAGCTTTGCCGTTCGCTAGAGAAAGAAGGCATCCTTTGTTCGCCTGAATGGTTGATGGAAGGCAAAGGGAGCGGGCCTCAACACGTCCGTACGCAAAAAGAGGTTGGGGCCATCGGGCCTCAGCCCAAGAACGCCCATGGCACGGACAGTGCAGAGCAAGGTATTCTCATCCAGGATGTCGAAAACTTTAGATCATCGCATCGAGCGGCGGGAATTGACGCTGTGGTCACGCGGGTAGCTGATCGGGCCATGTTTCCGTTCTTCAATCTTGGAGATTTTGTGGGTGGTCGGCCAGATCGCTCTCCAGACCCCAAACGCTATCTCGGCAAAGCCTGCATAATCGAAATCGGCCCAGAAAACTATTTGGTGCGGCGAATAGGCCACGGCAACAACCACAACCTCTTCCTTGTGCCAGAAGACCTAACGGCCCCGATCCTGGTGTTCGATGAAGTGGTCAGCATTTCGGAAGTCATTTGGCATAGGCGCATCCATGAGTGTAATTTAATGTGATCCGATGTTGCAGTTTGGTACAGCCAACGTACAGCTTGTTCATCGGAAATTGACCGATCATATCAAACATCGGAGGAAACCCAACTTTTGAAAAACGATTTTAAATCAACGAGATAGAACGCTAATGCATCATGTCGGAACATGGCAAAATGGGACTCAAAATCCAGTGACTTAACGGTCGTGTCGGTTCGATTCCGACCTCCGGCACCATTCGTTGACGAGAGAAGCCCGGCGGTGTGGAAGCGCGAGCAGGCGGGCGCCTCGATCTGCACCATGCATCGTTTGTAAGAAACAATGGTTGGCCGGAAACGAGGTTATGAAGCCTCTTTGTAATTACTCACACCTCTCTGACAATGTCTCTGATCTGAGCAATAAAGAGGTGCAAGAGTTCATTCGCCGTCTGAGCATCAAAAAACAGCGGGTCGCAGAGGGTACTGATACTCATCTGGCCATGGTAGCTGGCCACACAAAAGGTGGCGGTGGTCCCGGGGCGAATTGGGGCACAACCTCCGACGATTTCAAGTTGGTTTTTTGCGAAGATTTCCCTCGGTAAAAATTGATCAATGCGTCCTAAGTTGCTGAGGCAGGTACTCGTCTGACAACGTTTAGGATCAAACTCCCCAACCATCCAACGCAGCCCATAACGAAAACGACCCATCAAAAGGCTCAAGCGATTAAACGCCGAGACGAGGCCGCCGGTTTTAACCTTCATCATTTCGCGGTGTACTTCGCCCAACGCCGCAAGACGCGGCTCAATTTGCTCGCCGCGCTCATAGAAGTACAGGCCAGTCATGTTGCAGGCTGGCGAATCGTAATCCGCGGGACCACGGAGATTCATAGGCATGCTGATGCGTACCCTTTGCAGCGGCTTTTGATTCCAATGACGAACGGTTTGTTCAAGACTATACAAAAGGAGGTCATTTAGAGTTAGCTGATGCTTCTTGCAAAACGCCCGAATCGGCACAAAATCGGCCTCGGGCAATTGACTTACACAAAAACAATCATAGAGCCCTGACTGTGACTGCGGCATCATCGAAGAACCGGGGCGGCGTCGACCCTCGATGCCCTCTGGTTTAAAGCGTATAAGGCCAAGAATTTGCCTCAGGTCCTGCAGAAGGCCCCATCCTCCGGGCAAAACTCGATTGAACAAGCGCCCTTCATTGAGCTTCGCTAGATTTGCGGGGCCCAAGATGTGATCTTGCTCGTGATAGGCGAAAAAGAGGTCTCTGACAAACTGCAGCATGCCAATGCCATCGGTTGCTGCATGATGAAATTGCAGGAGCAATTCGTTCGGGCTTTTAAGAAAAAGCCGTAAGCCCGCTTCGTGGCGGAGATCGATCTGCCTAGCGTCTGCTGGGTAGGCTTCCCCTTCTCCATCTTTGGCAACATGGAGCCAGGGTTCAGGGCTCTGTGATGGGATGACCCATCTCAGGCTTTTACGCGGTTGAGAACCTGAGCCATTGATGAGAGCACGCAGGAGGGGATGACGGGCTTGTGCCTTGCGCACGGCCCCTCGTAGTCGTTTTGGATCAAGGGCCTGTTGAAAGCAAAGATAAAGGATGGGACAAATTGGATATTCGGGATGTTCTTCATTCAAAAAAAAGTGTTCATAGGCACTTAGCTCTAAATACGTCGCCTGCCCGGTTTTAGTCACCACTCCACCCCATTATCTTCAACCCCACATTCACCGTTGACCAGGGCATTGGCGGCGGCTTTGCTATTGGGTTTACTCACGCCGCTTGCAAAAACACCGCTCTGAAGATTCACTGCCACGAGTCTGACGAGCTGACGCATCGGGTATTCACCCTCATGTGGATACCCAAGTCGGCCAGGCAGGCCTCTGCCAAGATCGATGATTTGAGTAACGCCAAGGCTTGCCAGACTGTCGACCAGGCCAGGCCACTGGTTCGGTTTTGCACCGAGAAGCACGGTCTGCAGCATGGCGCTATAGGGCCCGAGCAGGCTAGGCAACTCGGTGTCGCTCGCATAAGGCACGACATAGACCAGTCGGTGGCCAACACCAAGATCGTCTGGCGCCTTCTTGGTCCAAAGAACCGTATGAGTTAACTCGCTGGCAGCAGTGATCAGTTCGACGCCATCTTGCCAGTAGCTTGCTTCACGTGGAGTTAAAACCTGGCAACTCTGTTCCAGATCCATGGGTGGTGCCCTAAGCCGCTGCTTCATCACCGTTAATGCTTCGTCAAGTAGGCTGGCGAAGGCCTTACTGGACTGACCATCCTCTTCATTAACAAAAACCAAACGTGGGGAGCTGCACGCTCGCTGCTCCCAAAGACAGATGTCCCAAGCAAGGGCGCAGGCTGGCTCCCAAGTTGCACAAGTCTTAGCGATAAGCCCAAGGCCAAGGCGTGGACCGTAATAAATCACCTTCCCCTTGCAAAGATGCTGCGGAAAGGCGCTCATGGCCTCGGAACCCCCCCATACCACGATGGCATCGGCATGTTTTTGCACCGTCCGGGTTTCGTCTGGGTCATTGCGACTCCAAGGATGAATGCGCACGGCAGCCAGCAAGCGGGGATCCAGTTCAGCTTCGTGCATCGAGCGATAAAACAGCTCCAAAAAACCTTGTTCATGTTGAGATGGCTTCAGCAGCAAAGCGTTTTTGCTCAAGAGGCACTGAATAATCGCCATCGGACCGGTGATAAAGTTATTACCTGGTAAAATTTGACAGACGACTCCTAGCGGGTAGGCTTTGACCAGACGTTCTGGGCCCAATTTTTGCCATTCTTCTAACGCGTTCAAGGAGCCCAATTCGAGAGTCATTGCTTCAGATAAACGGCTAAAACTTAGATTCTGCTCTAAGGCTACTAAGGTCAAGATGCAAAGCTGCTCGCCCAGGCTCTTGCGAGCAAGGAGAAGCGCCTGGCTGTACCAGGGGCTATCCGTTCGCCAAAGCGCTGCTAGCTTGGCTAAGCACTGTGCGATTTCGCGTTGAGTGAGCCTCTGCAATGCCTTCTGAGATAATCTAAGCTCGGCCATGACCTCTTCCAAAGGCCTGCTCACTTCTAAACCCATCTCCTTAACCTCCAGCTATCTGACGTTCGATGCGCATCGCACACGTTTCAAAGTCCGTACTTGTAAGACGCCCACGTGGCAAAAAATAGCTGCCCGGCAGCCCACAAGGACAATGCGAGCCATGCACGATCTTGTCTGTGCTTAAGACCGAGATGAGCGGATAGCTGCAACTGAGGGGGCTCGTGATCTCCAGGAGGCCACTTTGCCCATCGGATACAGCCTGTTGTGCCATCGGATCATAGGCCCGAATCCGACTAAAGGCAGGGGCGTGGTAGGCCCCCCGTTCACAAGCGAGGAAGACCACTGGTGATTCGGAAAGACCAAACATGTCTCGGATCTGTGCAGGCTCTAACGCAAAGAAAGCGCTAAGTGCCTCCCTAAAAGCTTGCTGCTCAAGCAAAAGACCGGGTAAAAAAGACTTCCAGCCGCCGCCCGTAAGAACAAAACTCCCCGCAGGCAAAGGTAATGTCGTCAGCCCTTCGAGCTGCAAGGCAGACATGACCGCCCAAATCATGGCAGGATAACCCAGCAGGAGAACTGGGATGCCACGACGTACGTCTGAAATCAAATCCCTTATTTTGTCGTGATTGATCGCCAGTGAATTTTTGTTCACTTTTGCAACAAACGAAACATGAGCAATTTGCCCATAAGAACGCAGTACCTTCGCAATCACAACTGAGCCGGCCATCTTAGAGTCTTGTGGGTCGAGCATAAAACAATAGGCATGACAAAAACCAGCGATGACTCCCATACCTTCATAGACCTGTTGGATAGCGGCAATACGCATCTCTAAGCTAAAGCCATCTAGAGGAATGGCGCTTGGTTTGCCGTGTGTACCTGAACTCGTAATCACCTCGACAACAGTTAGATCAGAGGGTGGATCGAGTCGTATCCTTTTAAGGACCGGTAAAAAAACAGCTGGCGGAAAACCAAATCCCAAACCCTTGCGTGTTAGAAAACTCTCGTAGTCTGGGTACCTTTCTTTTAGAACTTCCAGGCAGGCATGAAGAGCTGATTGAAAAAGCTCATCTGAAGAAGGGCTCGCAAAAGCCTCGCGCCTCATTAATTGGCGGGCCATACTTTGGTAGTTTTCGAACGAGTTCTTTTTCATGCAACTGCCCCGCTGAGGCTACAGTTACAATTTCGGCGAACTTCGTGTTAAATTGCGCAGATTTTGATTGCGCGCGGCCAGAAAATAATTTGGTGCAATGCATGGCCCATGATAACAAATGCAACGTCTATCTTTGTAGACCAACGGGTTATTTACCTCATTTTGAACCCCTGAGAATCTTATGGCAACCCAAGGCTTTTTGTTGTTGTGCCTATGCGCGGCCCTTGTCTTTTGCGCACTTTCACTTGTTCTATTTTTTCGCGCAAAAGCACTCGGGCAAAAGGTTCTTGAGGGCGAAAATTCGATCTCAAAGCTGCGAGCTGCGCTGCAAGAGGAGTGTGTGAAACGGGCCGTCGCAGAAGAAAAGCTCATACAAGCCGAGTTTAGAGTGGCAGAGCTTTCAAAGCTTCAAAGTCAGCTCAAAGACTCATTTGCGGCGATGTCGGCCGAAGCACTTCGTCAAAACAACGAGACGTTTTTTAGCATCGCTTCCGCCACGTTTGAAAAATGGCAGGCGCGAAGCGTTGATGACATGGCTAAGGGCAAAGCGGTTTTTACGGATTTGGTCAATCCGCTCAAAGAGAGCTTGGCACTGTTTGATACCCATGTGCGTGGGCTAGAAGCCTCTAGAGAGGGTGCGTACCGGGCGCTCAGAGAGCAAGTGCATGGGCTGCTAGAGGAGCAAAAGAAGCTGGGCAAAGAAACCGAGAAGCTCTCTCGCGCGCTGCATGCTCCCACTTTGCGCGGCGTATGGGGTGAAATGACCTTACGGCGCTTAGTGGCGCTCGCTGGCATGAATAGCTACTGTGACTTCGACGAGCAAAAGAGCTCTGAGCTTGCCGACTCGCTGCTACGGCCGGACTTGGTTGTGCACTTGCCCGGTGAGATCAGTGTGGTTGTCGATGCCAAAGTGCCGTTGACTTCTTTTCTGAAGGCCGTGGATGAACTCGATGAAGAAGTGAAGAAGCGTTATCAGGCTGAGCACGCACAAGCTCTCAAACGACATATGACCCAGCTTGGTAAAAAGGCTTATCATAAGCAGTTCAAGAAAAGCCCGGACTTTGTGGTCTTGTTCGTGCCGCAGGACGCGATCTCAGCTGCGGCGATGTCGGCGGACCCTGGCCTTATCGATTTTGGCATTGAGCAAGGTGTGATATTGGCGACTCCGTCAACTTTGCTCGCCTTATTAAAGTCGATTGCCGCGGGTTGGCGTGAACACAAGCTCAACGAAAATGCCGCAAAGATCAGTGAGCTTAGTCAAGAACTGGTTGAACGCCTTGTGCAACTGGCTTCGCATTTTGCGCGCCTTGGCAAGTCTCTGGGTGTATCGGTTATCTCGTACAATCAGCTCGTAGGCTCTTTAGAGTCGCGGGTTATGGTTACGGCGCGCCGCCTCAATGAGCTCGGTGGCAGCACCAAAGAGAGCTTTCCTTTTCTCAATCCCATTGAAAGCTTGCCCAGAGAGCCTATGCTCTTGCAAGATACCGAGTTTGCAAAGGACCGAGGTCTTGAGTCTAGCGCTTCACAGTCTGAAGAAAGCGATGGCGGCTTTTAATGAGCCTTCCTATCCGATTTTTGCCAACGGTGCACTCTGCTTGCTTGACGTGTTTGAAGACCTCGGATGCTCCGACTCGAGTTTAAGCCGCATTCGAAGTCGGTTGGAAAATGAACGGCCTCTTGTCTTTGACGATGCATATCTTGTCCAACGTCTTGAGAGCGTGATGGACAAACGCGACTCAAAGGAGACAGCGTTTGATGAACTGCAACAACTATTGCAAGAACACGATGCGGTGTTGGGTGAGCAGTGGGGTGGATTTAGCAATTTATTACACGCTACGATGACACCTGAACAGCGCCTGTTTCGTAGTATCGCTCCCGGCTACCTGCATGAATCCGGGCGTCGAAATATCGAGGACAGCCTCGCCCATCTAGTCACCGTGCATGAAATCGCGACGTCGTTTAGCGTCGATAGCGTGTTTGTGAGTTTTTGCATTGTACTTGAAGCTTTAAATGAGCTGGCCGCGTATGCGCCGGCAAGCGACGGGCAGACTCATTTTACTCGGTGGATCCAATCGTTAGATGCGAAACAGAGACTATTCAAGCTCTGGTTAGGTTGTGCCGATCTCAAAGCATTGAGTTCTGCAGTGCGTGTCAGTAATTTCTCAGACCTAGCAAGTCTGATGGATGCGGCGTTGTACGCCGTGACAAAAAAAACGGTGGTGTCCGGCCAATTGCAGGCTGAGCAAAGAATAGTTCTTGATGAACTGCTGCGAGCATCGGGGTTAGGCAGTATACAGATGTATGAAGACGCAGGAGTGCTTTCTTCAGCAGAGCTAAGCTGCTTACGCCCTTGAATCCACTCAAAGCCCAACATAAAAGCTCACATATGCACACAACTATGAACCAACCATCTCCGTCAAAGACCATCGTCGACGTCATTCACAGTCAGCTGAAGACAAAAGGACTGCGCATTAGCCCAAAGACAGTTCTGGCGTGGTTTGAAAAAATGGTTGTGGCAAGGCAAATCGACGACCGTGCTACGCGCTATGCGTTGCGTGGCATGGGATGGTCGTACCATGCCAGGTGTAGCGGACATGAAGGCATTCAACTTGCGTTGGGCATGACTTTCAAGGCGGGGACCGATTTCTTGTTTCCCTATTACCGGGATGCTGCGACTGTCATCGGCGCAGGCATGGAGCCCTACGAGCTATTTCTAAACGGCTTGTCTAGGGCTGATGACCCTGCCTCTGGTGGACGACACATGTCCAACCACTTCGCAAAGCCAAGCCTAGGCATTCAGAACGTGTCATCGGCGACAGGCAACCAAACTCTTCACGCCGTCGGAGTGGCCCGGGCTGCCAAGTATTATCAGAGCCCGGCGGTGGCTTTTTGTTCACAAGGTGAATCTTCGGTATCGGAAGGCTACTGTTATGAAGCGTTTAACGGTGCTAGCCGTGAGCGCTTGCCCGTTATTTTTGTGATTCAAAACAATGGGTACGGCATTTCCGTGCCGGTGGCCGAACAGACAGCCAACCCGTGCGTGGCGGATAATTTTATTGGCCTCAAATACTTGCACATCATACGCTGCGACGGCACGGATATATATGACAGCCATCGTGCCATGGACGAGGCCCTCTCATATGTGAGATCAGGTGAGGGTCCAGCCATGGTTCACGCTCAGTGCGTGCGCATTGGTGCGCACTCAAACTCTGATGCGCAAGAACTCTACCGCTCAAAAGATGAGATTGAAAAGGCTAAGAGCCATGACCCCTTGCTGCGCCTAAAGCACCACATGTTGAAGAGTGAGATCGCGACCGAGGCCGAGCTTGCTGCCATTGAAATCAAAGTGACCGCTGCGCTCGATGAAGCGGCTGCAAAAGCAGAGGCTGCTGCCCTACCGGCGAGAAACAGCGTGAAACGCTTTTTATACGGCAAGGCCTATGAATCATCTGTGAGGGAAGAAGAGGCCAAGCCTGTTGATGGCGAAAAAACGGAAAAATTGAGAGAATCCATCAACCGCACCTTGCAAGAAGAGTTTGAGCAGAACCCAAATACCTTTTTATGGGGACAGGACGTTGCATCGAAAGACAAGGGTGGTGTGTTCAATCTGACGAAGGGTATGCTGCAGCGCTTTGGTCCAAAGCGCGTATTTAATGCGCCGATTGCTGAGGATTTCATTGTCGGCACGGCCAATGGGATGAGCCGGTTTCGCAAAGACATTCGTGTCGTGATTGAGGCCGCACAATTTGCTGACTACATTTGGCCGGCCATGGAGCAAATCGTCGAGATGGGGCATGAATATTGGCGTTCCAATGGTCAATTTTGCCCAAACGTGGTGTTGCGGGTGGCATCTGGGGGCTACATTCAAGGCGGCTTGTACCATTCCCAAAACATCGAAGCAATCATGAGCCACTTACCTGGGGTGCGGGTGCTATATCCATCGTTTGCCGATGATGCTGCGGGTTTGCTTCGCACGGCCGTTCGGTCCGAGGGAATGACTTTTTTCTTTGAGCCCAAATACCTCTATAACCGGCGGGAGGCGACTGGACCGGCATATGGCAGCGACTTTGCCATTCCCTTCGGCAAGTCGCGCGTGCGTCGTGATGGCACTGATATGAGCATCATCACATATGGTAACACCGTTCATATGGCACTCGCTGCGGCTGACAAGATCGCGGCCCAGGATGGAGGAAGCATTGAGGTATTAGATCTGCGCTCCTTAAAGCCCATGGATGACGAAGGCATTGTGGCAAGCGTGATGCGCACTGGAAAAGTGTTGGTTTTGCATGAAGATCACCTGTTTAACGGATTGGCTGGAGAAGTGGTGGCCGTCATCATGGAGCGCTGCTTTGAAAGTTTGGATGCACCAGTGATGCGGCTGGCGGCCCTGGACGTGCCGATTGGCTTCTCAAAAGAGCTAGAAGCTGTCACTCTGCCAAGCATGGAAGCCATAGAAACAAAAGCGCGCGCGCTTCTGGCATACTAGCCAGAAGGGGCCTTAAATAATGCAGAAGAAAATTGTGATTGGCTGGCAAGAATGGTGTGCTTTGCCCGATCTGAGCCTGCCAGCGATTAAGGCTAAGATGGACACAGGGGCACGCACTTCTTCTTTACATGCCTTGAATATCGAGCCCTTCATGCATCGGGGCAAAAGACATGTGCGTTTCGTGGTTAATCCCTTGCGGTATTTGCCCCAAATTGCCAGAGTGTGTGAGGCACCGGTCATTGATGAGAGACTGGTGACGAATTCGGGCGGGGACACGGAGAAACGTTATGTCATCTATACGCCCATTGTGTTGTCTGATGAGAGCTTTGATATTGAAGTGACGCTGACCAATCGAACGCCCATGCTCTTTCGCATGTTGTTGGGGCGTCAGGCGTTAAAGAAACGCTTTATTGTAGACGTGAGCGAACGCATGAAGCTGCTGCGGGCGAGCTCAAAAACCATGTATCGGCGCTTTTACAGCGCATCCTCTTAGTAAAAAAGTGCATCAACCATGAAAATCGGTATTTTGGCCAAAAAGCATCACCTGTATTCGCATCAACGTTTGGTCGAAGCTGGCTCTCAGCGCGGACATGAGATGCGTCTGATCGACACCTCGTCATGCTACATGAACATCTCGGCGAGTAGCCCAGAGATTCACCATCGGGGTGGCGAAGTGATTCGGGGCTTAGACGCAGTTATACCGCGGGTGGGGCCCTTGTTGACACTGCATGGCACTTCCGTGGTGCGTCAGTTCGAGATGATGAACGTATACACTTTGAACAGCTCGCTGGCGATCAGTCGGGCTAGAGATAAGTTGCGTTCGCTGCAATACCTGGTGAAAAAAGGCATAGCCATACCAACCACTGGATTTGCGTACTCGCCGGACGACACTGAGGATTTGATTGATATGGTCGGTGGACCGCCGCTCATTATCAAACTTTTAGAGGGCACCCAAGGGCAGGGCATTGTTATTGCCGAAACCAGGGCTGCCGCGCGCAGCGTCATTAGCGCGTTTAAACAGTTGCGTGCCAATATTTTGGTGCAAGAGTTTATTAAGGAGGCGGAAGGTACAGACTTACGTTGCTTGGTGGTCGGTAAGAGAGTGGTCGCGTCCATGATGCGCGTGGCCAAAGTTGGCGAGTTTAGGGCCAACATTCATCAGGGTGGCCGCGCTGAAAAAGCCCGCATTAGCAAGGAAGAGACCGCGATGGCGATCGCTGCAGCGAAAGCAATGGGCCTCAATGTGGCTGGGGTGGATCTCATTCGTTCCAAGAAGGGCCCGCTGGTGCTTGAAGTCAATTCATCGCCGGGGCTTGAGGGTATTGAAAAGGCCAGTGGTGTGGACGTCGCTAGCAAAATTATCGAATTTATCGAAAAGGCGAAGAGAAAATAGTGCCCAAGAAAAATCCTTATCTGTCATTTTCTGGCGAAGAGCATCTGCCTAAGGAAGACCGAAAGGCGATTGAAAAGGCGTTCAACGATGTTGCTCGGGCTGCTATGCTTCCTGACGCCCTATTGTCGGTAACTTTTGTTGACGATGACACAATGAAAGCTTTGAATAAACAGTGGCGGCGTAAGAACAAAACGACTGACGTTCTGTCTTTTTCGGCGGTTGAAGCCGGTGAAATGCCGGGTCCCCACGCTGTTCTCGGTGACATCGTGATCTCGGCAGAGGTGGCTAAGAGACAGGCTGCTGAGGCTGGTCACACGTTGGTGGAAGAAGTCGCTGTCTTGTTTGCGCATGGCATTTTGCATGTATTGGGGCTTGATCATGAGCGAAGCCCTGAAGAGGCCCGTATGCAAGCCGAGTGCGAGATGGGTATTTTGGACGCAGCAGGGTTTAATCCTGAGCTGACTTTGGTGGGGCGTACGCAGTTCTATGCCGGGAAAAAAAATTAAGACTTCGCTTTCAAAGATTTCACCCACATGGAAAGAAAACAGTGGCATGAAGCTGACTAGGCAGCGCGAGCGTATTGGTGATGTATTTTTCGGCATGCCACTTCACCGCACAGTGGATGAAATATGGAGCGAAGTAAAAAAGACTGAACCCCATATCGGGTTGGCAACCGTTTACCGAACGTTAAAGCTCTTCCAGGCCAAAGGATTGGCCCGCTCGCATGAGTTTGGAGACGGCCTGACACGTTTCGAGCCTGAACTGGCTGACGATGCCCACCATGACCATTTGATATGTCAACGTTGCAAAAAAATTGTAGAATTTTTTGACAGCCGCATCGAGGCGCTCCAAGAAAAAGTGGCCGCAGAACACGGGTTCAGAGTGCTGCATCACCGGATGGAACTCTATGGCCTATGCAGCGCCTGCCAGCTCTAATTATCAGACTCTACTTGCATAGTTCGGTGTTCGGGTAGAACCCGAGGCGGCGGTTTGCCCGGTCATGCTCGACATAATAGGCTTCGAGCGGTGACGCCTGGCCCAAAATAACGCGGCCCCTGCCCTGTAGCAATGAGTAGCTGCGTTGGTTGCTGTTTCGGTCTGGTGGGTTTTTTTTAAAATAGACGCTTGGCGGCCAACGCAGCCTGGCCACGCCACCAGAGGTGGTTTTGACCTCAAGAAACAATGTCGGGAAGAGATTGAGCTGTGCCTCACTGATGTTGGCTGACAGCAAGTTTTTGGGGTTTGGTGAGAGAAAGTTGGGATCTAGTGGTCCGCCCTTGGCGATATTTACTGCTTTTAGTAGGTCTGAAAGTTTAGTGGCAAGCTCCGTTGTTAGATAGTTGAGCGTGGCGCCAGTATCGAAAAAGGTGTTGATGGTACCTTTCACACCTGGAGGCGGGAAATTAGCCACCGTATTGTAGGCACCGCTTGAGTCAGGGCTCCATGTGTTTCCTTGGAATTTCCATCCCTGTACCGAAACCTGGTATGCAGGAACATTGTAATATGAGTCGAGGCCGCTGGCTGAATCTTCTTGTTGCGGCACCCAAATCATATCGGCCCGATCGGTAACGCGGTCGTCGGGTGCTCCAAAAACAATTCGACTTCCGTCTTTGTCGGCACACAGCGTGACGCCCAATATGTTTTGCATGCGCCCTGGAAAGGCTGCTAACATCTGATCGAAGAAGGGCGGAATGTTTTGACCGCGAGGCTCTACTAGAGATTTGGCTGCCATACCGAGGATGCTTGGAAGGTTGTTGTTCTGTTTGATGACGCCGAAACTATAGTCGGCGACTTCTTCTTTGTCACAGACGATCTTTGCAGTGTCTTTTACCTGCACAACGGTTGCATCTCCGGAGCCATAGGCGACCTTATACGTAAACGTTTTTTGGCCGCCGATATCGGCGCTGAGACTTTTAGATGGATCATAGGTGGCGTAGATAGCGTAAGGTCCGCTGCCGCAATTGCTACAAAATGGTGGCTTGCCAAGGACGACCAGGCCGGAGCTGCCGGTGTCTGCAACCAACTTCACCTCTTGATTGCCAATGGTCATGGTCAATAAATATTCGCCGATCTGCCTTTGGGGGCCTACCTGGACGGCCTGAAGGCCGGTGTTCTCAACATTTTCTCCGGCAGCCGCACCTGTCGCGCCACCTATTAAACTCAAATGGGTGTCGATTGGCACCGGCTTTAGGTTCGCGCGAAAAACACAGCTTCCCACGTCTCCACTCGAGCATGCCTGCAGTGAAATCGCAGCCGCCAATAACCAGAATGCTACAATACGAAGCTGCAGTGTCGCCTTGCGACCCATAAGTCCCCCGGGAAAATGAAAGCACTCGTAAATTTGACTGGGCCAGTAGGCGCAGCATAACATTCTAAAGGGTGCGAAAACAAATTTGCTTGAGAGTTACTTCCTAGCGGACATTGCCCGAAATGAGTGAGTTCGTTGTGAAGAAGGGGCGCTGGCGTGGATATAGCTAAACAGAGACTGTGCTTGCTGGTGACGACGTGTTTGGCGTTAAGCGCCTGCAATGCTCCGACAAACCCACATCGTTCGAATTTGGCGGCGGTGGAGCTCCCAAAGATACCATTGGTATCAAATTCCATCTTCAAATTGGGCACACTGCTTGATTTATCCGGTCCAGAGTCGGCAGAAGGCAAAGCGCAAGCCAGGGCCGTAGAGCTCGCGGTAGAAGACCTTAACGCGGAATTTCAGGCCAACGGCTCAGGCCTTGCCATTGAGCTAACCAAATGTGACGCCAGATCGGATTTGAATGCGACTTATGATTGCATGATGAAACTGGCTGAAGAACAGGGGATACGTGTTTTCATCGGACCCAGCGGTAGTAATGAGGTCCAATGGGTGGTGAACGAGGCCAAGACAGCGGGTGTGATCCTGATTAGCCCGGCGAGCACATTGAGTTCACTGACAGCAGATGACACGTTGTTTCGCATGGTGACAACGGATGACGCGCAGGCGAAGATCACTGCTGACCTCATGGCAGCCGGCGGGTCGACCGCCATTCTTGCAATCGCTCGCGATGACCCGTGGGCACGCGAACTACGAGGCAGTCTAGAGCTCTACCTTCCTTTAAACGCATTGTTGTCTCCCGAAGAGTATGATGTAGCGACTACGAACTTCGACGTTCGCGTTCGCAGCGAGATTGCAACCAGAATTGACCTTGAAGTGAAGGCCAAAGATCCGGGGCGGGTTGGTGTGTATGTGGAAGCTTTTAGCGAAGCTCAATATCTCTTATCGGCGCTCAACGACATTGCCTCAAATGACCCTAACTCTGCTTTCAACGCGGTGAAATGGTATGGCTCCGATGGATTTGCGGAAGAACGGGTTATCTTAGATGAGCCCGGCGCAGCAGAGTTTATCATGTCGAAAGCTCTCCTCGCACCGCGCTTTGCCGTGCCACCGGAAAATCAAGATCAATTGGCTGCATTGAATGCGCGGATCAGCGCACCAGATTCAGGCTTGTTAGCATACCCGAATGCCTCCACGACGGTATATAGCGCGCTGGCTTATGACGCAGCCACGCTCGCCGGAAAAATGGCTCTAGAGGTCAGCAAAATAGATGAAAGCCAAACTGGCAACGCCGGCGCACATAGCGACATTGGGACCTGGATGACCACTATGCAAAACGTCGCGAGAATCACCGAAGGGATTTCTGGCAATCTCGCATTTAACGAGCATGGAGATCGTGACAGAGGAGTATACGGGCTCTGGACCATCAAACAGGATCCAGATACCAAAGCGTATAGTTGGTATGTTGAACGCTACGTGCCGACGCGGTAGAAGTGACGGCCGAGCCCATGCGCGCGGGCGAAGAAGAAGTTGTCATGCAAGCGAAGGCTTGCATCTAGAGCAACTGTACCCGGAAAAAACAGTGTTTACCGGCGTCAAATCGGTTTTTCCTGGTGCAATTGCCCTAGATGCCAGCGTTCGCTGGCATGACAATTACCGGCGGCATGCCTATTTGCATAGCGTGCTTTGCAGGTATTCCCCGTTCATTTCGGCGATGGTGCGGGTGCTGATTTCTTTGGGGCAGACG
>Ga0207111_10196_pt1 | contig 15964 bp, 10 predicted proteins | sample Alteio_BWMinHeat_71_FD_153577 | JGI IMG/M metagenome (GOLD analysis project Ga0207111, IMG submission 153577) | Enriched cells from forest soil in Barre Woods Harvard Forest LTER site, Petersham, Massachusetts, United States -... | ecosystem: Environmental > Terrestrial > Soil > Temperate forest >... | reverse complement strand
GCACGACCGTTAGCACTCCAGCAGTATTGGGATTGCTTAAGGGCTTTACCAAACCATTCAATTTCGTGCACGTCCCCCTTCTTTTCCCAAACCTTTACCCCGCTGGAAAAGCCCCGTCTAACTTCGGACTCATCATGCCGTTCTCAAAACATCGCGCGGAATGGCTGAAGACGAAAGCAATAGATACCCATAGCGGGAAGCAATACTCCATTTCTTTGCTCGACCCGACGGGACGAACTAAAAAGATCGAAGTCAAATGCTACGGGAACATCTTGGGTTCATATCGAGAACATCCCGAAGCCAAGTTTCTCGGGTCGGACGGCGAGCCCTGCAACAAGCTGACGCGCGGCTTGTTACGACGGAGCCATATCGTCGCGAATCGTCACCGTTATATCGGGAAAGAGACCTCGCGCCGATGGGAGCAGGGAGACGACCCAAGCATGGTGGACTTCCACTGCGCGGAATACAGCGACGGAAAGACGGTCGCCGATCAAGAACTCAGAAAGAGAATCCTCGAAATCGGCATTCGGAAAACAGCCCGCGCCACGAAGACAGACAGCAAGACCATCATGCTGATTAGCCGGGGTGAGCGCGTGAAACCGAGCACCTTCAATTTTTCGAGAAACGGGAGAACTGAATCCATGCCGTACAAGAACCCAGAACATAAACGCCAGTGGGAACGAGAACATCGCGAAGAACGAAATGCCCGGAGAAGGAAATCTATGTCAAGCTACTCACCCGAGCCTTCGAGTATAGATGCTCCATTGCCCGACCCGAATTCGGCTCAAGTACCTCTGGCCAGTATGAATTTTGCCATTGGCGGGATGATGGGACTCGCGTTTCTTTTGACCGTGCTTATCGTAATGTGGCGTTTTGGAAGTAACACCGACCCAGTCGCAAGCACCTGACCTTAGATCGCCAGGGTTCCCAATGCGGATGATGAGTGTAATTGATTTTACGCCAACGAAATGACGGTTCTGAGGACATCTCGGGGTTACTTCTGTGTCGATGTCGACGGGGAAGTCACTTGTGTAAGCGGTTGCCGTCGTTAAGAATTTAGGCATACCGGAGCGTAAGGCGGCTCGTATGCCACAGGTGACGATCAAGACGGGAATTGCGGGTCCAGACGGCCGCGAAGAGAAACTGACCGAGTATTTGTGTGATTGGCCGGGCTGCCCGAATATCGCAGAACATGTGCTGGGCTGCGTGAGAGAATTAGGTCTTGCTGTCGCGGTTTGCCCACAGCACGCGGCGACAAGTCACAATGCAGGTCATGATTGATGCCGTCCGTAGGCGTTCCCGGCCTACGGACGGTGCGATGCTCAAGGCTTAGCTGCAGCCTACTGCCGTGCCATGGCGAGGTTCAGTCGTTCCTCCGGAGTGATGAGGTGATCGTGGACGTCCTTGCCCAGGTCGATCTGCACCCAGTTGACCTTTCCATTAAACACGCTGGTTTGGCGGGTGTAGTCGGAGCTGACTGGTGTAGCCGTATCGCGGCCAACGTCGGTCGTCTCATCTGCAGAAAATACCATCGGCTGGGTGCGTTCAACCCGGCCTTCACCGACCTTCTTGCCGTCGTAATAAAGGCTAACCTTGCCGCCCTTCCCAAGCCCTCCGCCATCGTAGGCAAACTCCATTCTCACCTGGTGCTTGCCGGCTGGAATTGGCTGGCTCGCCTCCGTGGTAAAAGTTTGGAGACCTAAGAGGTTGTACGCGAACTTTGCTTTTCCACCCTTGGCGTAAAGACTCATGCCACCGAACGCGCCGCCCTGGTGAATGATGACGCCTTCCGCTCCTTTCGCTGGCACCTCTACCTCAGCGGTGATCGAAAACGACTTGTTCTTCATCACTAGAACGCTGTTCTCGCTCAACCTTCCCATCCCGCTGAATAGCAGTTGCGAGTTACCTTTGACGAGCTGTGGCCGACCAGCCAGGTCAGGATTGAAGCGCTCCATTCTGCGGTCGTCAAGCGGTAACACGTTGTACTTGATGGCCTCGATCAACCACAGTCGCTGTAGTTCGTGCAGCTTCTCCGGCATCTCTTTCGCCAGATCGTGGGATTGGGTCCAGTCCTTGTTGCCATCGTATAGTTCCCACACATCGTCGTCGAAGGCGGGCAGCTTCGCGGTCACCACCCAGGGCGTGGAGTGCCGGGTCACTGCGCTCCATCCCTTATGGTAGATTCCCCGGTTGCACCACAGCTCAAAATACTGCAACTCGTGACGCTCTGGGGCTTTGGCGTCGTCGAACGAGTAGGCCATGCTGAGGCCTTCCATGGGCGCCTGCTGCACGCTGTTGACGATCGTCGGCTCCGGCAGGCCGGCAACTTCCAGCACGGTTGGGGCGACGTCGATCACGTGGCAGAACTGCGAACGAATCTCTCCTTTCGCCTTGATGCCCTTGGGCCAGTGCACGATCGTCCCATTGCGCGTGCCGCCCCAGTGCGAGGCAACTTGCTTGGTCCACTGATAAGGTGTGTCCATGGCGTGCGCCCAGCCAACGGCATAGTGGTTGTTTGCTTCCGGGCTGCCAAACTTTTCGATACGTTCCGTCAGGAACTCTGGCGTTTCAATTTCAGCCATCCCATTGATCATGATCGACTCGTTAAACGTCCCATTCGGGGTGCCTTCGGCCGAGGCGCCGTTGTCCCCGATGATGACGTAGATCAGGGTGTCCTCGAGAATCTGGAGGTCCTTGAGCGTGTCGATCAGCCGCCCCACATGATGGTCGGTGTGCTCAAGGAACCCGGCGTACACCTCCATCTCGCGTGCCAGCACGGGTTTCATTTTCGGGTCGACTTCATCCCAGGCCTGAATCTCCTTGGGCCGCTTCGTCAACTCGGCATTTTGCGGAACGACGCCGAGTTTCTTCTGCCGCGCCAAGCTCTCCTCGCGCAGTTTGTCCCACCCCTGGTCGAACTTACCTTTGTATTTGTCCGCCCACTCTTTGGACACGTGGTGCGGCGCATGGCAAGCGCCAGGTGCGAAATAGATGAAGAACGGCTTGTCCGCCATAAGCGCTTTCTGCTGCCGCACCCAGGCAATAGCTTTGTCTGTCATGTCGTCGGTAAAGTGATAACCTTCCTCCGGGGTCTTGGGCGGTTCTATTGGTGTTGTGCCCTCGTAGATTGAGGGGTCCCACTGGTTGGTCTCTCCACCGATAAATCCATAGAAATACTCGAATCCCCCTCCGCCTGTCGGCCACTGGTCGAATGGACCCATCGGGCTGGTCTGCCAGACCGGCACTTCGTGGCACTTTCCGAACTGCGCCGTTGAGTAACCATTCAGCTTGAGGGTCATCGCCAGCGGGGCCTTGTTCTTGGGCAATATGGAGCTGTAGCCGGGCGCAGAAGTGGCGACCTCGGTAATGGCACCCATCCCAACCGAGTGATGGTTACGACCAGTAAGCAGTGCTTGCCGCGTCGGCGAGCAGAGAGCGGTAGTGTGGAAACGGTTGAATTTCAATCCGCCGGAAGCGAGCTTCTCAAAGTTGGGTGTCGCACACGGTCCGCCGAAAGCGCTGGACGCCGCGAAGCCCACGTCGTCGAGCAGGACGATCATCACGTTGGGCGCTCCTTTGGGTGGGCGCAGAGGCTCGATCGGCGGAAACTTGGCACTGGGGTCTTTGGCGTCATAGGTTGTGAGGCCGGGATGCGGCTGGGATGAAATGGGAAGGACGGCACGAGAATGCGAATCGGTTCTCTTGGGGTCTGACATTTGGGTTTGTTCCTCCTCAAAGTTTTGATTGCTCAAATTGGTTTCGCGAGTACGTGGAAGTCCGACGGCGCATTGTGCGGCCATACTTTTAGGAGGCTCGGAATGGATCGGATTTCAGGCACGGGTCGCGCAGATGTGGACGGAGAACCGCCAGTACCAGCAATCATCTGGAAACCCACAAGCTTCGACAACTGGTAAAAGTGACAGGCATTTCACCTTCGCCGTCTGGAAAGACGCCGATCTCGAAATTCCCATCGGGAAGCAAGCCAGGGCGAAATTTGCGAAGTTTGCAGCAGGGGCCTAGGTCACTCCTCACTACCGTCGTCCGGTTCGTCTGCTAGGTCATTCTCAACTGTTGTAATCAGCGATTACACTCAAGTTACCCTCGCTCCCGCGCACGCTCGCACGAACGCACGCACGAGTCCCACGCGCGGGCGGGCCCCCGGCCCCAACGTCAACCCCAGTTCTGTGGTGGGAGGGCGGGGGTGTAGGAATTTTCCCGGCCTCTATATCTCTCCCCGTCAAACGGAAGCTCCTGGAAGATGTGGGGACAGCCGCCTTCGGCTGTCCGTCGAGCGAAAGCTCGACTTATGTCCTCATAGCGGATCCCCCATAGAAGACAGGCCCGCGGATTGAGAGGACAAAAGAAAAGGGAGGCTCGATTCGAGCCTCCCTTTTCTAATTACAAACTGCAACTTGTTAGAACGTAATTTTGGCGTTCAGTGCAAGCGAACGCGCGTTGCTGCCGAAGGCGGCCTTGAAGTTCCCAAAAATACCGTTCGGGAAGTAATCACCACCTATCTGTTTCGGCACCAGAGTCGAACTTCTCGGTTCCAGAACGAGCCTCTGGCCAGTCGATGCAGCGCTGACTGAGTCCGCTTGGCTTGCAAAGCCGGTCGTGTACTGCGGGTGGTTGAGCACGTTAACCGCGAGAAGGCCGAACCGGAACTCGACCCTCTCACGAAACTTGACGCCCTTTGAAACTCCGAGGTCAAGGTTATTGATCGCGGGCGAGGCGAGTGTGCTGCGTGCGGCCGTTGCGAACACTCCTACCCCGGCACGAACCCAGCGGGCCGAGGGGTCATTTGCATAGTATCCAACCGTATCGTTACTTAGGTTGTTGATGGCAGTCACATCGCTACCACGATTGCCAGTTCCGGCGGTGTTGAGGAGCACGCGATCACCGGCATTGTCGAGATTCAGGTTAGAATCTTGACCGCTTTGGAGCGTCGCCCACTGGCCGGATTCGTAGATGTACACGGGGGTGATCTCGTATCCGCTCAGTATGTTCTTAGCCAGCCAGCTGGAACTATGGCTAAACCACTGCGTGTCATAGACCAACGCCAACGTGAAACGCTGGCGGTGATCCAACACGGAGTTCCCTCGCTCCTGACGCAAGTTACGGAAATCTTGCGGACGACGGGGAGCAATAACCGTGGAGAAGAAATCCGCAGTGCTGTTGTCAATCAAGTGACTGAACGTGTAGGCACCTTGGAAATATAGGCCCTTCGCCATTCTGTGTTGTAGCTGCGCCTGGAGGCCATGGTAGGTCGATGCACCGAAGGGCACGAACCCAACGATGAAGCTCTGGTTAAACCCTGCCGCATCGAATGCCGGTACGAAAGGACTGATAGACTCCAAGGTTGCCAAGGTCAGCTGACCAGAAGCTGTGGTGCTATTCTGCAGGTTTTGACAGGTGGCGTCGCACCCGCCCAGGAATGTTGGCAGTGTATTGCTAGCGGTAACTGGCGCCTGAATGTTCAGACGGTTCTGGACATTCAGTTTGACGCCACGGCTTCCTACGTAACGGACCTCGGCCGTGTAGTCAGACCCAAACACCTTCTGAACCCCAAGGCTCCACGACTCACCGTACGGATAGTCAACATTGTTCGGCAAGTACGCCGAGGTGTTCGCTCTGGCGGTGGCCTGGTCAAGCACCGAGATGCCGCTCAGGTTCTGAAAGGGGATTCCACCATTGGCTAGAAATGCGTTCGGCGTGCAGGTCAACGGACAATCGACTGTTGAACCAATTTGAGGCGGCCGCGAGAGCACGCCGATATTGTCATAGAGGACGTCATACGCGATTCCGAAACCGCCACGAATCGACATACGGCCATCGGTTCCAGGAGAGTAGGCAAACCCTACACGAGGAGCAAAGTCCTTTTTCGGTGCCTGTGGAGATCCAAAGGTGATGACCCCCGGGGCGTTGGCAACACTGTTCAATGCCTGCTGGGTCCAACCATAGGGCGTGCTGGTATACTCGTAACGCACCCCCAAGTCAAGGTTGAGGTTGCGAGTTACCTTCCAGATGTCGTTAGCGTACCAGTACACGGCATACTGGTCACCGGAGTATCCGGAGCTACCGAAGCTGCGCTCTGCAAACCCCTTGTCCTGCAGCGGATGCTGATCCCAGGCAAAGTCGCTCAGTGTCACCCAGTCATAGTCGCCGCGCGAGCGCTGAATGAATTTCTGAGGGCTAATGTACTTGCGGCCCTCAACCCCAAACTTCAGAGTGTGCGCGCCCTTGATCCAGGTCAGGTTGTCTGTCGCCTGGTACAGGTTCTGTTGCCCATACTGGGGAGCGTTCCCGTTCGGTCCGACATTCAGACCTAAGTCGTCCATGGTGACATTGGGGAACATATCCAAGGTTGGCAAGAAGGTTTGCTTACCAACAACAAGAGTGTATCCGGTTCTCATGTATCCCAAACGAAGCTCATTGCTAATGGCCGGCGAGAAAGTGTGGAAGTCGGCCAGGCTGATCAGGTGCCCTGGAACAGCCTCAGTTGTGTAGAACGCAGGGAGCGTCGCGGCATTGTCGATGAGCGTTACCTTATTGTAAATGTACCGCCCGCGAATCTGGTCCTTATCGCTGAGGTTGTAGTCCATCGACGTCGTAAGATCCGCCGAATTGTTCCAAAAAGGCGCTTGGATCGGAAGACCACCGGTCTCAACAAGCGAAGTAGCGCCACAACTTGACGACGGTGTGTTGGTATTACAAACTTTAAGAGTGCCCGTAGCGCTGGGAGCTACTGCCCACTTCTGAAGTGCCGCCACGTTAGCGGTGTTTCCGCCAGCAGCACTCAAAATGGCCTGCAATTGCGAATATCCGTTTGCGGTAGGGGCGGAAACGACGGATGGCGTCGAAGCCTCGCCGAGAGGCGTCCGTTCGTAGTTCACAAATCCAAACAACTTGTTCTTGAAAATCGGACCACCGAGCTGGCCGCCAAAACGGTTGCGGTCAAATCTTGGATTCTTAGGAGTGTACGTGCCGTCGGGGTTCTTTTTAGTCGTCAACACGACGGCGTTGTCAATCGCGTTTAGATTACGATTCTGGAAGTATTCGTAAGCGGAACCATGAAAGGAGTTCGTTCCGCTCATGACCGAAGTGTTGAACTGCCCTCCGGTGGAGTGCCCGAATTCTGCGCTGAATTGGTTCTGCAGAATGGTGAAGTTCTGAACCGCATCGTTGGGAACGTACATGGTGGGCCCAGTCACGTCCTTGGCGTTTTCATCGATGCCTTCAACCGTGAAGTTGTTGTTGCGCGGGCGCTGACCGCCCACGGCCGGGCCCGTACCCGCACCTAAGCCACCCGTGCTGCCTACGCCCGTCTGCAGCAGGGAAAGATTAATCACACCCAGCGCGCCCGCACCAGCCGTAGGAATGCTCTTCAACGTCTCTACTTCGTACGTTGTGCCCAGCTGGGCAGTGGTCGTGTCGATAATCGGAGGGGCACCGGAGACTTCGACCGTCTCGGTCGTTGCGCCAGGCGTTAGCGTCATATTGATCGTGCCCGTCTTGTTCAGCTGAACATCAGTCGTTTGCGCGAAGGCCTTGAACCCCTGCGCCCTGACGCTTACGCGATACGTTCCCGGTAGCAGGTTGTCGATTCGGTACTCGCCCGTTCCGTTCGATTTTGCTCGGCCGACCACGTTCGTGGCGACATTGGTGGCTTCAACTTCGGCTCCGACCACTGCCGCGCCCGACGAGTCAAAGACCGTTCCGACAAGGTTTCCGCTAGTAGCCTGACCAAACATGTTGAGCGAAGCCAGCGCCAAGACACTCAGCACTGCAAGCACGAAAGCTACAAACCTAAAATTCCGGGCTTCAAGTTTCATATTCATTTTCTCCTGAACTCTGCAAGAACTTCGGGCGATCACAACAGCTGACATTTCTTAACAGCCGGTTGAGAGAGCATTCCTGGACAGCATCGGACAAGCACAGACCAACACTCCACCCTCACATCTTCTGTGCAAGTCACAAACCAAAACACCATGTCTATAAATGGCTTGTTTCCTTCAAGTTATGTCTTAACGGCGGGCACATCATACCAAAATACGGAGATGTCCGCATTAACAATATGATGATTGGTATCCGGTCGTTCCTGTAAGCCTTTGGTCAGGCACTCCCTGTAGGTGTGATCCCGCTCACAATCGTCCCAACGCTAACAATCGGTGAGTGTTTCGGTAAGCTGCCCAAACTCGCACTCCCCCACTCTCTGCCACACCCCTGCAAAGTGCCAACCCCGAATCGAAGCGGCAACGGTTATGGATGGCAGACGCTCCGCGTAAAACCGTCGCTCGCCTCGCCAGTGAGACCGAATTCGATCAGAGTGTCGTCATGGCCGCTGCCGGCTTCCGGCACGTCCGGTGGTTTTCCTCCGTGCATCTCTGTGCCCTGTGATGAATGTCTTCCGGCGCCGAGACGTAATGTCGCCAACTCTACTTCCTCAAACTGCACCTTATCTACGGATTCGTATGCAAGCAGAGCCCACGCCTGCCGTGGGCGCACAGGAGGAAGTCAATGAGAAATAAATGGACTCGTTTGTTGTTGTGTGTGGTGGTGCTAGGTCTAACCTCGGCGTGGGCACTCGCGCAAGACGACACGAGCAACAAGTCAAAGGGCGAAGTCAGAAACGTCACCGGATGTCTCACCAAGTCCGGCAGCGGCAATGAATATCTTCTGACCGCCACCGACGGCAGCACTTGGGAGATCCACGAGAACAACTCGGTGGACCTCGCGGCTCACGTGAACCAGACCGTCGACCTGCGCGGCGTGGTTTCCAACGAGAAGATGCACAACATGAAAGAAGACGCCAAGGACATGGCCAGCGATACTGGGGCGACCAAGCAGAAAGCAGAACACGGACACCTGAAGCCCACCAAGATTCACAAGGTGAGCGATTCCTGCCAGTAAAAGCGGTTCAGAAGAGCGAAAATAAAAAGGGCGGAACGAATGTTCCGCCCGCCCTAGCTTTTTAACTGAAAACTGAAAACTGAAAACTGAGAAGTGAGAACTGCCTTACCCTTTCACGCTAATCTTCGAGAACGACAACACCGCACGGCTCGGCGTCGGACGTCCCATCGACAGCGCCGGACGAAACGTCGTGAAGATCAGCATCTGCTTCACTTTCGGCAGCACTTCTTGCGAATCGTTCGAATCCGAAAGAATCCGGTAATCCTGCACGCGTCCGTTTGAATCAACGTAGGCTTCGATCACCAGCGAATCGTCGTCGATGGTATCCATCGACAAACCGAAAGTGCTCGGCTGCAACTCCGGCCCGGTATTGACCATGACCAGCGGCACATCGTTGTCCGCGCGCAGCGTCGATGGCGCCACGAAGTACACCATCGCGATCCCGAAAAGAATTACCGCACTGATAAAGCCGGCCGCTGCCGGAACCATGAACGCATGGAAGGCATTTTCCAGTCGCACCATGAGTCCTTCAAAGCGGGCCCCGCGTGCGTACGCTGCCTCGCGCGAAATCGCCAGCCGCAACTTCAGTCCAAGATCCGCCGGAGCCTTGGACCGCTCCAGGTTCACCAACAACTGCTGCGTCCGCCGCAGCGCCTGATACTCACCGTGGCACGTCGGACATTGCGCAAAATGATTCTGCAGTGCAAGCATCTCCGTGCCTGTCACTGCTCCGTCCAGGTATGGCGAGAACAACCGCTTCGCCTGGGGGCACTGCAGTCCCATATTTTTTTTCGTGCCCGTCTTTCCAATGCCAATCATGGCATCACCTCGACCCTTCTACCCCCTCCAGCTACCTGTGACCGCGAACCCTGTTCTTTGGGAGCGGTCAAACCCAGCTCATTTCCTACTTCGCGCACGTACGGTGTCAGTCTCTGCCGCAGGGCATCTCTGCCTCGCGTGAGCCTCGACTTCACGGTGCCGAGCGAAACCTCGAGCACCTCGGCAATCTCTTCGTATGACATCTCTTCCAGGTCTCGCAGAATCAGCGTCGTGCGGTACGGTTCCGGCACCTTGCGCAATTCTTCTTCGACGCGCCGCTGCACTTCATGATGCGCGACACTGTCAAACGGAGAATCCGCGTGGTCGGTCAAGGCGACCTGGATCGCATTGCCCGACACACCGTTCGCCTCGGTCTCCGGCTCGATCGAAGTCTCCTTCGCTTTGTGCCGGAACCACCAGCGCCGCCGGTTCGCCGCCTCGTGCAAGGCAATGCGGTAGACCCACGTCTTTAAACTCGACCCACCGTGAAAGTGCTTCATTCCCCGAAACACTTTCAGGAACACGTCTTGCGTGGTATCCGCCGCATCTGCCGGATCGTTCACAATCCGGTACACCAGCCCATACACGGGTTGCTGGAACTCCCCAATCAGCCAGGCGTACGCGGCTTCTGAGCCCGCTTTGAGTTCGGCGACAATCGCCGACTCTTCTTGTGAGCGGACTCCTATTGCACTCGCTAAATCACCCAAGGTGGTTGCTCCCGCCATGTGGCGTCCCCTTGATTATAGGATTTTCCACCCCTTCGCGCCCTGAAATTAAGGGTTCGCCAAGTCCAGCCCAACGGCCCGTGGAGCCAATTCCTTCACCTAACATAGACTCCGCCCGGGTGTCAGGAGTTCCCACTAACAAGCCATTTATTTTCAGTGAGATCTCAGACTGTAAATCGGCAGGCTTCAGGACTGAGCCGCCACCGTTAGAAAAACGGTGAAACGGACCTAGAGGATAGTTACTTCAGTTTGAAGACTACGGCCCAGGCCGAGATGCCAATGTGAGGACAGCCGCCTTCGGCTGTCCACCCCGAGCCCCGTCGAGGGGAAGCCAGCACCCTCTGAAAACGTCCAATGCTGGGAATAATAGCCTTACAGTTGCGGCGCGCCTACTCCCGCCGGAACCTGCAACTTCAGCTTCCGCAAAATCACCGCCAGGGCGCTCAACAACGTGTCGCACCCTTTATCCAGCTCCAGCACCGATTTCTCCAGGAATGCGCACGCTCCATCCTTCTGTAGCCGAATCGCGTTCTTTTGCGAGAGTCCGGTGAACGCCACCACCGGTATCCCCGCCGTGCCGGAGTCTTTTTCAGAGCCATCAGCACATCCGGTCCAGTCATTCCCGGCAGCAGCATGTCCAGCAGAATCACGTCTGGCTTGTCACTCTTCGCCAGTTCAATCGCCTTCGGTCCATCGCTCGCCGTGAGCACGACATGCCCCGCCCTTGCCTACGCTCGCTCGGTGGCCATACGCAAGAACTTACTGTCGTCGACCAGAAGAATCTTCGTCATGCATCCCGCCGTACGTGAGGTTTCTCACGCGAGTTCGTTCGTTTCTTCTATCGGCAGAATTGCGCAGCACACTAGAAAGGAAGGATGAAATGACATGAGAGATTTCTCACAGTCGGCGGGTTCGCTATTTCTCCAGATGTCTGCTGCAGGTGATCTTCCCGACACCGTCACGAATCTTGCCGTCCTGCTGCTTTCAAAACCGCCTTGACCCCCGCCCGGCAGGCCTCTCGCAATGCCTCTTCATGGCCTTCCGGTATCGAGTTACTCAGCAGCAGCATGCACGTGCCATGCAGCAGCCCCCAAAGTGCGAGAGCAGTTTGGGTGTGATCGTCCGGAGTCCCTCCAAAAGTCTTCGCCAGCCGCTGTTCTGCAAAAGCGAAGTTCGGACGCGATTCTCGAATCGGCCGCGGTGCCCCGCGACTCTTCCGGGGTGACATCAAACTCCCGTAGGTGGAGAACAGTTCATATTCGTTCGGCATTTTCAGCGCGTACTCGACATACGCCTCCGCCATCTGCTCAAGCGTTTCGCCCTGCTCGAATTGCTGGCGCAGCCGGCCGACAATCCGCAACAGCAGCCCTCGAATCAGATCCTCTCGGTTCTTGAAACGACGGTATACCGCCGGAGTGTTGGTGCCGGCCGCCCGGGCAACCGCCCTCATCGTCAGCGCCTGCTCTCCTCCTCGTTTCCACAGCCCATCGGCTGCCTTCAATACGCGCTCTTCCAAGTCCGGATCCGGCTGCCGCGGCATCGTCCCTCCTGCCCCCATTATCTCCACAGATTATATTGACACCGTACATATAACGCTGTTATAGGTAACTAAACAAGTCCTTCCCCCATCGATTGCCGGGTCTGTCAGGAAAGCAAGGCCGCCGCGAACATAACCGGCGGCCTTTTTGCTTTGGATCGTCGAAGAGGTTGCCCCATCCTTGTCCCGCTGCTTTTTGGCGGCACAGGGTGGGGTTTTTGACTCTCAAGCGCAATGGAAGAAATTCGAGACTGGCCGACAAACGCCCGTGAATTCGCCGGGAAATAATGTTGACAGTGTTAATGAATTGATGTATAAAAAATACGTCTCGTGGGCCCCCCCTGTAATTTTCCAGCTGGAATGAAGGAGTTACTTCGCTGTGTGCTCGTTTCAAAATCCTGACAACCGAATTTCCATCCTGCAGATGAATTCCGATCTCGAGCATGCTCAGCTCGAGCTCCTCGGTGCTCACTGCGCCGTTCATCAGCTTCGGCTTCGCTATTCTTCCGATGACCTCGCGCGCTTCGGCCGCCGCGATGTTCTGCATAAGTCGGCCGAGGCAGCTGCCTCTCTTCACGACTTTTACGCCGCCATTGAAGACAAGGTTCCCTACTCCGCTCCGGCTCCTCCAGTTCCCGAACCCAGCGCCGAGCAAATTGCTCAGGCCATCGAATGGCTTGCCGGTTACCTTAGGGAACAGCGCGAGCACTATTTCCCCGTGGCTACTCCCCTCACCAACGAGGTGAAGGCCAGGATGTGGCCGTTTTTCTCCGCCGATCTGCTCGACCGCATTCGCGTCATTGAACTTCGCGGTGCGCGGGTGCCTGTGCCGGAGTTTTTCGCAAAAGTGCGTGCCCTGGGCTTTGAACCACCACAGATCACGCACATGGATTCAGTCACCTTCCTCGACATCGTCGCCTTCAATCAAAGCTTGTCGGAGCGCTCTCTGTTTCACGCTCTGGTGCACGCAGTGCAGATTGATGTTCTCGGGCTGCAGCGCTACGCCGAACTCTGGGTGCACGGCTTCCTCAAGACCAAAACCCACTTTACTGTCCCGCTCGAAGTGCATGCGTTCTCGTTGTCATCGAAGTTTCTGCGTCCCATGCCGGAAAGGTTTTCAGTCGAGGACGAGGTCGTCCGCTGGGTAGCCGACAGCCGCTACTAATCAAAGTTGTTCCACCCCCAAGCAAAAGAGAAGGGCGGCGCACTCCGCCGCCCTGATCTTCCCGTTCCAAAACGAACCCCGTCCCTATATCCCGCTCGGCCAACGACGAACGACCAACGACCGACGACTAGGAACTAACCCGCACTTCTTTATCCAGCACCTGCCGCACCCTCCCCGCAAGCGTTGACGGAGTGAACGGTTTCGGCAGAAATGCAATCCCCGGGTCCAGCACTCCTTGATGCACGATGGCGCTATCGGTGTAGCCCGACATGAACAGCACCTTAATCTCAGGCAGCACTTTCTGCACCCTCCTCGCCAGCTCCGGACCGCTCACTTCGCGCATCACAACATCGGTCAGTAGCAGATCGATCTCCCCGCCATGATGCTCGCATACCCGCTCGGCGTCATTCGCATGTTCGAGTTCCAGAACCATGTACCCGCACGCCTTCAGGATCGCCACTGCCAGATCCCGCACCTGCTCGTCGTCCTCCGCGACCAGGATCGTTTCTTTCCCCCGCATCGCAGGCTGCTGCACCGGTGATACTGCCTGCGGTTCGATCACATCTCCGGCTCGTGGCAGATACACCTTAAACGTGCTGCCCCGTCCCGGTTCGCTGTACACCGATATGTGACCTCCGCTCTGCTGCACCACGCCGTACACGGTGGCTAGACCAAGCCCCGATCCCTTGCCCGTTTCCTTGGTGGTGAAAAACGGCTCGAAGATGTGCGCTTGCGTCTCCGCGTCCATGCCTACGCCAGTATCACTCACTGCCAGCATGACGTGCGGCCCGGGACGCACCCCTGCGTGCTCGTCGGCGTACGCCTGGTCGAGTTCGATGTTCGCAGTTTCAAGGGTAAGCGTCCCGCCGGTCGGCATCGCGTCGCGCGCATTGATGACCAGGTTCAGCAAAACCTGTTCGATCTGCCCCGGGTCGGCTTTAATTGCGCCTAGCTTCGGCGCTGGCCGCGTGACAATCTCCACGTTCTCGCTGATCAGGCGGCGGAGCATCTTGTCAACATCCACAATGATCGCGTTGAGATTGACGATGGTCGGCTGCAGCACCTGCTTCCGTCCGAAGGCCAGCAGTTGCCGCGTCAATGCAGCCGCCCGGTTGCTCGCCGTAATAATCTGGCCCGCGTTGTTCTGCACCACGTCCGGGTTCGCTTCCGGGAAATCAATCAACTGCTGTGCATATCCCATGATGATCGTCAGCACATTGTTGAAGTCGTGCGCGACTCCGCCGGCCAGTCTTCCGATCGCCTGCATCTTTTCCGCCTGCACCAGTTGCTGAAACAGCAGCCGGTAGCGTTCCTCCGAAGCTCGCAGCGCGACCACACTCTGCTGCTTGCGGTGCTGGCTGATGGTCAGGTGCGCGCCATAACACGCGAGAGAAACGATCACGCTTCCGTAGGCGATGATCCGGTCGTGATCCCCCGCTCGCAGCGCCAGCGCCCAAACAGTCAGGGGCACGATGGCGAGTCCGATGCTCTTCCAGAGAAAACGCCGCTCGTTCCAATCGACGATTTCAACCTCGTCGCGGCTCTCTGCCGGCTGTTCGTATCCTGCGGCCAGCGTAGCTGCAACCAGAAATGGCACGGTCCATGCCAGGCTCGTCCAGCTTCCCGAGTTCGTCTTGATAAAAGTGAGCGCGTAGTCCCCGACACTGGCCGCGAATGCATACAGGACGAAGTACACCGCCATCCTGCGCGACAGGCTCCGCACCAGCGAACCGCGTCCCCAGTACGAGCGCGCGAGGAACGCTCCCGCCAGAATGAAATTGACCGCATTAGTAGTGACCTGCTCCATCACGTCCAGGCTGTGCGGCCCTGCCTCAACCGCTCGCAGGAACAGGAAGTCGTAATAGAGGAGGAATGCCACCAGCAGCATCTGCACAAAATCCAGCGACCGCTGCCAATCCAATCCGGACGGATCTTCCCCTTCGCGCAGGAACAGCGCCATCACGATCGGCGCGTCATAACACAGGTAAAGAAACTGTGAGATCGGAGACGACGGCACCGTGGCATGCAACCAGTTCTCGTAATAAGTCCATACGATGTTGGAGGTTCCGTATGCCAGGAAGGCCAGGCCGAACAGTCCCCAAAACGTGCGCGCCAGATCACGGCTGCGCCACGCAGCGGAGAAGGAAAAAGCAGCCGCAGTCAAACAGCAAAGTACCTGGACGACGTTGGACACCAGCGAGCGCTGCTCTTGCGATCGGAGCAGCAGGAAGGCGCCGATTTGAAGAGCCAACAGCAGCCATGCTGCCCGTGCGATCCGCCGCCTCATGATTGCTGGGCGCTCCTGAGCGCGCCTCCATCCCCTCCCGCAGACAAGCTCCACCCTCGCCACTCACAGTGCATCCCCGGCCTCCGAGCCCTTGCGAGAAATTAGGAGCCAACAGAAACGAGAACCTTCAGGGATCTGCAACGATCTCTTATCTGAAACGAATGCTATTGGTCCATCGATAACCGAGTCAAACACAATAGGGGCGCCGTTAGCTTTTACCAACTGATCTCGCGAATGGCTAGTTCCAGGCGGCGCATCTGCACCAAGGGCTACGAACGTCTACAATAAAGGAACGAGTTCCCCCATGCCTGACGATCCCATCACAGTCTCCCCCGGTCCGCAGTTTCGCCTGGCCATGCTGCTGGCTATCGTCGCGGATGCCCTTCAGCTTGTGATTTTTCCCGCGTTTGTGGAAGGTGCGCTCTCGCCCGCCGACGATCTGCTCGACTTTGGCATCGCGGCTGCGATGGTGCGTCTGCTGGGATGGCACTGGGAATTCCTGCCGACATTTTTTGTGAAGC
>Ga0207111_10195_pt1 | contig 15997 bp, 15 predicted proteins | sample Alteio_BWMinHeat_71_FD_153577 | JGI IMG/M metagenome (GOLD analysis project Ga0207111, IMG submission 153577) | Enriched cells from forest soil in Barre Woods Harvard Forest LTER site, Petersham, Massachusetts, United States -... | ecosystem: Environmental > Terrestrial > Soil > Temperate forest >... | reverse complement strand
CTTTTCCTTCCGGACCCGCTCCAGCCTCTTTGAGAGCTCCCGCAATTCCCCGGGATTAATCACTTCGTGCTCCACCATGCCGGCCACCAAAGCCTTCGCCGACCCGTTCCAAAACCGATCGATAACCTGGCGAATCGTGCGCATCGCCGTGTTTTCGGGATGGACTCCGGAATAGACATAGGTCCGGCCTTGTTCGACATGCGCGGCGTATCCTTTAGCCTCCAGCCGCCGCAGAATCGTGCGCGCCGTCGCTTCTTTCATGGGGTGCCGCTTCATCAACCCCGCGCGCACGGCCTCCGAGCTTGAAGGGCCGTTCGCCCACAAGAACTCGACGACTAACTGCTCCAACCCGCTGGGTAATTTCGAAGCTTTAGTGTTACGCATTGTACTGTTACGTACTTGTAACGCTAAACACATACGCTGTCAAGTCTGAAACAGATTTCGTTCCGGTATCAAGATCATCGGCGGCCCAAGCTGGATCACCAGTGATCTTTTTGATGTCGAGGGAAAGCCCCCATCGGATCATTCCATTTCACAACCCGAGATGCAGCTTATGGTGCAGTCACTTCTGGAGAATCGGTTTCAACTAAAGGCGCATCGTGAAATGCGAGAAGTGCCCACTTATGACCTTGTTGTAGTCAAAGGCGCGGTATTACGACCAGCCAACGCAGCCACAAACCACCGCCGGCCCGGGTCAGGAAGTAAACCTTCGCGTCGCATCCTTCGCTGAAATGGGCCAGCGCTTTTCGGGCTGCCACGTACAATATGACCACCGTGAAAAACGATCCCTGGGTTGTAGCAACTGTCGTCGTCGGAGTGCTGGCCGCGGCTGGACTGGCAATCCATTCCTTCGATGCGATGCCGCCGTCTGCCATGCCTACGACGGAATCGCAGCTGACCGCGGACGAGAGCTTCACCGGAGATCCTGCACTGTCGCCTGACGGCAAGCGGATCGTGTATGCCTCGGACCGCGCAGAGCTCGGCAAGATCGATCTTTGGGTCCAACCGGTCGAAGGCGCGGGCGAGCCCCTTCGCCTCACGCAGGATCCCGGGGATAACGCGGAGCCGTCATTTTCGCCCGACGGGAAGCAGATTGTTTTTCACTCGGCGCGGGATGGCGGCGGCGTCTATCTCATCTCTTCCGACGGGGGGCCATCGGAGCGCATTGCGGACGATGGTCATCATCCCGTCTTTTCTCCAGATTCGCGGTACGTGGCCTTTGAAGTCAGTCCCCAGCAGGGGCGCGCCTCTATCCATGTTCTGGATCGGGAGAGCGGCCAAACGAGCGAACTTCAGAAAGACTTTGCGATCATGCTGGATCCGCGCTGGTCTCCCGATGGACAGCGGATCGCGTTCGCAGGAACCAAGTCGACATCAGATCGCGCGCCCATGGACCTGTGGATCTCACCCCGGGAGCCGGGTGTTGCCATCGACATCGGGCTGAGCGGCGCGATGCAACACTGGGCAATCGCCCGCGCAGTTCATGACGCGTTTGGCGTGGTCCGCGAGGGCTTTTTTCCAATCGCGTGGATCCCCGATGGCATTCTCGCCGTGAGCAACGATTCCGTGTGGAAAGCAGCGGTCTCGCCGGAGAGTTGGAAGATTCAGGGCAAGCCGGTCCGCGTCGCTGCAGGTGTTTATGGGAGCGACCCAACCAGGTTCACCGGGCGAGGCAGCTTCTCTATTGTCGCGAGTGGGGGTGGCCGGCTTCTGGCTGTCGCGCGCCGCAGTGAAGTCGAGAGGATCTGGAGCATGTCTCTGGATCATCTCAACCCGGGAGCGGAAGGGGATCTCAAGCGCCTCACTGCGGGGCATCATGACAGGAGCCCGAGAGTCTCCGCCGACGGCAGCGTCCTGCTATTCATCGCAGGGCAGGTGCATCAGCTCGATAGGGACACGGGGAAGGCCACGGCGCTGACCTCAGGCTCCGCTCGGCCTGGCGGTCTTGCGGTGTCGATGGACGGGAGAACGTTCACTTACGTCGATTACGACTCCGGCAGTCCTGACGCCTATCAGGGTTTCGGAAAGGGCTACTATGCGCAGGTGACTGACCCCAAGGGATCCCGATTTTGTGAAATGTGCTCGGGAAGTTTGGATATCTCGGCCGACGGAAAGCAGGTCCTCTTTTCGTCGCAAACGAATATCGAAATCTACGATGTCCCGTCCGGTCAAACTCGCGTGCTCTTTTCTGCAACCGATTCGAAGGTGTCGAGGGTCGACGTGAAGTTCTCGCCGGCCGGAGACTGGATTGCATTTCTTGCTCAGGATATGTCCGACAAGCTCGGGCTTTATGTCGCCCCGTTGAGCGGTGGCCGCCCGGTCTCGAAAGACAGTTGGGTCACGCTTGTCGACGATTCCTATCAGGTGGGTCGGCTTGCCTGGTCACCGGACGGCACGTCGGTCTATTTCGTTTCGTCGAAGGACGGCTTTCCCTGCTTGTGGGTGCAGTCCCTCATCGCCGATTCAAAACAGCCGGTGGCGGCAGCTGTCCCCGTCCGGCATTTTCACGACCAGGCGCGGCGGCTTGAGCCGGACTTCGCTGTTGCTCGCAGCCAGGCGGTTTTTCTCCTTCGGGAGAAGCGCAGCAACATCTGGCTCGTGCGCCCTGCCTATTGAACCACCCCGCCCGGCGGCACTCCCGGAGGTCCGGTGAGATAACGGATCACGGCATCCGCTGTGGAGTAGTAACTGTACATTTCCTCGTCCACCGGGCGCGCATAGGCGGTGTAATCCACAGTTGACGCTACGACTTCGTAACGGAAACCGTAAAGAACCTCCTGGTAACGGCTGTCCAGCAGACCGGCCTTAACCAGGTCTTCGATCGTCCCGTAGTTGCCGCCGCTACTGGACAGGTACGTCACTTGAGCGGTATTGATTGTCCTCAATTCAGCCACGGCCCGCGACGAGTAACGGATAACCTGCGTGGGCACACCATTCGTGACACCGGCGACTCCGAAGAACGCGAAAAAGTACACCAGTCCTCCGCAAAGCGTAAAAATCAGCTTTGCGGTATGTTGAGGGCGCCGCGGCAAACCTGCGAACATCTGGCCGCTCCCCAGCACAAGGCCAAGCTCGAAGAACAGAGCGATTGCTCCCAGCCACAGCAGCGGTTCCGGCATCACCGTCCCGGAATGGACGCTGAACGACGCGCCTATGGCGGCCCCCAGGAGGAACGCTCCGAATAGTCCTACGGAAATGCCGAACGCGCCGGCGCTCTTCAGCTTTCTGCTGCCGATCAGACTTAAGACTGCAATGTGCGGCAGGAGAATCATGACCAGCAGAAGGAACCAAAATGGAGATACGCGCCAGGACCGCCCGAACGCTCCGTAGGCCGATGCAATCCCGAGGATTACCCAATATGTCAAAGCCGCAATAGCGCAGAGCTTCGCCCGCGACATCCCATTTGCGTCCTGGTACCACTCTTCTTCCGCAACAGCCGGATGCCAGCGCGGGTTCGCCCTAAACGCCGTCCACACCATTGCCAGGTTCGTGGCGGCCATCAGGATCGTCCAAACGAAGCGATGCCTCGTGTCGAGGCCTGGAACGGTCGGCAGGACAAAGAGCAGGGAGAGTCCACCCACGACGATCGGCAGCGTGTAGCGTCTGGCTTCAGGTGTGTGGGTGATCCAGAGAATCGCCAAATAGGGGGCCGCGGCGATCGCCGCGATAACCAAGTCCCTCCGCACCAACTCTTCAATCGAACCCGGCCCATCGATCACCATTGCGACGGCGGTGACGATGCGCAACTGCTTCAGTGCATTCCGCGGCGCCGGCTGCCCCTCCGCCACTGGAGCGGCCCAGGCGTCGAGAACTTCGCATGCGCATACGATCATCCCGAGGTGAACGAGCGTGGCCACGATCGCCCGGGCATCATCCGACCCTGTTTGAGTCAGCAGGCCGGCAACGCCCAGCACGATCGCCAACCCCGCTGCGAGACGCCCGGCACGGAACAATTGAAGAACGATAACGGCAAAGTACAACACAAGGAGGCCGCCTGAGGCATATCCGATTTCGCTGTAGTCGAGCAGAAGCTCGACTACCAACCAAACCAGAATGATCGCCTTCAGGGCGTGATCCCAAATCCGCGTAGCCGACATGCTGTTCCGCTCCGATGAACTGCTTCTTAAGAATTCGAATTAGCACAAATCCGGCACAATCATTAAAAAAGGCGGCTTTCGGGCCGCCTTTTTTCTTCTAACTTCTTGATCTCTCAATTGCGGGGGAAGGATTTGAACCTCCGACCTTTGGGTTATGAGCCTTTATTTCCAATGGGCGTCCTTGTCATTTCAACGATTTCGGTGTCGTCCATTTCGGTCTATTTCAGCCTATTCTGGCGCGTTGGCCCCCGTTTTGCCCCCGCGTTGGCCCCCGTGGAGGCTAATCGACGATGAATGGCATCGAGACCAGGATCGACTGTCTTACGTCGTGTCGCGCGCCTCAAAGACAAATGCCTTCCATTTTGCAAAGCCAGCGGTGGCGGCTTTCCACGACTCGCTCACCACACTTTCCTGAGGTTATCCAGACCTTCGAGATAGTCCTCGACTTCAAGGTTGCTTTTGACTCCATATTGCTCGAGGGTGGTCATCATGTCGCCGACGGAAAGACCGGCCAGTTCCGCGGCTTTTCCAAGAGAAGCCTCTCCGTTCTTGTACTTCTCGATGGCAAACATGACGCGGCCCTTGTAAATGAGGTCGCGAACCGTTTTGGAGATGTCGCCCTTTTCTTGCTTGGACAAGCGGCCCACAAACTCAAAGTTCTCTTTATCCATTCGAATACTCATGGTCTTCGTCATTACTGCTCACCCTCCAGAATTACCATCGCTCTCTTGATAATCTCTTCGCTGTAGCGGCCGTGACGCGCTAAAGCCTCAAGTTTTCGAAGCGCCTCTTGTTTGGTTAAAATCTGCTTTTGAAGCATCCGGACGACAATATCAATTGCTGTGGAGAAGGGAAGTTTCAGGAGTTTACACGCCCGAATTCCTTTCCTGTCATCGATTGCGACAAGCGCGGCCTTCTGCGTTAAAGCGAATGCGAGCGTCTCTCCTTCGCCGCTTCCGAGACCCAGATCCTTTTGTAGTTTCCGATAGACGCTTTTGCTCCTCAGTGCTCTCACAGTAATTCTTTTTTCCTCGATGACCTTCTGGATAATCAAGGAATCAAACGCTTGTGGCTTCCGGTAGCATTCTTCCTCGACTTTCTCTGTAATGAATGCCTTATCGTCAAGGTGGTCCAGAAAGAGGTCGAGCAGATCTGTTTTTGCCAGCAGTATCAGAGTTGAAGCATCGAATACAAGCATTATGACAGATTATTACATTTGTAAGTGTAGCGGAGTGTCAGGAAGAATTCAACAGTGAAGTGTGTAGAACCTGTGGCTCGCTGGAGTGAAGAGCAAAACGATCCAGAAACTGGAGACATACATCCAGTCCTGCATGAGCTCCGCATCCGTTTTCCAAGATGACTCTTGAGAGTTCACTTCCGATTTGTTTAGACTTGAGGGCGAATAGCTACAGCATAGACGGAAGAGCAGACAAAAGGGTCCAAAATTTGATTCGCCCTGCGCACTTTGGTAACACCACAAAACAACCCACTGTGGCATATTCCCGGATTCAGCAAAGGGTCTGAAATTGCTGCGGCAGACTTGATGGGCGCTACGTTGCAGGAACGGCGTGGATCTAGAGCTTTCCCCTCGGCGTTAATGATCATTTTTTGCACATTAACGTCTCAATTTGATGCAACTCTTTACGCGCAGCCGGCCACCACAAGCCTGATCGTTGACCACTTTGTCGGCTCGGTGGGCGGGGTAGGAACACGCGATGCGCCAGCAACGGAGGCGAGATTGGTCCGGCCGGGATTCATAGCCGGCAATTCAAGCTATCTGTTCGTGTATGACGATTTCGCGTTCACGATTCGAAAGGTCGATCGGATCACGGGCGACGTGACGACTGTTTTAGGCCAGCCGTTCGTTGATCTGGGTTTAGACACAGTTCACAGTCTTTGGGCGGATGAGAATTACCTCTACATCGCGATACGAAATGCGATTTCAAGACTGACGATCAGCACAGGCGACATCATCACCCTGGCCGGCTCCCGCACGGTCTCTGATTCGATCGACGGTACCGGTGAAGCAGCACGCTTCAGAGGGCCGTACGGCCTCTGGGGCGACGGACAACAGTTTCTCTATGTGCTCGATATCGGAACGTACACTTCGCCATTCATGGGCCCGTTCTCTCCGCCGTCGCCGTTGACTCCCGCGGCGATCCGCCAGATATCGCTTCAAACCCTTCAGGTGGTTACAATTCCGATTCCTGCTGTTGTGCCAGACGCAACCATCCAGCCTCCGCCAACCTCGATAGCCGGCAAAGGTGGTGTCCTGTACCTCGGGTATTCGGCGACGAACCTTGGCGCTGCCTTCGCGAGTTACGAGGTCGCGACCCAGACCTTCCATCCTCTGTCCGGCTTTCCCTTTTCACCCAGCAACAATACTTTTCCCCCAGGCAATCTCCCGGCCTCGTTCTGGCAGGATGGCAGCGGATCACTGTACTTCATCAACAATGACAATAACGGTCAGACATCCGTGCGCCGGTTGTCTCTGACAAATTTCGCCATCAGCACGTTGAATTTGGCGATTCCCGGCGCAGTTGTGCCTTTAACACCTGCTTGGATCTGGGGCGACGGCAATACGCTCTACATTGCCGACGGCCTGAACACCGTCGTTGTGCAAGTCGATCTCGGTACCGTGGATCTTCGGATTATTGCAGGGTTGCCTTCGACGGCTCTCGGCAGCCGTTGGCCGCGAATCGCGACAGAAACGCACGCCGATGCGACCTATCCATCGGATCAATTTGCCCCGACTGTGATCTGGGGCGATGCCACCTCTATTTACGGCATTCTCCGAAACGCGGTGTACCGGGTTTCGGTTCCCGATGGTGTCATTACGCATCTCGCCGGACAAGTCGCTCAAAGCGGCAGTTCGGATGGCATCGGGGCAGATGCACTCTTCAACTCCCCGGTGGCGCTCTGGGGCAATGGCCGTTATCTCTATGTTGCGGAAACCGGGGCCGTTCGCCGAATCGATCTGACGACAAGGACAGTTACCCACTTTGCGAACTTCACTTCATTCGGCCTGTGGGGTGACGGACAGTTTCTTTATGTCGCGGCGACGAACCGCATTGATCGAATCGACCTTTCCAGCGGCGCAGACCAAACGTTTGTGCCGGACCTCGGCGTCATACAACCACGCTCCCTCTGGGGCGATGGAACTTCACTTTTCTTTGTGGATGACGATGCCCCCGACAGCGCGATTTATAAAGTAACGATTGCCAGTCTGGTGCTGACGCGACTGGCGGTGTTTCCGAACGGAGGTTTCAGCCCTGGCGGTATCTGGGGCCAGAATGGTTTGATGTTTCTCGCGACTGCACAAATGATCCGCTCGGTCGATCCAGCCACCGGTGCGATGCAGCTTATTACCGGGGATCCCAGGTTGTACGGGACGGAAGACGGAGTTGCAGCAGCGGCTCGTTTTGTCTCCGCACACAGCGTGTGGAGCGACGGCAGCATCCTATATGTTGCTGATAACGGTATCCGCAGAATCGAATCCGCCGCCGGACTGATGAGCTTTGCCGTTTCAGCCGTTGGCGGTGATTCGTGGACGGCAAATAGTAACGGTCCGCTCACTGTCACCTATGGCCGCGTGCAACCAGTAGCCGGATACCCGGTGCCTGAAGGCGTTGCCATTTTTTCCTTAAGACAAAATGGCGTACTCATCAGCGAAACTGCCGTTCCTGCAACATCGTTGACACAGTCGGGGCGAACCTACGCTCAAATCAATGGTCCGGTGGATACCGGGGTTGCGATCGCCAATCCGAACGATCAGCCCGCTTCGATCTCGTTCTCCTTCACCGGTGCCAATGGTCAGACCGTTCAAACCGGCAATACGATCATACCGGCAAATGGGCAGATTGCTGTATTCATGGATCAGGCGCCTTTCAACGGACCGGCCGGATCCGGCACATTCACATTCAATTCGTCACTTCCCGTTGGAGCAATCGCTTTGAGAGGCCTGGTCAACGAGCGCTCGGAGTTTCTGATGACCACGCTTCCGTTTGCGTCATTGGATTCGGTGTCGGCAACAGCTGTCGTACTGCCGCATTTTGCGGTGGGAGGGGGCTGGTCGACGCGGATTCTCATGGTCAATCCGGCAAACACCACGATTACAGGCAGCGTGCACGTCCGCAATCCCGCGGGAGCCGAATCCAGTGTGATCACCTATAGCATTCCCGGCAGCGCTTCGGCAGCGCTTGACGTTCCGAACGCCGGCGCGATCGCTCAAGCCGGTTCGTTGCTGATCCAACCGGACAGCGGCAATCCCGCGCCTGTTGCCTCTACCGTGTTTTCGTTTGTCCGGAACGGTGTGACGGTCACTGAAAATGGTGTCGCCCAGACTGGAGCGGGACACGCCTTTCAACTGTTCGTCGAAGCCTCAGGCAACTTTGGCGCACCCGGCTCAATCCGGACCGGCATTGCGATTGCGAATGCGGGAGCCAAGGACGGCGTGGTGAATCTTCAACTGTCGAACATGTCCGGCGTTGACCTGGGTCTCAACACCTCGATTACCATTCCTGCGAATGGACAAACGGCGCTGTTCCTCAACGAGATTCCGGCCTTCTCGAATCTCCCGGTCAAATTCCAGGGAGTTTTGCGTTTGTCCACGGCCTCTCCCGCAGGAATTTCCATGATCGGCCTTCGCGGCGCATACAACGAACGCGGCGACTTTCTTATCGCTACAATGCCGTGTGTCAATGAAGAACTCTCTGACAATGACACCGAAAAGGTTTTCCCTCACATCGTAAACGGCGGCGGTTACACCACCGAATTCATCCTGATGAGTCCCACAGCCACCTCCGGAGAGGTTCGGTTCCGGTCTCAGTCCGGTTCTCCGACCCTACCGTAGAACCCAGCGGTGACTCGTTTATGGGGTATTCATCAGCAAGGCCGATGACCTAGAATTCTGGTATGCGTATCCTTCTCGTCATCCCATTTCTTGCATTGCTTGCGCCAGAACTCGACGCTTGCTCCTGTGCGGGACCAGGCACGCCCTGTAATGCGGCGGGCAGCGCCGCGGCGGTATTTGCCGGAACAGTCCTGAATATCACATTGCATCCGGTGCAACCGTTCCTCGCTGACAGCGGGCCTGCGGCAGGCCAGCGCGGACGTGTCGCCCGGAGCGCAGGCGATCCAATACCCCCAATTTCACGAGCTTTCCGTGTCATACGGATGGAGGTAACAGAGGTCTTGAGCGGAATAGCTGCCGGGCAAAAGGAGATCGACATTGTCACCGGCCTGGGTGGCGGTGACTGCGGATATCCGTTCCAGCCTGGAATGGATTACTTCGTCTATGCATTCAAGAATGCAGAAGGACAGCTTGAAACTGGTATTTGCTCGCGAACGCGGCCGCTGGCAGAGGCGGCAGAAGATCTTCAATATCTGCAGGCGATGGCCAGCGCCCCATCGACAGGAGAGATGCGTGTCCGCACCCGTTACCCGGGTTTTCCTGGCGGAGCCGGACTCAGCATTGTTGCTGAGCGTGAAGGATTCCGCTACCGCGCGCAGACCGACGCCACGGGCGACGCTGTATTCAAGGAGTTGCAGCCCGGCGAATAAGCGATACACTCAGAATCCGACGGCGATCTGCCGGATGATCCGAAGGTGCAGCTATACGCCAAGGGTTGCCAGGATGTGACGCTCTTCCGAACGCTTCGGATCAGCGGCCACATCATGAACAGGGATGGTACGCCTGCCTCAAGAGTCGGAGTTGAACTTCGCTCCACTTCCGAGACAGCCGCGGACGGCCACACGACTACCCCTGCCGGTTATTACGAATTCAGAGTCGTCAGGCCTGGCCAGTATTATCTGGGGATCAGCTTGAACCATACACCGACGAGGGATACGCCATACCCGCGCTGGTTCTATCCCGGAACCGGGAATCAGGCTGCGGCTGCTATTATCAATTTCTCCGGGAAACCCGACGCTGGAACATATGACTTCACCCTGCCTGACCGGCAGAATGAGCGCATCATCGAAGGTATCGTGTTGACCTCGGAGGGACAGCCGAAGCCAAGAGCTCGCGTGACAGTTTACGATTCAACGGAGTTCCCTGTGGCCTCCGGAGCGGCCGATACCGCCGGTCGATTCCTGCTGCGTGTGTTTGCGGATGTCGCCTATCGCCTTCATGCGGTGTGGCCGGAATACCCGGACAAAGTCGTTTCAGCCGTGCCTGTCGACATCGATCCAGGCAGCAGGCCATTGAACTTACAGTTGATTTTGAACCAGCGAGGAAACTCTGTGCTTGACGGCGGGCGAAAGGTACCGGTAGACCACGGCGGGACCTTTCAAAAATGATGATCGCCCGTAAACTACTTCACCAAAGTTTTGAATCCCCCAATCGTCATCGAGTAATCATCATCAGCGGCGTTCGGGAAGCGCTTGAAGTAAACACGGATCGGATAGCCGACCACCGGGTCGTAGTCGATCTCGAAGCGGTAATCCCGCCACCTGTCCCTGGCGAATTGTTGTTTTGCGCCCAATTTGGCTGATTTCGCAATGTTGTTTATGATGCCGTGATGCGCGAGATCGTCATCCTTTTTGTCCATCTCATCGCGACGCTTTTTCGCCAGTTTGGTCCCGGAGGCGTGCGCTCTGTCGTTGCCGAGTTCGTCCTCGTCAAGCACCAGTTGCTAATCGACAATTCGTTCCCGCCAGCGGTCCTCCGAATCTTCGCGTCTCGGACCGATTAATCGCGGGTTGTGTGCACTGCTAATGCCCCAGCCGCCTGATCCGATCCGCGATCGTTCTGAAGCCACCAACAGCCTTTCTGTTGGGTTGTGTTTTAGAATGCATTCTGCTTTTCATTCAACAAGATACTTCCGCCAGACCACCTCTAATTTGAGTGTTCGGGGGCCAAATTTTGGGATAAATCCACGATTCTGAGGAGTACCAGAACGCCGCGGCCTGCCCGTAACTCAAATAAAAAAGGCGGCTTATTCAGCCGCCCTTCAATTGCGGGGGAAGGATTTGAACCTCCGACCTTTGGGTTATGAGCCAAAACTTTGATTGGACGCTCTTGTCAATTCAACCACTTGACTGTCGTCCATTGCTGCCTATTTTGGCCTATTCAGGCCGGTTTGCCCCCGATTTTGCCCCCGGCTTGCCCCCGGCAAACCTTGCTCTCCTACCCTTCCTGCTTGGGCAGAAGATCTCTCGGATGAAGGACGCGTATACCCGGATAGCGGAGGAAGTCTGGAACATTGAAGGTCAGAATGTCTTTCACGTTATAAACATTCATGGACGCGACCAACCGCGCATCGTAGACACGGACACCTGAGACCGAATGCGTGACTACAAGGTGCCGCCACCCGGTGTATATTTCAGGAACTTCAGGAAGGACGGAGAGAAGCGACTCCAGTTTTGAGATGTGCTTGTCGGTTTCAGACGGAGTCAGTCCCAGTCCATTGCGATCGGCAGCCCGTGTGCAAACGTTCCAGAACTCCGTCAAGTTTTGCGGAACGATCGCGACCATCTCTCCGCTCCGAAGCAGGGAATCGAGCGCGGCAGACGCGTCCGCATGCATTTCGTGATTTTGTTGAACGTACCGCAGCAGAATGTTCGTATCTGCCAGGCAACTCACCGATGACTAATCTCGGCTGTAAAGGCTTTCCCGGCTGATCGCCTCATCGGAGAGTGGCGCGACCTGGGGAAACCCTTTTGCCCATTCATGAAGGGCATTGACGCGTTGTTCTCCAGTCATCTGCGAGCCTGATTGCGCAAACTGCTCAAGCAGCCACCGAACATATTCGGCAACCGAAACTCCCTTGGCTCGCGCTTGCGCGGCAAGACCGGCTTCCACTTCGGGTTTTAAATCAATGGTAAGAGTCATGGCTCCTGCTCCCTAACGCTCCAGAATGCAATTTTACGGCAGTTCGCGTCGTCGCGGCATGTGTTTTTCGTACGGCTCGCGAAAGCGTGACGCGATAAAGCCGGCGCCATCGCTGTTCACAGATCGCGCCGGCGGCGCCTGCCGGAAAGGTGAGTAGACGAGAGGTTTGAATCGATCCGGATCGCCAGCCATCCGTGGGCGCGCGAAAATTCAAATGTCTGTGTAGCAATCACTTCTGGGACAAACGAATGTTCGGTTGATGACGCTGCTCCTAATCCCAGAGATCTCCCTTCACTACTGCCATCGCGTGGAAAAATGTCTCTGCGACGATTCATGACGATTAATATTGAACGGCGGAGCAGAGGTCCGTTTGAATGGAAACGATATGACACGCCGTTCAGCCGCACGCTATGGCGGCGTGTCTCAAGCCTTGCACTGGGCCACGGCGATCTTTGTCGTGTATGCGTTCACCAACGGCCTCGGCGGAACGGAGGCCCGCGTCTACGCGTTCTGGCGCGACTACCAACGGCAGTTGCACGAAACAGCGGGAATGTGCGTCCTCACGCTAGTGGCCATCCGCATGGTGTGGCGAATGTTCGAAACGCGACCCGACCCGCCCCAGACCGCACGATGGATGAAAGTCGCGGCAACGGTCGTGGAGTCGATGCTCTATGTGCTGCTTTTCGCAGTCCCGCTCACTGCCATTACCGGCGCGTGGCTCGCGGGGCATCCCTTGACGCTACTCGCGGGTCTGACGATTCCACCTCTCACTATGATCTCGCGCGGCGCCGGCGTGACCCTGTCGCGCCTGCATACCTGGCTTGGCGATGCCATCATCTGGGTCGGGGTATTCCACGCGCTCGCCGCGCTCTACCATCACTTTATCCTGAAGGATACAGCACTCATTTCGATGCTTCCCCGCTGGCTTTATCGAAACAGTCTTGGCGCAAAGTCCGCCAGGTAATCCCAACGAATACGACTGCTGGACGGCTGAGCGTCGTTCTCAGGGTGGAATTTGATTTTGAATATGCTACTGCCGTTGAGCTGAGAACATCTGCGAGGAACGCGTTAGCGTCAGCAGGTACCTTTGCCGTGAACTGCGAGATCAGCCCCGGCCACACGGAGGGATCGACTTCTCCGGCACGGTGAGAGATCGCAAGAATCAGCTTATCCTCGTGCTTCACGAAACGCTCGCGAAGCTCTTCCGAGTGAATCTGCACGTGCGACGAAAATCCCTGCGCGATCGTGGTCCAGACCACGTCGGGCGAGAGCACGAGCGACCGATGCTCTGCGAACGCGAGATGCACCGCCGCGACTAGCGGGTGCATGTCACCGTTCGTGCGCACGACGCTGGCCGGCCCAATGGCTCGCACACAATCCATCGCCTATCCTGCCCGGGAGCGATTCTTCGAGCGTAACGAGAGCATAGGGTTTGCTCTTGAGTTCGACTTCGTCGACGGGAAATGTAATTGCGATGGTTCCCTCCCGGATCTTGCGATTGGTCAGTTTACCTTCTCTGTAAACAGTGCAGTCCGTCTATTCTACAGGTCTTTGAGATTCGCCTCAGTGATGAGCTTCCACAGGTGAGGCGAGCTTCCGGATTCAAGCTCTATCAAATAGAGTTCATCATTCGCCTGATCGAACGACTGCATCTGTTCGCTGGTCAGGCCAAGGATGATGCTGAGGATCATCCGGTTCGTGTAACTGTGACCGACTATCAGAATGGATCCTGAGGCGTGTTGCTTCCGAATCGTGTCAATTGCCCTGCGCACGCGCACGCGCCACGCGTTGAGCGATTCTCCTCCATCGAGCGAATCATCGGGACTCCATGGTCTCCTTTGAAACTCAGGTCCGGTCTCAGGATCACTTGTCGGACGTCCTTCGAATTTGCCGAAGCCCCGTTCGACTAAATCTGGCAAGCTTGTCAGAGATGATTGGCCATGAACGATCTCAGCCGTATCGCGGCTTCTGCTGAGAGTGCTCGAATAGACAGCATCGAGCTGAACACCGGCTAGACGCGCCTTGAGATCCTGCGCTTGCATTCGCCCCGTGGCATTTAGCGGAATGTCTGTTTGGCCCTGTATTCGCCCCTCCAGGTTCCAATCCGTCTGGCCGTGGCGCGCGAGATAAATTCGAAGAGTCGAACGCGCTGAAACCGGCTTCCGTTGAGCCGCCGCCGGTGTCGCTATCAAGAGTCCAAACAGTAGGAAATAAACCGCCCCCCTTGACTGGAACAAATCCCATGGTGATAAGTCAGAATGAAGCAATCTTCTCGTCACTTTTCCCTCCTAATGGCTGAACCCGGAATTTGCCCCCGGAATCCATCGCGGTATACCTAACCGCTTTCGACACTACATGCGAAAACTCCGTCAGGAATCCGTAATTGTCTGGCAGATTCGGCATATCGGAAAGCATTGCCAGAATCCAGGTAAGAGCATAAAACTTCCTTACGGATTTCATCGCATTTCTTCGCATATAGCTGCGGAACTTGAGAGACGGTGAGCAGCCCGAGTGTCCACCGCAAATCGGCACGGGTCCGCAATCCTCATTTGCCTTTCACAAAAAGGAGAAAAATACCGCATGCAAGACTCCGAAGAACAAATAACACTCCTTCTTGGGGAGATCGCTGCAGGAAGCGAGGCTGCCAAGGCAGAGCTCATCCTTCACGTGTATGACAAGCTTCGCAAGATCGCCAGGGGCATGATCGTCAGGGAGAGGCCGAATCACACCTTGCAACCCACGGCCCTCGTGCATGAAGCCTATTTTAAGCTGTTTGTGGGCAGGCCACTCCAAGCGCCCAATCGGGCATATTTCTTCGGTGCTGCGGCGAGAGCGATGCGGCAAGTACTGGTCGATCACGCGCGGAAAAACAGGAAGAGGCCCGAATGGAGGAGTTTGGACGAAATTCTAGAAACCCTCAGAAGCACTTATCGGGTTGATGTGCTGGACGTCGACCGCGCGTTAGCAGAACTCAGGCGACTTCACGAACGGCAGTCCGAAGTGGTCACGCTTCGTTTTTTTGGGGGCCTCCAATGGAGTGAGATTGGGACTTGCCTGGGTGTAAGCACAGCCACCGCCGAAAAAGATTGGCAGGCAGCGAGAGCATGGCTCTACGCACGTCTGAAGGAAAATAATGACACCCGAACGATGGGAGAAAATTAGCGCGGCGTTCTCTGCGGTTCTCGACCAGGAAGCGTCCGGCCGAGGCCAATATCTCGATAGAGCGTTTGCTCACGACACTACCTTACGAGATGAAGTCGCACGGCTGCTCCGCGACGCGCAAGCGGCCGACTCGCAAGGCTTCTTGCAGGCGCCCCCATGGATCATCGACGACATTTCTCTCTTTCTGCCGGATTTTAAGAATGGGGACTCCGAATACAGCCGCATCGTATACATCGGACATGGCGGGATGGGGATTGTTTACAAAGCCTACCACAGCAATATCGATAAGTGCGTGGCGTTGAAATTGAGTTCGCCAGCTCACTTGATCACTACAAGTGACCGCGAAAAATTCCGGATCGAAGCGCAAAGCATGGCCCAGCTAAGGCACCCGAACATTGTGACCGTGCATGCGACCGGAGAATATGAGGGCCGGCCTTACTTCGTCATGGAGCTGATTGAGGGAACTTCCTTGAACGACCGGCTGACGGAGTACATCGACCAGCCACTGCGTGCAGCCGAATTGGTGGAGGCCGTGGCACTGGCTGTGCACCATGCGCATCAGAGACAGATCCGTCACAACGACCTGAAGCCTGCCAATATCCTGCTCAATGAAGAGGGCCAGCCGCATGTCACTGACTTTGGGTTAGCCAGGCGTTTCGGGCAAGACCCTGCTCCTTCTGCAACCGGCGCGATCGAAGGAACTGCCAGCTATATGTCTCCGGAACAGGCTGAGGGAAAAGAAGTCACCACTCTCAGCGACGTGTACGGGCTGGGAGCGCTCTTATATACGTTGCTCACCGCCATACCTCCGTTCCGCGGCGCTACGATCCAGGAAACCTTGCATCTTGTGCGGAACGCGATTCCCAATTCACCGCGCGCTCTCAATCCCAAAAACGTGGACATT
>Ga0207111_10194_pt1 | contig 16067 bp, 15 predicted proteins | sample Alteio_BWMinHeat_71_FD_153577 | JGI IMG/M metagenome (GOLD analysis project Ga0207111, IMG submission 153577) | Enriched cells from forest soil in Barre Woods Harvard Forest LTER site, Petersham, Massachusetts, United States -... | ecosystem: Environmental > Terrestrial > Soil > Temperate forest >... | reverse complement strand
TTGAAATGCATGCGTTAAGGGTGAAATTCCTTGCCTTCTTCCAACATGGAAAGAATCGCCTTCATCCGTTTTTCTCTGGTTTCCGGCTTCTTTGCCGTTTCGAGACGGTAAACAATCGAATAAATATTTGTTTTGTTTAGCGTCTTGAAAAATGCCTCTGCCTTTTTATTTTTACGCAATTCCTTCAGAAAATCTGCAGGCGGGGCAGCGCTACTGAATGAAGCATAGGCGGTCTCCCAACGACCATCGGCCTTTGCAGCTTCAACCGCTTTCATTCCTGCAGGAGTCATCGTTCCTGCTTTGATAAGACGTTCGACATGCTGAGTGTTTATTTTCGACCACCCGCTTTTCGGGCGCCTTGGAGTAAATTTCTGCAGCCATGACAGTTCGTCGAAGGGTTTTTTCTGACCATCGATCCAGCCATAGCAAAGCGCCTGATCAAGCGACTCAGCATAGGTCAACGATTTCTCATGCGGATCCTTTTTTAGAATACGCAACCATATACCATCTGATTTAGTATGGTTTCTCTCTAGCCAATGTCGGAAATCCGCAGCTGTTTCGAAGTGCAAGGTTTGCATAAACTGTGTCTATCATTGAGCTTGACTTCTTCTTTCCACGTCATGAAATCCTTGGGGTGTTGTGATGCTGCCCAGCTCGAGGTTGCTTGGCTGAAATTGCGAAAGCTCACATTTTCCCGGAAATGTTGAAATTAAAGAATCAGATTGCCGTCGTTTCCGGGCTACCGCTTTTGGCCGCGAATTGCCGATTGCAACGGGCGACAGAAGAGCGCATTTCGTTGAGGCCAGTAATTGGTTTATTTCTGTTTAAACTTGTCCAGCGCCATGGCCAAAATACCTTCTGGTTTGCAACGGCCGCCGGACATGGCCTCGCCTATCAGCGGTCGTACTTTAGTATCTTGATCGGCCATATATTCAACGAAATTCCAAGTTTCCGCTATCCGACGTGAAATGCACGCGCACATTGCACTAGCTGATGCTGTAACTTCGTCGTCTGGAAATGGTTTTGGTGATGTATTTCCTGCGCGCTGTGCGGCTGCAGCATAGTCGCGCTTTGCCGGGATAACAACCGCAGCAGTGCATCCCAAAGTGGAGGCCTTCAACTCGAGTTCAGTCCAACCTGATTTCAGGTTTCCATCTTGATTGAGATCGCCTGACATCGCGTTACAGCATAGACATAACGATGCGATTAGCAGCAGCATTTGGTGACAAGGCAATTGTATCGACATGGCCAACTCTTTTAATGCCTCAGAAAAATAGCGCCCAACATTGGGTGTCGCCGCCTAACAAAAAGCAACTCGAAGGCACATGAAAATTCCAATCATGCGCGATGTGATGGCAATGAAATCTAAACGAATCTCCGTAAGCTTATTTGGATACCTGGAAATTCCGTTTGTATCCTGCCACGAATTAGTTGCAATTACAACATCGATTACGCGCGATGCCCAACAGTCAGCAATTGGGCCGGCATGCGTCAAAAATAATTCATTGGATTCGTGTTAAATCCTGCACCCAATTTGTTTCCCATGTCTTGCCGCCGTCGGGCGAAAACGCCTGTTCCCAGTGGCATGATGTTGGGGTGATTTTGGACCATATGAATCGTATGCGGACTGGTTTCCCGTTAAACGTGTCGTCGGCGAGAAACGTTCCGACGCCATTATGGAAGTTTCCTTTCACGGGCGGATCCATCGGCGCGGTGGGAGTCCTGCTGTCCATCCACCAGATTGACCACTGCTGCGATTTTGGGTCGAACGAACGCGGCGCGGCTCCGCGATAAGTCCCGCCTGGAACTTCGAAGACGTCATCGTCGACATTGGCAAAGCCCGCCATAAGCGGCCAGCTTTGCAGCGTCCCGACGAATTCGACCCATTCGTGGCTGTTAACGAGCCTCTCCTTCAACTTTCGATGATGAACTCGCCATTTCCCAACCAAAAAATCGAAATCATGAAGCCCCGGAACCGCATCGGCTGTCTGGCTTGTCATTCCGCCCGAATCCGGAGTCAATTGCGCAATCGAGGGTCCTGACGCAGCAATAATGGCAATCAAACAAAACATCGGGGTTATTTGCTTATGCATTTTCACGCTTTCCACCCAAAGAGTCGACAAATCAAATCAGAGGCTGCATTACCACCTTGCGGTACGCAGGTCGCGTCGCGAGCTTGTCGAACCATCGTTGGAGGTAAATCAAGTTTGGCCTCTCAACTGGAAGCGCCATCCAGCGCCATGCTGCACATCCAACCGCGATATCGCCCATGGTAAATGTCTCACCGCCGACAAAAGCCTTGGACTTGAGGTGTTCGTCCAGTATAACAAGCACCGCGATGGTTCCCTGTAGGCTCAATTCAATTGCATGGGTGTCGCGTTGATCCATAGGCGTGCGCATAAATCCCCTAAATAGCGGAAGCATGGCGGGCCACAAGGTCGAATTTGCCCAATCCACCCAACGGTCCGCATCTGCTCGCGCTTCCAACTCGATGGGCCAAAGCGTACCTGCAGCATGCTTCGCCGAAAGATACCGCAATATCGAACTGGATTCCCACAGTATGAAGCCGTCGTCATCTATCGTCGGGACCAGGCCGTTGGGGTTGAGCTTACGAAAATGAGGTGTGTTGACGACACCAAAATGGCGTCCGGCATCAATGCGATCGTACTCAAGGCCCAACTCTTCGCAGCACCAAAGCACTTTCTGCACATTGATGGAATCGGCATTACCCCAGATTCTTAACATTCAACACTGTCATCCTATTTGAACTGACAAATCCCTGAACGAACATTGCGCCATGACTGGGCAGGGTGAGGATGAAATCGCCCGTATTCGTTTGCGTCTGGGCCGGTGCTTGCGTGGAAATCAGGCCAATTATTACGGCGAATAGTATCTTAAGCATCATGCGGCCGTGAAATGAGATTGGGCAAGTCTACGGTTGGAATGTGCCTATGTCCAGAGGGGATTTACACCTTGATGCCGCTGACCGCGTCCGCCCGCCCGCTTTTGGACGTCCCCTCAATAGAAGGATCAGGCGCCGGGTTCGTGACAAACCGCTTCGATATTGTGCCCGTCCGGACCAATGACGAAGGCTGCATAGTAGTTTGCGTGGTAGTGCGGTCGCAGACCAGGCGCACCATTGTCCTTGGCGCCCGCCTCCAGAGCCGCGCGATAGAAAGCTTCGACTTGCTGACGATTCTCGGCGGTGAACGCCAAGTGAAGATGCGCCGGTTTCTCCCCGGTTTGAAACAGGATCAATGAAGTCTTACTATTTGGCGTACAAAGCTCGATTCCGTACGTCGGCACTCCTTCCGAGCCGGCAGTTACGCCGAGCGGTTCGAGTGCCTTGATAAAGAACGCTTTGCTCGCTGCATAGTCGCTGACTCCGAATTTAACGTGGTCAAACATGAGTCCTCCTGAATTCAGTGCCGGGCCAGGCCAGAGCTGTCATCGCCGTGGCCGGCGGTGGGGCCTAGCGGTTCCAGCGAGACGAGGAGCCGTGGACCGACCGCCTTGCCGGGATCGGAAAAGGAATGCATGAAGTGATATGTTGATTTTGTGCATGCAGTACGTATCATAATGGGGAAGTCGACTCGCGAGACCGAATTTTCACTGTTGGAATGGGTTGACCGAAGCGACGGGAATTCTTACACTTTTTTGTCGCAACCGACGCAGACAGAGCAAACGCATTCTTTTTGGATTCATCTTGGTCTTCTGTGGATCCAGGGCAACTTCGTGTCGCTGTTTCGATTCAGCAAGTTTTGCCGCATTGGGGAACGCCCGGAAACCCAAGGTACATGCGGCTTACCGGACCATGCTGCAAATAACATCGTGCGGAATTATTTCCGATTAAAGATATTTAAGCCACAGAAAAACCAGGTGATCCTTTTTTATTTAATTGACCCAAATAAATTATCGTACGGTGGCTCATTTCTTGCGTGCATTTGCAAAATCTGAATCAAGGTGGGGTGTCGTTTGTGCTTTCGATGTCAACGTCGAGAGCAGTGCCGGCGATTGATTCTGCTGTGAGTTCATCTGTCTTGTCAGGGGAGGTTTAACATGCGTGCGTTCATACTTGCAATTGCGGCGTTGTCCGGGCTGGTGTTGAGTTCATCATCCATGGCGCACAATGACATATTCAACCTTTCGGACAATTGGGGAGACAATTGGGCGTGGAGCCTGGCGGCGTCCCCGCTGCCGACTTCCTCGGATTCGCATGCTTTTAATGTAGCCGGAACCCCGGGTGCACCGTATGAAGGTTCGCCGTACATCGGGACCGGCTTGAACATGGAGTTTTTCTCTCTCGGCGCCCAGACGAGCAACTTCCCATACAACGATCCAACGATCGGCTTTTCGACCAACTTCGCGTATTTCACGTTCAGCGTGCCTGGTGGCGATCAACTGTATAGCGGATCGGAATCATCGCCGACTTTTATTCTCGGCACGTATCACGGGTTGGATTTGGGATTGAATAACACCGGCCACTATGTCGATTTTGGCCAGGCCACACTGACAATCACCTCCGACGTTGTCACCTCCCCAGTTCCGGAACCCTCCACCTGCGCGATGCTACTTGCCGGTTTAGGCGTCCTTGGATTGTTCGCGCGGCGCAGGAAGAGCATCTAGGAAGAATTCGTCGCCGCTTGAGCTACATGTTGGCGGCAATTTATCCATGATGGCCGGCCGCCGGCGCAATGCCAGGGAATTGTCGAGCGGCTAGCCTATCAGCAAGATGGTCACTTCAAAATAATTTCGCGAATAATTTCGCTGCCAAGAATTTCCCTTAACGCCTCACGGTCGGCTGCGGCCTTGCTGCGAGTGGCCCGGTTACCCATCGACTTGCCGGCGAGCGTGTCTGCCTCGTCGTTTTTGTCGAGCGCCGCCATGTTCGGGTAAACGTCCGCCAACACAATATCCGGTTCGCTTGGCGAGCGTGCATTCGCCTGGTACACGTGATAGCTGAGCAATAAGCCTGCCTTGACTTCCGAATCCCTGAATGGTTTGCCGACTGTATCAAGCCATTTCATATATTCGTCGAATTTTCCAGGTTTGACTTTGACGTAGGACAACACCGTAACGGGTCCGTCCTTGTAGGATTTTTCTTCCTGCGCAATCGCGTTCACTGCCAAACCGCACAGCACCATGCCAATCATGACTGAGGTGATCTTTTTCATTTTCTGCCTCCGATAGGTAAGTCGGGGAATTCCGACCGATGAACACTGCGCCGCTGTTCTCAGTTTGTCAACCGAGGTATTGCCGCGTTGAGTCAAGCCACCGCATGGTTTTATAAGTTGCCACGGGTCATATATTCCGACGTGCAATTTCCATGATAGTGGTCGGAAATTTATCTTGTTTTTGCGCAATCGGCGGCTACGATGAATCACCGTGGCGGTCGCAACGTATCGCGATATTCAGTTCCCCGTTCCAACCGGCACAAGTGCTTCCGTTTATTTGACTGCAATCGATTGTTGTAGAAATCGGGCTACGTGCGGGCCGCGTAAGTTCGATTCATTCACAATGAGCCCGTCAACAAAACAATAGGAGAACCGCAATGATTACTTACATCGGGTTAATGAGCTTTACTGAAAAAGGCATCCAAAGCGTTAAGGGCACCACGCAGCGGGCAGCGGAGGCAAAGGAGGTCGCGAGAAAATTCGGCGCCAATATGCGCGACATCTATTGGACGATGGGCGAATGCGATATCGTCTGCGTATTGGAAGCAGAAGACGAGAAATCATTGGCGGCTTTCAATCTTGCAACGGCGATGAAGGGAAATATTCGTACTAAATCGCTACGCGCATTTACGGCCGCAGAGATGGACAAGGTGCTCGCCAAGCTTCCTTAGGCAGGCCGTTTGAGACAATAGGTTGCGTGACTTTCCTTGGCGTGCGGAATGACCAGCACGCCAAACCGGCGCTTGCCACTGATTGGCTGGCGTGTGTTACTTGACGTAGTCATACAGCGGCTTACCTTTGTCGACGACGTGAACCGTGAACAGTTTCAACGACGTGTCACCGATAACTTTAAAGCCGGCGTGCTTGACATCGCGAAGATTCATTAGTGTGGCGCCAGTTTGAAAAGTAATTGGCGCTTTGCCGGGCACTTGCACCATCGCTCCCTGGATCACATATACGGCTTCAACGCCATGATGAAAGTGCAAATCAACGCTGTCTCCAGGCTTATATTCCGCCAACGAGGCGATCACCTCCATGTCGGGCGCGCCGGTAAGAGCTGTGCGTTTTTGTTCCGTACGCTGCGGCGAATCGCTGACGGTTTGCGCGGACAGTCCTGTGGCAATGCCAAGCCAGAACAACAAAATGCATGCAGATGAGCGAATGATTGCGACTCTATTCATGCTGCTCTCCCTAGTGATGTGCACTTGAAAAAAGGTGTGAGGATGCCGCCCTCGCTGGATCTATTGTAAGCTCCCGGCAATCCCGTCTTGAATCGATAGATTGAAATCGGTGAAGATAGGGTTATCAGTCGATCGCCTTGATTCAAGTCAACAGAGTTGCCCGGACCTGTTAAACATGACAGTGTGGGTAAAATCACCTTACGTCACGCGATGTCGGTCGCTCCAAGTCACTTCATTGACGAATGTTTGTGGGAACAACTGCAGCTCACAAATACGGAGTAAGATTTTGTAAAACCGATTCTGCTCACTAGCCAAACTTCCAGTCTACGTTAACCGTATTGCCAATTTCACGAACACCGAAAATGAATGCCGGTCGCCGGTTATTTTTTGGCGAGATGCGTCGCACGTCCGATCAGCCATAACGCTATTGGGTTTGCATTGACCTTGAGATCGTTTTTGTCCATACGCGGGAGAACGAAAATGAAAATGCTACTCGGACGACTTTTATTGTGGCAGAAATTCGCTCTGCTCGGCGCCATCGCTGCGGTGCTGGCCATCGCGCCACTCACATTATTCATCAAAGCATCCAATAAAGTCACCGACACCGTTGCGTTGGAAGTCAGCGGCCTGCCGCCAATACGTTCGGTGTTGGCCGTCGTTTTTCAAATGCAACAGCATCGCGGCCTATCGGGCATGGTTCTGACGGGTGGCGATGCCGAGAAAGACCGGCGCGCGGCCAAGCAGCATGACGTAGAGCAGGCGGTCGCGGCATTTGACGTCGCGATGAAGAACCTGGACATTCGCGCAATCGCCGACCTCTGGGGGGAAGCCAAAGGCGAATGGTCTTCGGTAGCGGACAAGGTTTCGCAAAAGTCGATCGCTGCGCGCGACAGTTTTTCCGCGCACACTGCGGTGATCACAAAGTTGATGAAAATCGACGAATTGCTGGTCGATCACTTCAAGCTTAATCTCGATCCGGATGCCGACTCCTACAACATGATTTACGCGGCGCTGATGCAATCACCGATCCTCGTTGAATCATTGGGCCAGGCACGCGCCAAAGGAGCAGCTCGCCTGCAGGAAAAAACTATCACGCTTGATGATCGTGTTGCAATCGCGGTCATTCTTGCGAACGCCAGAAACTATGGCATGCTTTTCGATAATTCGATCGAAAAAGCGTTTGCCGCGAGTCCGATTCTGAAAACGCGTCTGGGTGACGTCTTGCAAGCGAGCAAGGAGAGCCAGAGCAAGGCACTTGCGTTAGCAGAAGAAAATATTTTGAAACAGGAACAATTGAGCTTTTCGCCGACGCAATACTTTGCGCAATTCACCAACGCTATGGAGGCCCAACAAACGCTGAGCCTGAAGGCCATCGACGAACTCGATGCGTTGTTGCAGGCACGCAGCGATGAGGCGCTGCGGACCGAGCGTACGCTGATTGTGGGAGTTTTACTGTTGTTTGCTGTAGCCATTGGTTTTAGCTACCTGATTGTCCAAGCCGTCATCGGCCCGTTAAAGCAAGCAATCGGGATCGCCAGACAAATCAGCCGCGGTGATTTGACTGCGCAGATCGAAGTGCAATCGAGCGATGAATCAGGCCAGTTGATGCAGGCCCTGAAGGAAATGAATGCAGGTTTGGTCAACATTGTCGGCAATGTAAGGCAGGGTACGGCTACCATCGCGGCAGCGTCGGAACAGATCGCAACCGGCAATCTCGACCTGTCGGCTCGCACCGAGGAACAAGCCAGTTCGCTTGAAGAAACCGCGTCGTCGATGGAAGAACTGACCTCGAACGTGAAACAAAGTGTTTCGCACTCATTGCAGGCCAATCGAATGGCAGCGACCGCCTCCGAGGTGGCCGTCAGGGGCGGTGCGGTAATGTCGCAAGTGATCGATACGATGGCCGCCATCAACGACTCGGCGAAGAAGATCGTCGACATCATCGGCGTGATTGACGGCATCGCCTTCCAGACCAATATTCTTGCCTTGAATGCAGCGGTGGAGGCCGCGCGCGCCGGCGAGCAGGGGCGTGGGTTTGCGGTGGTCGCGACTGAAGTGCGCAATCTCGCACAACGTTCTGCCGGCGCTGCCAAGGAAATCAAAGCGTTGATCGGAACCTCAGTCGAAAACGTCGAAACCGGCAGCCGCTTGGTTGACCAGGCCGGCAGCACGATGAAGGAGGTGGTGTCCAGCATTGGCAGTGTCACTACCATCGTCGGCGAGATTACGCAGGCCAGTCAGGAACAAACCACGGGAATCGAACAGATCAACCAAGCCGTGATGCAGATGGACGATGTTACTCAACAAAATGCCGCCTTGGTCGAGGAAGCGGCCGCGGCAGCCGCATCGATGCAAGATCAGGCACGGATTCTTCTTGAGGTGGTCAGCGTCTTCAAACTCGACGAATCGCAAGCGCCGGTGGCAACTGCTGCAGTCAACGCACGTGCACGTTCCTTCCACAAAGCGTCGACGACGAAACCCCTTCCGGCACGGCCGAAATTTGCAATTGCAGGCGCTCGACGCGAGCTTGCCGTTGCAAAAGGCCGGTAACGACAACTGCCGGTTCGCACGACCATTGGGAAGAATTCTAACGAAGCGCTACCACGTATGACATCATTGGCTCAGGAGTGTTCATCCCGCGACTGCCGGCGAAGTCAAAGTAAATGAGTCTTGGCCTAGACATTGGACGGACCTCCCACAAGGGTGTGATTGTTCAGGGCGATTGCGCGTTTTCTTGCGTCTTGCAAACATCTCTCCAAGAATCAATTTTCCTGCGTTTCGATTTCAACGCGATTGCGTCCATTGTGTTTGGCCGCATACAGCGCTTGGTCGGCACGCGCGATCAGGCAATCGGCGTCATCGTTGTGGACATAGACGGCCACGCCGATGGAAACCGTGATCTGAATCGGGCCGTCCTCCAACGCAATCGGGTTCTTTGGAATGCTCTCGCGGATGCGTTCCGCTGCAACCAGGGCGCCTTCTTTTCCCGTGACTGCCAGCACCACCAGGAATTCTTCGCCGCCTATGCGTCCCATCACGTCGGTTTCCCGGAGCTGCTTGCGCACCGCACCGACCATGGTGCATATCGCCAAATCGCCGCTGGCATGCCCATGCGTGTCGTTGACATCCTTGAAGTGATCAATATCGATCATCAGTACGGCAATGGGCCATTGAAAGCGGCGGCAGCCGGCCAGTTCGCCGTTCAGGTGCGCCAAAATGCCGCGTCGATTGAGAATGCCGGTGAGTTCATCGGTGTCCGCGCGGCGGCTCAATTCGGCGCGCAAGTTGCGTTCGGTTTCCAGCGAGTGAGTCAACTCTTCCGTCAGCGAAGCCACCGCCAGTTGATCGCTGATTGCCGTGCGAATGGTGCGATTGGTTGAGTAGGCCAAGGCAGTGACCATCACTTCGTACAACACAATGCTGAACAATAGCGGCCCCTGCGGCCGCACGTAGTCGTGCGACAGGATGAATGCGGCGACGGTGATGCCGATCGTCCACGTATAGGCCACACTGAGCCGCAAAAAAACCGCCGTGGAAGAAACAATAAACGCCATCGCGGCCGCCAAAATCAGCAGGCGCAGATAAAATAGCGGGTCCATGGCGTTCGAGTCGAACACGAACAGGGATATTCCCCACCCCAATCCGATCACGGCACACAGGCAGGTCTCAAGCATGAGCGAACGTGGGCGCTCGACTTCCGGATCGCCCAGCCCGGCGAGGCTATTGCGCACACGTGCACCGAGCAGCGCGACCATGATCGCGGTCCAGGTCAGCGATAGTGCCAGGGATACAGTGGATAAATGCGGGTAGAGCATGATGCCTACCCCGAGCACGCCGATCGTCGCGGAAACCCTGGTGCGGCGGAATAATTCAGTGCTGAGCGCTTGCGTTAAGGTTCTCAAATTGAATCCTGCATCGTTTTAGTTATTACAGTTCTGAAGGAAATTTCCCGCAATTCGTAATGAAGGCGGCCACTCAGCATCAAAGAAGCGAAGTTCGGCGTCATCATACCGAAATGCACGCCTTCCGACACCACTATTAACACCATCGGACCGCTACAATCTGGATGCCCGGCGCATTTTTGATGAACACTCAATATAGAAAATTTCCCATGGGAAATATATGCACGATGAATCCAGCGATTCCAGGAAACTCATTCAAAGCCTGACGGCCGAATATTGGGAAAAGCCGCCGGCCCAGCCGCAGATCATCGGCCTTGCGCTGGTGCTAGCCTATTTCTGTTTCGGCCTGGCACATTGGGCAGAGCCTGGATTCCGCCACGCTGGCGATCCACGAAGCCGGCCATCCGATTGTCGGCATGCTGCTGGGTGAGCGCATGATGGTGTATGGCGGCAGCATGTTTCAATTGATTTTTCCAGCCGTCTTCGCTTGGCATTTCGCGCGCCACGACCAGGTGCTGGGATATTGCTTTGCCTTGGGTTGGGAAGCGGCGTCGCTGCACAACCTGGGCAGATACATCGCCGATGCGCGCGCGCAAGAGCTGCCGCTGGTTGGCAACGGCGACCGCATCCACGATTGGAATGAAATCCTCGGGCGCTGGAACCTGTTGAGATGGGATCACGTGTTGGGCGGGTCGCTCTCCGTGGCCGGATGGCCGTTGATCGCCTGCTGCTTTTTTATGCTGCTTGGCCTATGGAAAGCTCAGAGAACGTGACAAGTAGGCCAAAATTCGGGCAAAAACTCGGGCCAAAACAATACTTCAATTTTGTTTTGGCCCAGATTTGCGTCGACGACGCGCTGTCCGACAGAAATTACCCCTCGTATTTGAACGACAGCGACACGCGTGCCCGGTAAGCGATCACCTTGCCGTCATCGATTTTCATATCCAGCTTGGTAATTTCAGCGACGCGCAGGTCGCGTAGTGTCTTGGCCGCCGCTTCCACGGCAAGACTTGCAGCGTTCTCCCACGACACTGGGCTTGATCCAACGACTTCAACGATTTTATAGACAGCGTCGTCAGTCTTCTTTGCGGATTTCTTTGCCATGTCAATCCTCCTGAATTTTCGATTTCGCGGCGATTCCGAGATATTCGAATCGTGACCAATTATAGGCTTTCTAAAACAACGGAGTGGAAAGCGATCATTCGTTCCAAGGCCGGAGAATCATGGGCACCTCCAAAAATCTACAGCGTGGCCCAATCTCGGTGTTGTGATGCTCACCGTACAGTCGTACGAAGGGAGTGAATAAAATCTGGGGGGAGATATCGACAAGCATAAGGATTGCACATTACCTGTTGATGACATACGCAGGAAATATCATTTCCCCTCTTCTCAACATTCCTTCCTCATTATCATTCCGCCCTGCTCGCGGCGTTGACGACGACGCCAAAATTCCCTCTCTGCAATAAGCGCTCGCGCGATTATCGGTACGAACTCAATATTTTCGTTTCATTCCAGCATTTCGTCACATCGTTTTCATTTTGTCATAGAGATTTCATATTGACATGCGATGCTCCACAACTAATTTTGTGCGGGAGTCTTTCTCTTATGCGCTCACGTTGCATTCAAGGGAATTCCGCAAGCAAGTCGTAGCCAAGCAATCACTGCATCATCAACCGCAAAAAACCAACCGCATTGGGAGAAAACATGCACGCAAGACAGTTTCGCCAAGCTCTGATTCCTGCACTGATTAGCCAGCTATTCGTCATGCCGGCCATGGCAGAGGACGTTTCCTCGACCAACTCCAGCGACAGCGCCATGCAGACCATCGTCATCGATGCGCAGCGCGCCAACAATTCTGTCGCGCGCATGGCGCAGGAACAGGCGCCGAATCTGGTGAACCTGATGACCGCAGAGGAAATGCGCAAGCTGCCGGACGTGAATATCGCCGAGGCGGTGCGTCGGGTGCCCGGCGTCTCGCTCGAAACCGATACCGGCGAGGGCCGCTTCATCAATATCCGCGGCCTGGATTCCGACTTGAACAGCACCACCTTTGGTGGGTTGCGCCTGCCACCGTCAAATAATGCGACGCCGTTCGGCGGCGGTCGCGCGGTCGCGCTGGATGCGATCCCGACCGGCCTGGTCGGCGCGATCACGGTCACCAAAACCAACTTGCCCGAGCAAGACGCAGAAGCGCTGGGTGGCACCATCGAGATCACGCCGAAGACCGCGCCACGCAACGGCAGGCCGTTCCTGGAGGGACGCGTGGGCAGCGGCTACGAACCATTGCGCGGCACCGGCATTGCCGACCTGTCGTTTACCGGCGGCGGACGCTTCGGCGGCGCCGGTGCGACCACGCATTCGGGACTGCAGGCCTATTCGGACAATCCGTTTTCCATCGTGGCAACCGGGTCTTACTACGAAGACCGGCGCGGCATTGAAGACGTCGAGCCCGCTTTCCTGGACGACGGCGTACATCCGCCGCTGGTTTATGCCGGATGGGATCAGCGCTGGTATCAATACCATCGCACGCGGCACGGCGTCGGCCTCGACCTCGGCTACCAACCGGACGCAAAAGACACGTATTACCTGCGCGGCTTCGACGCCGGCTATACCGAAACGGTGCAGCGCCAGCGCCTGACCGTGACGCCGGACGGCAATCCGGTGCAAACCGCCAACGGCTTCGTCGATGGCTTGAGCGTCAACGGCTTCGACAAGACCCTGCGCCAGGAAAAGGAGAAAATCGACAACAAGGTGTTTGCGCTTGGCGGCAAGAATGAATTTGATCATTCGGCGCTCGACTATCGCCTGGGCTATACGCGCGGATCGTATACCAAGCTATACGACTACAATTCCGATTTCAACTTTACGCCGGCTGCCGGCACGCCTACGACGGTCAACGGCCAAACGGTCACGCCGCCTACGATTACCTATAGCAATACCGGTCCGGGCAACGTCCCGGTTTTCACCGTCAATGGCGCAGACTATTTGAATCCAGCCAACTACACGCTGGCGAAGTTTCAAAACAGCACCACGGACATTACCGATCACGAATGGTCATTCGTCTCGAATCTGAAAATGCCGACCAATATCGGCGGCTTCGAAGACGAGAGCCTCAAGTTCGGTGTCAGCGGTCGCCTGCGCACGCGTGTGGTGAATGGCCAGCCCTATTCGTACACCGGCTTGCCGGCTTTGCCGCTGACTGCCGCATCGCATGGCGGCAACATCACTTTCTACGACGGCTTGTATCAAAATGGACCACAATTGAACGAGGGAATGCTGCAGAACTTGTATGCCGGCGATCAAGTCATCTCGAGCAAAGATGCCATCAACGCTGCCCTGCAATACCTGAAAGACAAGGAAGACGTGTACGCCGCTTATGGCCAGTATCAAATGCAGGCCGGCAAACTCGGCGTGATAGGCGGGCTGCGTGTTGAAACGACACGTGCCAATTACGCCGCCAATTCAAAGGGGGTGGACGCGAACGGCAATACGACGATCCAGCCGACCGACCGGGACCGCAACTACACTAATTTATTCCCGAGCGTGCAGGCACGCTACGAAATCGAACCTTCCACACTATGGCGCGCCTCCTATTCGTCGACCATCGCGCGCCCCGGGTTTGCCCAAGTGTCGGCCTCGCTCAACATCGATCCGGGCGCAAACACCGTGAGCGCGGGCAACCCGAACCTCAAACCGATCACGGCCAATTCCTTCGATATGGCATTCGAGCACTACCTGCCGAATTCGGGTATCGCCTCGATCGGCGTGTTCGACAAGGAAATCAGCAATTACATCGCAGCCAACCTGACCAACCAGACCTTCCCGAACAACGGACTGTTTGCCGGTTTCGTCGGCGTGGCCCATGTCTATTCGTTCACCAACATTGGCAAGTCCTATGCGCGCGGCTTGGAATTGAACTACGAGCAGCGCTTTACGACACTACCGGATTTCTGGAGCGGCTTCGGCGTCGGCGCGAACTACACTTATGTGAGTTCCCGCTTCGAAATTCGTCCAGGTGAATTTTCGACGCTGCCTTCGACCTCGCGCGATACCTTGAACGCCAACGTGTTCTATGAACAAGGACCTTGGAATGTGCGTCTGGGTGCTTATTACTTGTCGCGCAACCTGTGGGCAATCGGCGGCAACGGCATTCCCGATGTTTTTTCAGAAGCGCGCACCAACGTCGACTTCGGCAGTTCATACGCCCTCGACAAGCACCTGGCGATTTACTTCAATGTCAAGAATTTGACCAATACACCGCTCAAATTCGCCGAGGGCACAGCCGACAGGACGATCCAACGCGAATACTATGGGGCCACGTATCAAGTCGGCTTGAACCTCAATTATTAATCACGGAGAAGCAACGCATATGAAAACGACACCAACGATCATCGCCGCATTCGCTTTTACCGTTATTGGCGCCTGCGTTTCAGGCTTTCCCGCACAAGCCGCGAGCACAGAGTACGCGGTGCGGGCGCCCATTAAGCTGGGGGGTGCCGGCAAGTGGGACTACGCCGATATCGACGCTACGCACCAGCGCCTGTATGTGACGCGCGGCAGGCTGGTGCAGGTGCTGGACTTGGCAAGCGGGAAGCCGGTCGGCGAAATCGCCGGCACCGAGGGCGTGCATGGCGTGGCCTTCGCGCCGGACCTGAATCTCGGTTTTACCAGTAATGGCAAAGCCGATAGCGTGACGGTATTTGAACTCGACAGCCTCAAGGTCAAGCAGACGGTCGCGGTCTCGGGCCACAATCCGGATGCGATCTTTTACGAGCCGAAATCGCACAAATTGTTCACCTTTAACGGCAATAGCAACGACGTGACGGTGATCGACGCGAAGACCCTCAAGGTCATTGATACGATCAAGGCCGGCGGTCGTCCCGAGTTTGCCGTCAGCGACCAGGCCGGACGCATCTACTTCAATATCGAAGACAAGGGCGAAATTGATGTCATCGACGTGGCCTCAGACAAATTGGCGGCGCAATGGCCGCTGGCCGGTTGCGCAGAACCGACCGGCTTGGCAATCGATGTTGCGCATGGACGGCTGTTTTCAGCCTGCCAAAACAAGATCGTTGCCGTGACCGATCTGCACGATGGCGCACGGGTGGCGCAATTCGAGATTGGCGAGCACCCGGATGCAGTGGTCTACGACGCCGAAACGGGATTGGTCTATTCGTCCAATGGCGCCAGTGCGACGCTGACCATTGCGCAGCAAAACGATGCCAACCACTACCGTGTCGTCACGAACGTGGCTACGCAAAAGGGCGCAAAAACGATGGCGTTCGATTCCAGGACCAAGACCGTCTATCTGCCCGCATTGGTCGATAAGGAATTTGGGCTGGTGGTCGTGGCGCCAAAATAGCAGCGATAGTTCGATAAGAATTCGCCGGTGAAATTCGCCGGCGAATTTTCGTCGGCGGTCTATCCAAACAGCAAAACCATGCCGGCGTCGCGTTCAATACCGACGGTTTACGCTTCGGCGGCAGACCCTCGCGTGGAATCAGGCGCTCCTTGCCATCTTCTTTTTCTTTACCGATGCTGCTTCACATTTTTGCTTCTGACTTCAGTTTCGCCAGCGCCACACCCAGATTGAGCAGCGCCTTGGCGAACGCCGAACCATCCGCGACCGCCGCCTGTGCGTCGTCGTATTCCCGCCCGTTGATCAGCTTGACCACCTTGGCCGCCTGAACATGGAACGCCGTATGCGCTTCCACGGCCGGCTTATAGGTCTTGAGGAACTGGCATTTGCGCTCGGCCTCTCCATGCAGCCAATTTCCAAGCACACAGCGATCCGGCTTGCCGATAATCGC
>Ga0207111_10192_pt1 | contig 16144 bp, 16 predicted proteins | sample Alteio_BWMinHeat_71_FD_153577 | JGI IMG/M metagenome (GOLD analysis project Ga0207111, IMG submission 153577) | Enriched cells from forest soil in Barre Woods Harvard Forest LTER site, Petersham, Massachusetts, United States -... | ecosystem: Environmental > Terrestrial > Soil > Temperate forest >... | reverse complement strand
AATGCATCGGCCTCAAACAAGCCTTCTTTGGAGCCTTGCAGCGCTTCCATGTCTTTTATGGTTGGCAAGTCATGCAGCGAATTAAGACCAAAGAGCTCCAAAAACTGTTTGGTCGTGCCATATAAAAGCGGCCGCCCCAAAGCTTCTGACTTGCCCAAAATCTTTACGGCCCGGGTGTTGAGCAATTTTTTCACGGCGGCAGAGCAATCTGCACCACGAATCTCTTCAATCTCAAGCCGCGTAATGGGTTGGCGATAGGCAATGAGCGCCAACACTTCGAGCTGCGACTGCGACAGCTTTTGTGTGCGCTCCGCAAACATAGCCTTCACAAGTGTTCCATAGCGGGGGCGCGTTCGTAGCATGTAGCCGCCAGCAACTTCAGCCAGCTCAAGCCCAGTGCCAAGGGGCCGGTCAGGCGCGCGCCAGCGCGCCATCAGACTTTGCAGCGCGGCCGACACTTCTACATCAGCAAAAGTGTGGCCCTCCGCAGCCAAAATCTCTTTCATGCGGCCCACCATCAACGGACCGGGTGCTGCAAAAATCAGCGCCTCGAGTGCGGCTTCTAGATCCAAGGTCAATAAAGTCATACTTCCTCCACAGCACTGAGGTCGGCTTCGCTTCTAAACGCCCCTAGGCTCTCGGTGTTGGGCATCAACTGAATCGTTACGCCATCACTAAAATCAATGCGCACCAGCCTTAGCTTGGCCATTTCCAGCACCGCCAGAAAAGTCACAATCAAATCCGACACCTTGCTCGCACCAAAAAAGCGCGCTGCTTCATCAAACGAAAACACGTTTCTAAACCGTGAAAATTCAATCAGCTCACTTAAGCGCGCGCGCAGATTCACGCGCTCAAAAGTCAGCATTGGCAGTTGACCCGGTTCTTTCTTTTTAAGCGCCTTCGCAAACAGCGCCAACAGCTCAAATAACTCAGGTGCCTCAATCGGCGATGGGTCATCCTCAGCGTTTTGAGCAGCGCCGGCCTGACCGTCTTCGCCCTGGGCAAGCATCTCGTTCAAGAGCCGCTGCGCAGCTTCGCTCCTAGAAAAGACATCAGTGCCCAGACGCGGCAGCAGGGCCAGCTCGGCTGCGGCTTCCTTCACGCGCTGATATTCATACAAACGCTGCATTAGTTTTTTACGGGGATCTTGCTCCTCTTCACCATTTTCTTCTGCAGGTGTCTGCTCTTTGGGCAGCAAGAGTCGACTCTTAATATGCAAAAGCTCCGCAGCCATCACCAGAAATTCGCCGGCAATGTCCAGGTTCATTTGCTCCATGGCATCGATCACTTCAAGATATTTTTGTGTGACCAACACAATGGGGATATCAAAGATGTCCATGGAGTGCTTCTTGATGAGATAAAGCAACAAATCCAGCGGACCTTCAAACTGCGGCAGATCGACAAAAATCTCAGCAGATTCGGGAGTGGGAACATAGCCAGCAGCATCTTGTGCACGAAAGGCCCCGCGCACTTCAACGCTAAAATTTTTATCGCCCAGCTTCACGAAATTAAGCCCGAGCTGTTTATGTTGATCCTGCGTTTCAAAAGCCATGCTTCAAACATAGCACAGGCTGCTCTGCAGGCACATTGGAAACCAAAATTTGGCGATGGGGTGTTAAGTGGCTTATGATGGTTCATGACCAAGGCTTATTGAATTCTGAAGTGTGTTTTCAATGTTTTCTAATGCTTTTCTGAGTGGGGGTGGCTTGTGCGCACCGCAGTTAAATTGACAATTCTAATGGCTGGTGCTGTTGTCGGATTACAATGTGGATCCAATGCGCAAAACCAAGCAGCGCTACCGGTCCTTGCCGTCTTTGATACAACCGCTCCTTTAACCAAGCCAACCCACTCCGATGCCCGCACCACTCCAGAGGAATCCGAGGATTCGCCAGTAAAGACCCTGGTTACGCGGCCGGAAGCAGCCGCCCCACCAGAAACGGCGCCCCCTGAGGCACCCATGATGGAAGTGCGCGTTGAGATTTGCCACAAATCCGTCCTGACAGGCCGTATCGAAAACATCTTTGTGCCCATAGAGCATACGACCTCTTTTTTGCGCCAGGCAAACAGCTATCTAGGCCATTGCCGTAAAAACGCCAACCATGAGTGGCAGCCAGATCCCGACCCAAACGATCGTTGCTCCACCACTTGGGGCATCGCGGTTAGCTGTGATGATGACAACACGTGCACTACCGATGGATGCGACACGAAGATCGGTTGCACCTACACACCCTTGCATGATGGCTATGCCTGCAAAAACACGGCATTTCCAAGGGGAATCAACACAATTTGCCGCGAAGGCCACTGTGTCCCAGATGAAAAAACTTCTTGCGATGATAACAACCCGCGCACAGAAGATCTGATTGACCCTGATGTACCCCATTGCATCCACAAAACCATATCGGCCTCCTTGGTGTGCGATGACTCCGACCCACGGACGGTCGATTCTTTTAACAAAGCCGGTGAATGCCAACACATCGTCCACCCCAAAACCAAAAACCACTGCGAAGAAATGGACAATGACCCGTGCACCACCCCTATGGCCGCCACAATTAACGGAGAAAACCTCTGCATTGAAGTGCAGAGCCATGATGGCACCGCGTGCAACGACCACCGAGAGTGCACACAGCACGATGTCTGCATAAAAGGTATTTGCACCGGCACCCTAATAGACTGCACAAATGAAAAAAATGTGTGTACTGGAAGCTATTGTGATGAAACATCAGCGAATTGCGTTGAGTTTCCAAGTTTGAAAATCGCTGACCATTATTTGAACGCTATCGCGGACGGGGAGGCCCCATCTGACTTTCAGCAGTGTGATCTCAAGGGATCACTGCGCTCTACGGCCGTGCTGAGGCCCTAGAACGCCACAGCTCGCCCCTCGAAGTGGCACATTTCTTGCACCGTTGTTAGGCTAGGTCTAAGCACAAAAATTCTAGCCTTGCTAAGGAGTGCCCAATGAACCGTCACAGTTTCAAATTATCGCTTTATGCCCTCGCTGCTTCCGTTGCATTGCCCATTGTGGGCGCCGGATGCGCAGGGGCCAACACCAACAGTCCGAAAGGAATCCACGAGGCCAAAGTCGCCAGCGAAGAGGCCCTAAACGTCGCCTCAAGCCATGACGCCTGGAGCGCAGCAGAGCATCCCAATGTTCCCAATGTAAATGACGCGGTTTTGATAACAGAATCTCCCCTACCCAACGCTCTCGAAGGAGAGGTTCTGCGGCCAGAGTCGAGCGACAATCCTGCCATCGAACCTGTAATCGAAGCCCTAGAAGCTGAAAAAGCAGAACGTGAGGCCGCGCACGCAGAAGAGAGAGCAGAGGATGCCATCGAGGACGCAGCTGAAGCTGCTGCCAGAGGCCCCATCACAAGCGAAGACATCAGGATTGCAATCCGCTTGGACGGCTGCTCAAAACACAGCTGGTATTCCAATTGGTACTATGGCAACAAACCTGTTTGTCAGGAATGGAAAGAACGTGATCCGGACGCCCAGGGCATGCGTCACTACGCTTTCATTGACCACAGCATCTACGGCCGCGGCTGGGATAGTCATGGCCCCAGAGGTGTCTATGACGCGTATGATGCTGGCCGATTTGAATACTACAGAGTGTATGGTGAAGGCGGCGGATTTGATGAATTCGACAGCCAGGATGACTGGTACTGGGAAGGCAGATTCATTCGTCACTTCCAAGACTGGTGCTTCCAAAAATATGGTCGCGACCTGGTCAAGTGCGCCCTTCCACAAGAACTCTTCAGCGACTACATCGATGCCAAAGGCACTAGGATGCATTGCGAAGGTTTTTGGGATGGGAATGACTGCTCCACGTCCGTCCACTGGAACCTGTTTGATGGCTGGTGCAGGCATACAGGCTCAGAGGCTCTGTTTTGCAAGCTGCTCAAAGGCGAGCCAGATGACATCATAGAGGATCTCCGCGAACGCGCCGATGAGATCATCGAGGACGGCGACTGGAAACGGGACTGGAAGAGACACGAAAAATAGTCGGTTTCTCCTCGGCAGCAATACGACATAAGACACAGATAAATAAATAAAAACGCTGAGCATGAGGTTGATGTTTACCATCAACCTCATGCTCAGCGTTTTGCTTGGTGTGGTGGTGTGGTTCTTGCGATCCAACCCTATTATAATGTAATGGGTACCTCGTAATTTTTTATTAAAATATTTCAACATATTGCAAACCTGGCATGCAACTTGCTCATTTGTTACGATGAAGGCAAGCACAAAGACTACTAGCCTTGCTAAGGAGTGCCCAATGAGTAAAAACAGAAAAAACAAACTAAAACTAAAAGGTTTAAAAGGTTCGCCATATGCGTGCACCATTTCAGTGGCACTGCTCATGGTCGGCGCCGCATGTGGGGCCAACACCGGCATCCATCCCACCACTGAGGGTGCCCTGGACTATGGGGCCATGGAATATCCGTCCAACGGCTCGATGAATTCTGGCGCAAACACAACAACGGCCGCCCAAACAAACGACATGACACCGGTTACAACAACCATGACACCGACTGCGACCAGCATGCCACCGACTGCGACCAGCATGGCACCAGGCGCTGCCGTCACCAGCGCCGCAACAACCACAACAACCGCCCAAGCAGCCCAAGCCCAAGCCCCAATGATGACAGCTCCCGCTGAGGCCATGACAGCAGTGGGTATCCACTTCAAGTGCGGTTGGGACGACGACAGCTGCCATATGGTGGCTGATGCAGACAAGGCGAATGAAGATCGGCTCTGCCCTCCATTCTGCGGGGGCGATCTCACGCAGGGCAACCCCGCTGGGTTTGGCGCTGCAACAAGTGAAGAATTTGCCACCTGGTGCTATGACGCCGACCGTGTGCTTAAATTTGACAACAACTGCGAGCAATTCGCACAGCAAATTGGTTCAGATGGCAGCGCATGTCTCCCACCAAAAGTGCGAGATGCTGCAGAAAATGGTGATGAAATCTATTTGAACGACATCGCCCAGGTCTGCACAGGTGACTTTATTTTCTGCGACTTATTAGAGAAAGAGCATATGGAAGCGCTCAAACAAGGCGGCGGCTTTCCCCCTGATGCCGTTATCCGCACAGATTGCCGAAGGAGAGATTTACCGCATTTCCAAGACACCAATGTTGAATATGGCGACGAAGTCTCAGAAGAATGGTAACTGCCTAATCTGCAATAGAAACTGTGGCGCCCAACGCGAGGATGATGTTTGCCATCTCCTCGCGCTGGGCGTTTTTCCACATGTTTTTGGATATCAGATCCGAAATAAAAACTCTCATCAATCTGATTGCTTACGCGCTCATCCTCTGGGACGTGCTGTCTGACCGGCAGCTGCGCTATCTCATTATTAGATTCCCCAGGCGAGGAAACTATCCGTCCTTCTCAAGGAGCGCACATGCGTCAAAACTTCAAAACATCAATTTACACTCTCATTACTTTGGTAGCCTTGCCAATTTTGAGCAACGCATGCAGCGCATCACCGACTCCCCGCAAAGGCGCCTCTGAAGGTTCTATGTGGTCTCGAGCCGTCCCCGAAGCGGCCGCACGGAACTCGGATTCTGGGACCCCGGTTCAGCAACCCAATATTGCGCCAGCGACTGATGCCATAGACGAGCTCGAAGCAGAGATCCGCAAAACCGATACCGACGCACGGGTATTGGATCATGACCTCCAGCGCACCGAAGAAGAGGATTTGGCACTCGAACGGGATTTGGCGGTCGAAGAGGAATTGGCGCTCGAACGGACGCTCGAAGAGGAATTGAGCCTACTCGATGAGGCCAAATGTGGACGTCTCCAAGATCTCGGGATCCCTGAACGATACAGAAAACACTACAAAAAACGCTGCAGAGAAATCCTGGGAGAGGGGCTCGCACTTGATGCGGAACTCGGAATTGACGATGTAGTCGCCGAAGAAGAACGCTTGCTGTTTTGCCGCGAAGGCCAATTTGTCGAACGCCGCTGTGGGCGCGAAGTATTCCGCGACTGGAACCCCCATACACGTCGCGGCAGCATCTGCAACCCGGGCTTCGAAGGCTGGGTGCAAGGCGACTGCAACGGTGGCGGCTTAGAAGAAATCATTGACGAGGAATTCATCATTCGCGACACCATATCTATCTGTTTTGCTGAAGCCAACGAAGGTGTTCTACATGATCTAAGAGTCAGGCGCAGCGAGTTCGATCGCCTGGTTGACGAAGCTCGCTTATTTGACGATCCGGAGTTCGACCGTCTGGGTGCAGATCGCCGCATCGCTGATCACGACATAGTGGAAGATATTCTTAGCGATGAGGCCAAGCTTGGGAGACTGCGCGATCTGCCTGGTATTTTCAAGGAAGGCCGTTGTGGAAGACACGATGAATGTACACCAGATAGCCCAAGCGACGTCTGCGACGACAGAAATCCCTGTACAAATGATCATTGCCATTTTGATGAGGGAGCCACGATCGGAAAATGTCACCATACACCGGCAAATGATGGCACGGTCACTGTGCCAAATGACCCATGTGTTGCCTCGGCTTGCTGCCATGATGGAGTGCTTGAGAAAACTGAACTCCAATGCGCGGCGGGAACTGTTTGTGCACCGCTTATTGGCGGGAAATGCACTCCGGGCGAAGGATGCATGTATGGTCAGGCAGTCACTGGAACACCATGCGCTGACGATGGTCTTTTTTGTACCGAAGACTTTTGCGTAAAGGGAGAATGCGGACATTGGGTTTCCACTGAGGATTGCGACCAGTCTACACAGAGCTGCTATTCCGCTTGTCCAATCAATAGCGATGCGCCACAGTGCGTCGATTTGTCCAGCAATGCAGACAACTGCGGTGAATGCGGCATCGCTTGCGGGACAGGTGTGAATGCACTGTTGCCAAAATGTTGTGCCGGTGGTTGCGTTAATACCGACACCGATAACTTCAACTGCGGCGCCTGCGGCAACGTTTGTTTACCAAACGTCCCAGTGTGCACAGGCGGAGTCTGCTCTGCAGACGACGTCCCATAACATATTCGCTTAAGCAAAAATCGCAGAAAACGCCCAACGCGAGGATGATGTTTTAACATCTCCTCGCGTTGGGCGTTTGTAACTACACAGCTGCATTGTCATGCCAGCGCAGGGCCCGCCCAGAAATAAACCGATTGATTTGTCATGCCAGCGGAGGCTGGCATCCAGAGCAATTGCGCATGGAAAACGGCATCCTTCCGAGAGCAGTTGCCCTGGATGCCAGCCTCCGCTGGCATGACACAGTTGATCCGGTTATTTCTGGGCGGGCCCGCAGCGCAGGCATCTAGAGCAATTGTTCCAGGAAATGGGAGCGGTTCTCAGTGCAATTGCTCTAGATGCCAGCCTGCGCTGCGCTGGCATGACAATGTATCCCGCTAGTTACGGTCGTTTTTACGCTTTGCACTTCAGGTTTTTTTGGGATCAGGATCCTGCAAAAAAAATACATCTACAATTGGGGCTTTTACACCCTAGCCATTTGGATCCGCCGCCTTGCCCAAGTGGCACATCTTTTGTCCAATTGTTAGGCTCGCTTTAAGCACGAAAAATTCTAGCCTTCTTAAGGAGTGCCCAATGAGTCGTCACAGTTTCAAATTATCAATTTACGCTCTCGCTGCTTTGGTTGCGATGCCAATTCTAGGCAGCGCATGCAGCAAATCGCCAGCCAAAAAAGGCGCCTCAGAAGGCGCCTTGTCGGGTGCCGCCGCCGGTGCCATCGCATGGGACTCGGGTTCCAGACATCCGACTCCAGGCCCTATCCCCCCTGCTCCGCCGCCGCCCTATGTTCCGCCCAAGTCTGAAGACGCAGAAGAAGCCCATCATTTCGATGAGGGGGCCTCCGATAAAGATGAAGTGCTCAACAAGCTCTTGCCTGCTATAGCCAGCAATAACAGCTGTCACCCAGGTTACAGCGGTTGCAACACCCTGACGCAAGGTGAAATAGCACGCATCCAAAACTATGACTTTGCTCCCATCCGAGAATCTTGCGGAGGTGACTACGGCTACAAGCTCTGCGATGTGCTGGCAAACAACTCGGAATTTGATGGATGTAATGAAACAATCTGGGGCGCCGAACAATGGCCCGAGAGATTGCGTCCCTATATTGGCGGATTTGAACGCCGCGCCATCCTGCGTGATGAAGAAGGATTGGGGCTCGATGATAGATTCGTCGATGGACGTTTGGATCGCGGATTCGATGGCGGTCTTGAAATTGGTGCTGGCTACGACACCCTCGAAGATTTCTGCTGTGAGGGTCGCCAAGAGAAGCGCCTGCTACGCGAGGTATACAGTGACTGGGATAGCGATTGCAGCACCTTGAACGAAGGCTTTGATGGCTGGACGCGAGGACCATGCCGTGGCCTCGGTATCCTACCGGTCCTCGATCCTATCCTCGATCCTATTCTTGTTGATAGAAGGGAGGTGTGTTTCGCTGAAAACGATTCGAACGAGTTGAGACATTACAGAATCAGCGATGAAGAAGTGAACCTCCTTCGCGCTCAAGGCGCCCTGATGGACGCGGAACGATTCGACGCAGCCTTTGCCCGTTCTGAGGTGCTACGTCATCACCGTCGAGACGACGGCGGCTTTGAGGATATTTTTCTCGGAGACGAATTACTTGATGACGTGGTAGATGAAGACCTATTCTTTACGGATGCTTTGTTTGACGACGAAGATGCGCTGATCGCCGAGGGTCAATTCAAAATAGGACGATGCCGTCGAGAAAAACGTCGTGATGACCGTCGTGATGACGATGACCGTCGTGATGAACCCGTGCGGCGAGACGATTGCGATGCAGACCTTCCCTGCGGAGAAATAGAGCTTTGCATCGATGGCGAAAAATTTGTCGCTCCGAATGAGGTTGAAGCACGACGCCTTCTTTGCGATGATTCTAAAGACGTCAAACTAGGTCCTTGCCCACTGTCTACCTGCCCGGTACCAGAACCAACGTGTCCATTTGATCCGGGTGATAGATGTCATGACGATGACGACTGCCCCGCCGCCCCCCTATGCTCAACCGTCGCTTGTGTATCGGGCGAGTGCGTATACGCAGCCAAAAACTGCGACGATAACAACGTATGTACAGCCGATAGCTGCAACGCATCGACGGGCAACTGCGTTAATGCGACGCTCCCTGGCTGCTCATGCACTGTGGCGACCCAAGCTACAGACTGCGATGACGAAAATGCTTGCACGAACGACACCTGTGTTGTTGTATCTGGCACAAGCGGAACCTGCAAGAATGCACTAATCACTTGCGACGACGACAACGCTTGCACATTCAATGAGTGCGACCCTGCTAGCGGGTGCGTATTTCCGGCTGTAACAAATGACACACCATGCACGATCGCCAACGACCCAACGGCTGCCTGCGATGAGACCATTTGTATCGACGGCGTTTGCGAAGCTGTCGTACCGGTTGGTAATTGCAACCCGCAGGTATCGACCTGCGTAACCGCATGTCCGATTGAAGGCCCTGAGCCAGCAGAATGCGTCGATCTGTCCTCAAGCCCAGACAACTGCGGAGCTTGCGGCGTTACTATTTCAGCAGGACCCGACTTCGCCTGCTGCCTCGGTACCCCCACCGACCTCACGGATGACGACAGCAACTGCGGCGCTTGCGGCGTCCGTTGCGGCGAGGTCTTGGATTGCTGCCCAAGCACTGGCGAGGGCCCACCAGGAGCCTGCGTTAATTTCGACACTGACAACGCGAACTGCGGTTTCTGCGGCAACGTCTGCGTCGGACCCGAAACATGCGGAGGCGGAGGTGTACCCGGCGTGTGTGGCGCTCTTTAACATCATCGCTTAAGCGATAAGACGTAAAAAAGCCAAGCGGGAGGCTGATGTTTAACATCACCTCCCGCTTGGCTTTTTTACGCGTTTGTCATGCCGTCCTGCGCTAGTGTGACACCACCAGCAAAAAAACTATAACATCGATGCTGCCAAAATTTTGGGTCTGCCGATACCAGTCTCTGCGTCCGACGCTGGGTCGGGCGTTCTGTTACGCAAAGCACTGGGGAACGCATGACCGCACCATCCGAATTAGAACTGGCACAGCTCATCATCGGCACTCTGAACCTTAGCATTGCTGCCCATGAAATAAAGCCTGACGATGCTCTGTTTGGCACAGGATTGGGACTCGATTCGATTGACGGGCTTGAAGTGGGTATTGCCATAAAAAAACAATACGGAGTGACGGTCGATGGTAGTGACGTGGGAACCGCGTTTCAGTCGATCAAGACGCTTCAGCAATTCATTGCCCAGAAGCAGGAGCAACTCTAGGCATGTTAGAAGAAAGTCCTTTTACGTGGTCTGAAAAAATCGCTCTAGATCATCCAGCCACCAATGGGCATTTTGCGGGCAACCCCATCATTCCAGGCTCAATGATTCTTGAATATGTGCGGCTTGCCCTCAAAACAATGGACGCACGTCTAAAATTAATGCGCATCATAAAAGCGAAATTCACCCACGTTCTAAGGCCAGGCGAAGAACTCGCCGTAACAATTACAAAGGGCTCCGAGAATCAATTTCGCTTTCATTGCACTGATGGCAAGAGCAACTTAATTGCTTCGGGCGAGTTTTGCGCAGAAGGATGAGCTATGGCAATAGAACCCGCATACATCACAGCCTTTACGCTATCGAGCGCGTTGGGCTTCGGTAATGAAGCGGCCTTGCAGTCGATTAAGACCATGAAGGGCGGCCTAAAACAGTATTCCATGAGACCATCGGGAACCACCTGGCTTGGCTGCGCGGATCCATCGCCACTGTTGCAGATGCCAAGCAGAGTCGCCAGCTATGATAATCCATGCGCGCGCTTAATCTTGGGTGCTCTCCTGCAAGATGGATTTGCAGAATATGTAGAAGAGGCCAAACAGCGCTTTGGCGCACACCGCATTGGATGTTTTGTCGGCAGCATCACGAGCAGCTTTTGCCGCTTGGAAGAGTTTTACAGAGAAATGGCCAAGATCCAAGACAACACGACGACAATTCAGTTCAAATACCACGGTAGCATTAATTCGTCCGTGCAATTTACGCGCAAATATTTTGATATCATCGGCCCATACGCAACGATCAGCACAGCCTGTTCATCGAGCGCCAAGGTGTTTGCAACGGCCTATCGTTATTTGCGTGCGGGCCTGTGTGATGCGGCGATTGTTGGAGGTGTGGAGCCCCTCTGCGAATCACTCATTTATGGCTTTCGAGCGTTGGGAGTGCTTTCCGCGAAACCCTGCAGACCATGGGATGTGGATAGGGATGGCATCAGCATTGGCGCAGCAGCAGGCTTCGCGCTCATGACACTCAAACCGAATGCACCAGACAATTTTTTGTTGAAGGGCTACGGTGAAACCTCAGATGCCTACCACATGACATCACCCCACCCTCAGGGTGTTGGTGTTGAAGCATCCATGCGCAAGGCGCTTCGGACTGCCGGTCTCAATGCCGCCGACATTGACTACGTAAATGCCCACGGTAGTGGCACGCCTATGAATGACATTACGGAAGACGCAGCGATTTGCCGCGTCCTTGGCGAAGGCACGTTGTGCAGTTCAACCAAAGGCTGGACAGGACATACACAAGGGGCTGCGGGCATTACTGAGGCCATCATCGTCTTGCTCGGTATGAGAGAAAACCTGGTGCCGGGAACATTGAATACGCTACGTGTTGATCCAGCCATGAGGTGCAATTTAGCGTTGGAAAATGTCCCGCGGACAATTCGCTACGCACTCAGCAATTCCATGGGCTTTGGTGGCAACAATGCAACGCTCATCTTCGGGGCACCACAATGAATCCGATCTATGTTGAAGCCGTCAGCGTATACGGCAAGGGCCTGCTTTCCTGGGAACACGCCCAAACAACATTTCAAAATCTTGCGCTGTATGACGGAACGCAAATTCCTAAGATCGACTCAAGCTATTTAACACCAAACAACACAAGGCGCACAACGCCGCACATGCACATTGCGTTCCAAGCTGCCGAGATGGCCCTGAAAGACAGCGATGTCAGCAAAGAAACGGTGGAATTCATTTTTGCTACTTCGGAGTGCGATCTAGATATCGCAGACAGTAATTGTCTGGCCTTGATACCCGACGACAAGTCAATATTGCCACAAAAATTTCAAAATGTTGTCATCAATGCCGCGGCAGGACACCTGGGTGTGTTCATGAAAAACACTTCCGGATCAACCACCGTCAGCGGGTGCGACAATCACTTTGCCGTGGGCTTTTTACAGGCCTACACTTTTCTGCAAGAAAATTCCGAGCCCGCTTTGCTGGTGGCCTACGATGCTCCGAGTCTGATGCGTCATGGACCCGGCGACCGACCCTTTTTTTGTGTGGGTATGGTGCTAACTCAAGATAAGACAAAAAAAAGCATGATGGCGCTCACGCCTAGCCTGGTTTCTCCAGCAAATCCGCCGGTGCTTGACCATACCGATCTAGAAAAAATTCATGCCACGACGCCGGCTGCGGGCTCGCTTCCGCTGTTAATGGCCTTGGCCAAAAAAACAAGCGACTGCGTGGAGCTGGTCTACACGCCCGAACTTGGACTCAAGGTTCTGCTATGCACGATATAGACATGCCAACGCAAATCGACGCCATGCAGCTTGCGCCGTTCCTACCTCATAGCGGGCCGATGGTCTTGCTACATAAAGTTGTGCATTGGGATGACGCATCGATACTATGCGTGGCGATCTCGCACCTGGACCCGAACAACCCATTGCGTGTCGATGGCCAGCTGTCTTCGGTACAGACAATCGAATATGCAGCACAGGCGGTTTCACTTCACACCGCGCTCAATTCTCTCACAATGAGAAAGAAGCCCGTTGAGCGCTTGGCCGGATTCAAGGCCGTAGGAACTGGCTATCTTGCCATCGTTAGAGATTTTGAATTGGTCGATGCAAACTTGGGCGATTTCACAGAGCCCTATATGGAAGTGAGTGCGCAGGCTTTTCAAACCGGCCCACGCATCATGCAGTATCGGGTAAAATGTTGCATGGGTGAACTCGTCATCTCTGCTGGTCTTATCACTCTCGTTGTAGAAAACTAGGGGCATCAATGAAACGCGCACTTGTTACAGGCGGTAGTGGCGATATTGGAAAAGCTATTTGCATCACCTTGGCCAAAAATGACCATCATGTGTTTGTACACGCAAACGCGAACGCAGCCAAAGCTGAAGTTGTCGTGAAGGAAATACGCGATGGCGGCGGATGCGCCGATGTCATTACATTTGACGTTACAGACCACCACGCCTGTGAGCGAGCGCTCGGCGCGTTGTGTGAACAGGGCGCAATCGACATCTTGGTCAACAACGCCGGTATTAGCATAGACGCACCCATGGCCGGCATGAGCTATGAAACATGGACAAATGTTATTGACGTGTCCCTAAACGGATTTTTTAACGTAACAAGGCCATTGCTGATGCCCATGATCAAAAAACGATCCGGCGGGCGCATCATCAACGTCTCATCTGTGATTGGCCTTACGGGGCACCGCGGGCAGGCAAACTATGCGGCCGCCAAAGGCGGTCTACACAGCGCGACAAAGACGTTGGCGCTCGAATTGGCCTCAAGAAATATCACGGTCAACGCAGTAGCGCCGGGCATCATAGATGCGGGCATGGCATTGGGCAAATTTGATCCGGAGTTGATTAAAAAAGTGGTGCCCATGCAACGCGCTGGGACGGCGTTTGAGGTATCCTCGTTGGTGGGATTTTTAGCCTCTGAGGACTCGAGTTACATTACCGGCCAGGTCATCAGCGTGAATGGTGGCTTGGCCTAATTTGTTATGCCAGCGAAGGCTGGCATCCAGAGCAATTGCACAGGGAGTTTTCCTGGTTCAGTTGCTCTAGATGCCAGCCTGCGCTGGCATGACAAACCAAAAGATAGGAAAAACGATGCGAGTACAAGCGACTGATAGCTTCAACGAATTGGCCTACTACTCCCTGTTTGACGTCGCGGAAAGAGCGCGTTGGTACATGAAGGATTTACCATGGGACTCGTTTGACCCTTCAAAGTGCACTCCCGCGCTGATTGCCATGGTCAAGACAATGACCATGGGCGAATGCACGACCTTTTCTGCCACGCGCTCCTTCATGGACATGTTCGCGGACGATCTTGATTTTACCCAATGGCTTGCCGTTTGGCTATATGAAGAAACCAAGCACCCGCAAGCATTGGTCAAGTGGCTGTCTATAGCCGGAGAAAAAGTTAGCGGACAAGATCTGTTAGATGCGCGCGAGATTACGCCCATGACGCAGTCGAAGGTGGAAATGCTCACCTTCAACATTGTTTCAGAGATTGTGGCTGCATCGATGTATCAGAATCTCGCGAACATGGTTGAGGAGCCGCTGCTTAAAGAAATCGTAAACAAGCTTGGAAAAGATGAACAGCGACATTCGGTTGGCTTTGAGCATTACTGCAAAGATTACATCAATCTTGCAGACGACCCAAACCTTGAAAAGCTTCGATGCCTCAGATCCGCCTGGGTATTTCTGCAAGACGAGGCTTTCGTGCAACATCCGGTCTACATCACGCTAGACCGGCTAAAAAGCACCGTGAGCGATGACGTGATGGCGAAGATTCGTCAGAAAATCACGTCAAGGATATCGAAGGCGACCAATATCCCCATCGAGAGTCCGGCCGAATTTTATGAGGCGTACAATGCACTGAAGAAAGCAGTGCGGTCGAAACCTGGGACATCTATGGGAGCAATATGAACCCGGTTTCCCACACAGCCTACTACTGTTGTGGTGCGCGCATGGTGGATGCCAACTCATCGGCTCCGCTATGCAACGATATCTACGCGCACCGTTTCATGGATGAAGACGGTCAGCGAATCTTCTCCGAACTGAAAGCATCCAAACATGCTGACGCTGCCTGCGTTGTGCGCGCACGAATGGTCGAAGACCATCTGCGCCGGTTCATTAGCGAAGACAAAAATCAAAACATCATCTTGGTGGGTGCCGGCTTCGACAGCAAGGCCTACCGCTTGCCTGGGGGGTGCTGGTACGAGATCGATGAGACGCCGATCATCGAACGAAAAAACCAATGCCTTCCTGTCGACCTCTGCCCAAATTCGCTGATAAGGCGAACAACGAATTTCTCTGCCAACGAGCTTTCCAGACTCTTTTCTAATTTGGATAATTCCAGGCCGCCCATTTTTGTTATCGAGGGCGTGTTGATGTATTTGTCCGAAACGGAAATCGAAACCCTGCTGTCGTCCATCACCGAGCATTTTCCCAAACATACGATCATTTGCGATCTCATGAGCAGCGCATTTATCAAGCTGCAAATGCAGCGATTTCTCGACAACATCGCGCGCTTTCAGTGTTCGTTCAAATTTAGAAATGACGATCCGGTGAGCTTTTTCACCGCCAGAAACTATACAGTGACGCAAAAAAAATCCATCGTTGAGCGATCGGTCGAGTTCAATGCCATGGGTATTCCCATGTTCATATTAAAGACCTTCGCCCCTGAATTACTTCGCGGATATTCCGTTTGCTGCCTGGAGCATTAGATGCATTGTCATGCCAGCCTACACTGGCATGACAATGCACATCACCGCATAGGCAAAGCAGTCGCGCCGCCAGTATCGGATCTGCTCATCCTGTTTTTCTACATAGGACCCGGTGCACTTGAAGCGCGCCTCGCGCGCGGTCCACAATCGGAAAAACAGTTCTTGCTGCGCTGCTGTATCACCATCCAGTGCCGATAACTGGGCCGACATAGCCTTGTCAAACCGACTCTCAACGATAGACTGCATATTCCGAACTGCGCGCACACGCTCCACATCGACACCCACACCGCCTATCTCTGACAGCGCCAGCACACCGACATCTCCGGAGTGACTGAGGCTGATTGAAGGCCATTGCCGGTCGGTGCATGAAATTCCAAGCACGGGCTTGCCCGATTGAAGCCAAGAAAAGGGTAGCGCATGTGGCTCGCATTGAAGCTCTTGTGCCAAAAGCAAACGCTTGGTTGCGTGAAACACAATAAAACGGCGAGCATGCTCCGTGAATTTCAGTCGAAGCGCTCGCACGCGCTCCTCTTTTGAAAGGCAGTCTGCGGCCCAAGGAGCTAAAGCATCTCTTTCGTTTGTGCCGCGGCTAAACACTCGCGCCTGCGCAACCGGTCCGATATCAAAGGACCACACGCGT